>JYMV01034780.1_pt1 | contig 12872 bp, 7 predicted proteins | sample 338911 | NCBI WGS metagenome assembly JYMV01 (sample SAMN03354496, study PRJNA234377) | hydrothermal vent metagenome | biome: Deep sea; feature: Hydrothermal plumes at the Eastern Lau Spreading Center, Western Pacific Ocean; material: Seawater | place: Tonga | collected 2009 | depth 2000 m m | reverse complement strand
GACACGGCCGGCGTGGATTATTCAGCCACCGAAAAGTTCTTTTTTGCCGCTTCCGCTCTGCTCAAAGACGAGCGGTTTCCAGCCGCCCTGGAGGCTCTGGATGCGGCTATGGAAGCACAGGCCGACCTAAAACTCAGAAACGGTCAAACGCGATACAAGGCTCAGCTCCAGTACTTTCGAGCGACCTGCCTGATACGCGTTGGACAAAAAGAAGCAGCCATGGGTGCTCTCAATCAAGCGCTCAAGCTCAACCCGGAATTTCCCCTGGCGCTCAACCAACTAGCTGAACATCATCTGGACCAGGGGCGTCTCATGGCCGCACTCGACCAACTTCGAGAGTCCCTGGTGCTCAATCCGGACCAAGCGGCCATTGCCGACCTTCGTGATTTTGTGGCCCGCGCGATCACTCACATGCGGACGGACACGCAGCGATTTCTGTATCTGAGCCTAAGAAAGCTCTCACCCCGAGTGGCGTTGGAAAAAGCCCGTGAACAGATGGAGAAAAATCCAAACAACCACGAATGGCGACGCATTGTAGCGGTACTGTTGCTCGATAACAGTCAGGCTGAAGACGCAGAAAAAATCCTCTTGAGTGGTGGGCTGGCCCCCAAGAATGCAGAGACGCAGTATCTCCTGGCCCAAAGTGCGTTGGCTCAAGGAAAAGATTCGTTGGCACTCAAACGCTTCAATCAAGTCTGGAAGCTGGAAGCCGATTATCGCGACTCAGTGGTCTACATTACGGAACTCAATAGCCGTCAAAAACGCTGGCGAGTCGCCGGCGCTATCCTCAAGGAAGCGCTGGCCAAAAGACCCAGGGCAGCCGACCTACTTTTCAAACTCGGTGTTTATACCTTACGGATGGGACGACGTTTTGAAGCTCTGTCCTATTTTAAAAAAGCGCGTGCAGCCAAGCCGTCTCATGAGCTCAGGCGAACGTTGCACAAATTGATTCAGCAAATCTGAGGAGTACCGGATGAGCAACAAAATGCGAGAACTGGTGGCCGAATTGGCCGAGAAACGAGAAGCCGTGTTGGCCATGGGTGGAGAAAAGCGAGTCACGCGACAAAAAGCGCGCGGAAAAATGACGGTTCGTGAGCGAATAACGGTGTTATTTGACGATGACACCTTCATGGAATTTGGTACCAACGCGACCTTCCACATTGGCCACGAGGAGATCACTTCCGTTCAAGCACCTGCTGACGGAGTCATTACCGGAATCGGCAAGATCAATGGAAGAATGACGGCTTGCGCCGCGTACGACTTTACGGTGTTGGGTGGTTCCATCGGCATGGTTGGAGAAACCAAAGTCACCCGTCTCCGGGAAATGGCGCTCAAAGACCGCATCCCGATCGTGTGGCTCATTGATTCTGCCGGTGCCCGAATTCATCCGGCCGGTGGCCTGAATCAGGCCGGCACCATCGCCTACTTTGCCAACTCGGGATATCTGTTTCGGGAGCAGGTCCACATGAGTGGAGTCATTCCTCAGGTAGCCGCCATGGTGGGACCGGGAGCCGCCGGAACAGCCTATATTCCGGGCCTGGCCGACTTTGTTCCCATGGTCAGAAAGACCTCCAGCATGGCACTGGGCGGCCCTGCCCTCGTACGTGCAGCAGTCGGTGAAGAGATTTCCGAAGAAGCGCTGGGCGGCAGTCGAATACACAACGAAATCAGCGGTGTTGCGGACCAGCAGTACAAAAGCGACGAGGAATGCCTGAACTCCATCAAAGCCTTTCTCAGCTATCTGCCCCAAAATTGCCGCGAGAAACCAGAGCGGCTGCCTTATGAAGAAAAATCGGCGCTCCTGAGTGACGACATTCTCGACCTGCTGCCGGAGGATTCCAAAGCCAGCTATGACATGCGCAAGCTCATTGAGATGGTGGTGGACGAGGATTCAGTGTTTGAGATCAAACCCAAGTTTGCCAAGAACCTGGTGACCTGTTTTGCCCGTATTGGCGGGTACAGCGTGGGTATTGTCGCAAACAACCCGCGTTACGTTGGCGGTGTGCTCAACGTGGACGCGGCCGACAAAGCGGCTCGGTTTGTCAATCTATGTGACGCCTACAACGTACCGCTCGTCTTTCTCCAGGACGTGCCGGGCTTTGTCATTGGCTCCAAGGCCGAACAGGAAGGCATTATCCGGCACGGAGCCAAAATGCTCTTTGCCGTGGCCGATGCAACAGTGCCTAAAATGACGGTCGTCATCAGAAAAGCATATGGCGCCGGCTACTATGTCATGTGCGGACGAGCCTACGAACCGGACCTTTTTGTCAGTTGGCCCACCGGTGAAATCAGCGTCATGGGAGCTAAAGGCCTGGTCAGTATTGCCATGGCCAAGGCACTCGCTGTTGCGCCTGATCGGGACGACATGATCAATCAATTAGCAGAGCATATCCAACCCCACATCAACATCTACAATGTGGCGGGACATGCCTATGTGGACGAGGTCATTGACCCACGTGAAACCCGCAAAGTCCTCATTCATGCGCTGGAGCGTACACGAAACAAAACGGTGGAGCGTCCGTGGCGCAAGAAGGGTGTGGTTCCGGTCTAGGAACGCCGGCGACTCAAAGACCGTCGTCGAAGGGTTCGCCCGGAGGGGTAATCAGATTCAAGCGTTTGAAATCCAGTCCCCCCGGATATCCATAGCTCACGTACTGGTCATAGCCGTAAGCTAAAACCCCCGCAGGTTCATCACTGAGCACCGAATGTACGCCGTCTGTGACCAACACACGAGTCACCCAATACTGACCGCTTCCAATCGGCTCAAAGTCACTTGCTGGTATATCCATTCCATCCAACGAAACTGAGGCGCCGGGCTTTGCCACAATATTCACAAAGTCCTGGTCGTAGTCGGGCGGCGTGAGAAACACGTAATCGTTGCGATATTGAACGCTGGGCACAACCAGCATGAACGCCGGATCGCCAATCTTGGCGTCACCCGCTTGCTTTCCGGGTTCCGGGGCATGTTCAGCCGCCATGAACTGTCCCAATAGCACCGCCTTAGTCGAATTGAGTTCAAAATCCCCGCTAGCGGCAAATTCAAACCACTCGCCGGCATGAAGCACGGGGATGTTGGCCTGGGGTGGAATGGTGCTGACGACGGTGTTGTTTTCGGCGGCCAGAATTCGCCAATATTCTTTCTCGTCGGCGCGCTGTTGAGTTCGTGCGCACAGGTAATTGGTGCCCCATGTTTGAACCGGAAAGAGTTGCTGTTCAATATGATCGGCGCAGCAGGTAACAAACTGGCTACAATCCAAATTGCTTTCGCATGGGCTCGATTGGTCGTATTCACAAACCCCGGCGTCCGTGTCGCAGCCATTCGTATTGGGAACATTAGCCCCCTCGCTGCCACCAAATACGGCGACCTTACGGCTGGCCACAATACGACTCCCCGTCAAGTCATCACCAATCTGGTTCGTCTCAATATTGAGCACGTCAAACGGCTGCAAGGTACGGGTAATACTCTCACCGGGACTGAGCGCCGGAATACCTTCACCGGGCAGCGTATGGGCCGATACAGTCACAGTCACCTGTGTGCTCTTTCGAGTCGCTATCACGGTCAAATAACCTCGAATCCCTTCGAAACCCTGTTCCCGCGTCATGACGTAATACCAATTGTCGAGCGCATTAATGGGTAACAACAAGCTGGCGTCGTTGCTAAAAACCTCCACATCAGCCAGGGGATTTAGCTGATAAACCGTCGTGGGGATGGTGGTCGTTACACGATACGCCAGCGGTGCCAGCAGGGTTCCGTTGCAGTCGCGGCGCGGGAGCTTAAAAATGCGCAATTCCCGGGGGGGAATCTTACCTTTTGGAAACAGTTGCTGGTCCGTGTCGTACAGGACGAGCCCGTCGGAATCATGAATTTCAACACCGGCCGGCAACTTGGGATTGGGATTGGAGACGATGATGGCATACTGAGCACCCGCCGCGTCTAGAAGAGCCCCGTTAGGCCCAGGAACAAATCCATTGTCCAGGTCGGCTCCCCAGTATTCACAGCCCATGTAGGTGTTCCATTTCTTGCTGAGCTCACAAAGCGAGACACAAGATCCTGTTTCACACACCTGTCCAGTGTCACTCCCATTGCAGTTCTGTTGAACCTGCCACCCCGTGCCGTCATCATTGCAAATCTCTACTTCATCATCAGACTTGCAACGCTTGTCCAGAGGCAGACACGGCAGACAACCTTCCTCAGTTGCGCAAACTGAGTTGCCGCCCTGATCATTGAGGCAGAGTTTTTCCTGCCACTGAGTCCCTTCCTTGTTGCAGAGAAGCGCATGCTTGAAATCCATACTGCAGGACTTGAAAGTTCCGGGTTCACACAGAGGCCAATCAACCTCCTGGCTTTGAATGTCCTGGGTATCCGTCACTTCCGGCGGCTGCTCTTCAACCTCTGATGGGGAAGAGCAAGCGATGCCGACCAGACTGACTAGAATAATCCAGCGCATGAACAAACGAACCGCTAAACCCGCCGGCGCCGACGCATCAACAGGCAAGCAATTGCCAATAGAAACACCGGCAGTGCACTGTGCGTTGGACCGGAACTCTGAGTACAGCCTCCTGAACTGCCGCCATCAGTCACCTCAATCTCAGAGCTGCCGTCATCGGAGCCGCCGCCATCATCTTGCGGCGTATCGGGCGGATCCGGAGTATCGGGCACCTCGGGTTTGCGTAAATCCGGTCGACACACAAGCGACTCATCCCAAATACGAATATCATCGATCATTGCCTCTGAGAGCGAGGACGCCGGATCGTCACTCATGGTGAAGCGCAGTCTAATCATGCCGTCAAGATCCACATATTCCGCCAACCGGACTTCATTGCGCACCCATTTCTGCTCGTTGCTTGTATCGCTCTTGATAACCACCCAACTCTTGCCGCCGTCACCGCTCAACTCCGTTACAAGAGCGTCGTTTTCGACCGGTACCACCCCTGTTGGACTGTTGAAATCATAGGCAAAATGCCAGCTATACCAGGTCAGCAACGGATCACGGGCTCCGCTAATATCGTATGACGGCGACATAGCGGTCGTTACCCCGCCATCCACATCGTGGTCACCAATGTGGCCGGCCTCACGCCCTGTAACCAACACGTTGACACCGTCGGGGGTATGGTCTTCGGACAATTGAGTAATCAAGTTGATGCCAATGTAGTTGGCATCCACACCCTTGGGTTCGCCGATTTCCCAATTGCCTGCCTTCGCAGTGTCGGTGGCATAGGGGTCGATCTGCCAATCGTCGGGAGCCTCCAGGCCGTCAAAAATAATACCGTCAACGCCAATCTCAAAGTGTATTTCACCATAAAAGGAGCGCCCGTCGGTTCGTAGACGAATGGGTACACGAGCCGCCGCGCCACAGACCACCATGGGAGGTATCTGAATCAAAATGGGATTCGGTGCCTGTTTTACTGCGCCCTCTTCAATATCGCCCACCTGCACAAGAGGCACTTGAATACTCATGGTATCGGGCGTTGGATCTTCCACTTCCACTTCAACACTGATGGCAGTACCGACACCGGTTGAACGCACAGAAAAATCAATTCGGACCAGTTCTCCCGGATCAATCGTGCCGTTGCCGTTACCGTTTTCTTCGCTCACAGTGTAGTCATTCAACACCACACCAGCCGAGTCGCACGGGCTGCTCACCTGGGTACAGAGCTTCATATTTCCGTCGGAAAACTCACTCACCTTTTGCTCAAAAGTCATCCGAAACTCTTCCAGCTTTTCAACGTAACTTTGGACCTGCGCAGGTTTTTCGCCTGGACGCGTCAGTAGAATAATCGCTACACGAAAGTCCTTTTGAGCGTCGTCATACTTGGGCTTTCGTTCTCCTTGAGCCAGAAGAATCTGCTTCATGGTGATGTCTTCACGCTCACCGGTCACAGTGACCCCCTTGGGCAATTCCACATGAGACGGCACGGACTTGCCCTTGTAGGTCATCTTGTTGATGAGAAAGAAATCAGGCACCTCTGACGAAGGTCTCAAACCCATGAGATATTGGTCCAACTCCGAAAAGCGGTAGTTCTTTGCCTTGAGATTGAAGGTGCCGTTTTCAAGGTCATACCACTCGTGACCGTCCATCACAGAGCCAAAGGCCTGAACGCCATTGGCCCAATGAGCCTTGTCTCTTCCCAGCAACGCTGAACTGGCAAGACCATCCTTGTCGGCATACTTGATAAAGGTTCCCCACCGATGCGCGAACTCCTGGGCCATGACCGCATGAATCCAGTGCTTTGTATGATTGAGATTGCTGCCGTACTTGCCCACATACTGCATGTTTATGAAGGAGTGCAGCGCCCCCTCTTTGGCTCCCCAGGAAAAGGACCAATCCTGCTTAGGCATGCCAATGCCGGTTACGTCCTGTTTGACGGAAAGCGCCCACGCCACAGACTTTTCGGAGCCGGCGTCAGGGAAGGTGGTGAACACGCACAACGCATCAAATTCATCGGGATAAGAGTTGTAGAATTCCCGGGCCACTTGCATGGGGTTTTGAGTTTGCTGGTTCATCACCAACCCGAACTTGTCGTTACCCAGTGATGCTACGGTTTGGCTGTCACCTTCCATAACGACGATTTCGCCATCGGTCACGGTCAGTGCACCTCGCTTGGTGCCAAACTGAGAGGCATCCGTTGGTGACGCGTTTTTTGCCGCTTCGGAGGGGACATAGGTGGAAATAGCAAGAATCTGATCGACCATTCCCGGAGGAGCCGATGAACGCTCTAACTCCGACTCATGCAAACCGCACCCTGTAACGAAAACCACGATCAATAATGGGACCATTCTGCGCATATCAACTCTCCTCAACAGCATACTACCTGACTACCAACAGTACCGTCCAAGCCGGCCCGTACAGTATAACAGCGAATTTCATGCCATTTACGCTGTTCAAGCAAATCATTGAAATCATTGAACTCACATGATATTCACCGCGGCCGAAACAAGGAACCATACAGTTCCGGCACGCGTCACCGTGCAAATTCTAACGGAAATTGATTCTGGAGGCCCAAAAATCTCTGAACAAGTACACGGCAATATTACGGGTCTGAAACCCGCGCAGACCAAAGCGATTGAGCGACTCTATCGTCGCCGCGTCCCAGCAACCGCAGTTTCCACTGCAGAGCTCAATGCACGACTCGCTGAAATCAGCAGAGACACGGGGCGTCAAATCGGCGTCATGATTGACCGCAAGGGCGTGATTGTCTTTGTCATTATTGGCAGCGCGCACGGAATTGAATTACCCGACGTTGGACGACACCGTGCCGGACGCGCACGCTTGAGGGGTCTCCGACTCATCCACACTCACCTTCAAGGTGAAGGATTGACCCGTGACGACCTCACCGACCTCGCACTGCTCCGATTGGACTATGTAGCGGCCATAGAGGTGAGTCCCGAAGGCCGGCCGGACCGATGGTACGGCGCCCATGTTGTTGCAGCAAATGACGCCGGAAACATGTGGACTGTGGAACCCGCGATTAGCTGTCACGATGCGCTCGCCATTGACTTTGACACCGTAATCCGTGAACTCGAAGCTGAGCTTACACATAGTCAGCAAGCCCTTCATATTGATGGCGACGGCCCTCGGGCCATTCTGGTTCAGGTAACAACTCCGCGTTCTCATGACTCGGAAGTTTCAATGATGGAGCTGCGGGAGTTGGCCAGTACCGCCGGCGTTCGAGTAGTCGATGAGATGTATCAACATCGGGTAAAAGTTGATCCTCGAACCTGCCTGGGCCGCGGTAAAATCAGTGATTTGACCCTTCATTCAATGCAACTCGGTGCAGAGTTGGCCATTTTTGATACCAACCTCACTCCCACGCAGGTGCGCTCCATTGCCGATGCCACCGACATCAAGGTCATTGATCGTACACAGCTCATCTTGGATATTTTTGCTCAGCGTGCGCGCACTCGGGAAGGAAAGCTCCAGGTGGAATTGGCTCAGTTGAAATACATGCTTCCAAGATTGTCGCGCAGCACGCAGGCTTTTTCGAGGCTTGCGGGTGGCATTGGGGGTCGCGGACCCGGTGAGCAAAAGCTCGAAATCGACCGGCGGCGAGTCAAAGACCGCATCACGCTACTCCAAAAGCAGCTCAAGAAAGTGGCCAAGAGCCGGAGTGTTAGACGCCGGCAACGAGGCCGAAATCAGGTGCCGGTTGTTAGCATTGTGGGCTACACGAACGCGGGCAAATCCACGCTCTTAAACACGCTGACCCAAAGCAACGTGTTTGCAGAAAACAAGCTCTTTGCCACCCTGGACCCCACGAGTCGCCGACTGAGATTTCCTCGCGAGCGCGAAATTGTCATTACGGACACGGTGGGATTTATTCGCGATCTTCCGCCGGACCTCATTCAGGCCTTCAGCGCCACACTGGAGGAAATGGAAGACGCGGACGCGCTGCTTCACGTGGTCGATATTTCCAATCCCAGCGCAGAGGAACATATGGCCACCGTCGACCAATTACTGCATGAGCTCAAGTTAGATGACCGACCGGTTATTCGGGTTCTGAACAAGGCCGATCGATTGCCCGACCCCGATGACGGTCCCCGACTGGAAATCCGCCTGAATGGAATTGCTGTTTCAGCCCGTTCTTCAGAGACCTTGCTTCCATTGATGAATCGCCTTGAACACACACTATGGCAAGTCAGCTAATGAGTGGCTGGGAGGAAATGCGGGACATCTTGAAGCGCGTTGCTATCGGTCCTGCGGGCAGCAAAAACCTCACTGAAGAAGAAGCTTGCCGAGCAATGGGCCTATGCCTGGATCGCCACGCCAGCGACATTCAAATTGCGGTGTTCTTGATTGCGCAGCGGCTAAAACGCGAAACCGACGCCGAAAACGTGGGCTTTCTAAAAGCCCTTTTGGAACGCTCACAAGGGACTGTTGCGCCCTGTGAAAGCGTCGCCAACCTGGGCGATCCCTACGACGGATTTAATCGAGTACCGCACTTTGCCCCCCTGGTTGCTGCCGTCACTGGTGCCTGTGGACTGCCCACCGTGGTGCATGGATGCTCGGACATGCCGCCCAAACACGGCGTCTCTCACCGTCACCTTTTAGAAGCATATGCAGGACACAGCATTGATATTGGTTCCGGCGCCGCAAGTGTTGAACGAGCGGCCCAACGTGCGGCTTCCAGAGGCGCTGCCTATGTCGATATGGAGGATTTCCATCCCAAACTGTGGGCCCTCACATCAATTCGGCGTGAAATTGCAAAACGCCCTGCTCTGTCCACTTTGGAAAAGCTGATTGTGCCCATTCGCGGACGCTCCCAAAGTCACGTTGTTTCGGGTTGGGTCCACAAAGGTTACGAACGTCAGATCACCGAAATCCTACGGCTGTGCGGATGGAGTTCAGTCCTCCTCTTCAAAGGACGTGAGGGGCACATTGATGCTTTTGCTCATCGCCCGACGACGCTGTGTGGCTACCAGGCGAACGGTCCCACCTACAAGAAAGACATTTCGCCCGCCGACCTGGGAATCAATCTCCCCCATCCGCCGGAATGGGGCGCTGTTAGCGTTCAATCAGTGTGCGAACTGTGGAAACAAGTTCTTGAAGGACAAGAAGGCCCGGCTGGAATATCCACAGCACTGACAGCCGCCGCCATTCTGACACATGCAGAAGTCTGCGCTTCGCTGGAAGAAGGTTACGGCCAGGCTTTAGAAGCCCTCTCATCGGGACGTGCCAAACAAGCCTTTGAAGGCTTCCTGGCCAATTAGAGATTCAGCCGTATTGCTATTTCTCTTTTTTGCTTTTCTTGCGTGCGACCAATGAAACCTTGGAATCACTCACTTTGAGATCAAACTCTACTTCCACGCCGTGTTTATCCCGTGCTTGCGCTCGTTGTTTTTCCAGCGACCGCTCAAAGCGTTCACGGGTAATGTTTTGAACCGGATCCCCCTGGGCTTTGCGGGCCTCAAGATAACGTTGAAAGAGCGTATCTCCGGATGAATCCCCGGTCTTTTTGACCTCCGGTGAATCAATGCCCATATCACGCAAGAACTTTCGGGCTTCGGCAGCCGTCTCGGTGATCCGGACATCATCGTCGCTGGCATTGACCGCCTCAATATCCAATTCGCCCATCGCACCGTCGGTCAATTTATCGGCAAAATCAATTTGCTGTTGGGCGAGCCTTTCGGCTTCAGTCATGAAACCCTTCCGATAGCTGCCGTCCTCCATCTGACGCAACACGCGATCCCAGTGTGCACAGTAGGTACGATAACGTGCGGTAAATTGCGTAAAACGAAAACGTGTACTCGTTCTAAAGGCATTGGAAAGGCGAGATTTCCTGAGTTGTACTTCCAGACGCTCCCGCAAAACACCGGGCTCGCGTTTATCAATGCCTAGAAAATACTGGTCAAAACGACGACGTAACTGCTCCGCCTGATTGATCAGGCGCTGAAGTTCATTCTCTTGCATTTGTACGATGTCGGGATCTTTGCTCACGAGAGTCTTATTTTCCTACATATTTCCCGTCGATTATTCCACGGCTTGGCTCCAGGACCAAAGTACTGACCTTGACGTTGTGCTCCTAAAGGATGATAACCCAAGCTGGAAACAAGTGCGGGAGACCACCAAATCCACATGAAAAGAGCATTCATCGTTCTCACACTCGTATTAATTTCCCTGACTGGATGTCAGAGCGAACCTGACGTCGAAGATATTGACGGTTGGATTCGCAATGCCAAGTTCAACAAAGTTAACGAACTTCTCGGCAATCCGGAAATCAAACAAGAATTGCGCCTCAAATCACTGAGCATGCTTGTTGAATATGGGAGCCGCACACGATTGCAGTCTGCATTGGAAGCCGCACATGAGCGCGATGCCCTCATCCCATTGTTTCAACAGAATATGGTCTCCATGCTCAATCACAGCGACCTCAAGATGCAAATCGAGGCCAAGAACGCACTTCTGACCCTAAGACGCTATTTGACAGACGAGGAACAAGACAGCCTGATCGGCGAGATCGCCAAATGGGGATTTGCCGGACTGAAAGAAGATACGCCTCGCGACGAACTGATCAAGACACTTCAAAAGCGAGAAGTTGCGGGTGGCCTTTCGGGCATGAAACGCCACGGTCTCAAGGTTGCTGCCTGGTTGGTTCGATATGGGGTCAGTACCGAAAGTCTCGTGCCCTACCTGTCCGAAGCCAAAGAACCAAGCGACCAAATTGCTATTCTAGATGCGGCCAAGAAGCTCTTTTCTATGGAAAAAATCAAGCCGGTGTGGAGCCTGATTGATGCTGTCCGCCATTTCCCCATTCCCGATACCATTGAGTTTCTGGTGGACCTCTATCTGTCGGATAGGTTCGATGATGTCGTCAAAGAGTCTTCCATTGCAGCGGTCCAGGACCTGGTCTACGACAAAATCGGCGGAAAGAGCGTCAGCAACACGCCGGTAAAACGAAGGCGAGTTCTGGCGGCAGTCAAACGCCTTATGAAGTCCCACTCTACAACCGACCGATGGGACGCCGCCGAAATGATGCTTCATATTGGTGGGGTTGAAGAATTGAGCTCAGTAATAGACAGCTTTGAATTTGATGGACGCGCATACAAGCACTACAACGCCGACGACGAAATCGAAAACCCTGACGACGTCATTATCCAGCTGTGCAACGACCGGATGCGTCCCAGCATGGACATCTCTCGCCCGGTTCTCGAAGACTTCCTGAGCAAAGGTAATGAAGCGCAAAAATCCATTTCGATTCTCTGCTTGAAAGTCCTGGCGCAACCCGCCTCCATCGCCAAACTGGAGACCTTGAAGAAGGATGAAACCAGTCTGGAGAAATTCTTCTTCTATGGGCAAGACCTCAAGAAACGAGTTACTGCCATTGAAAAGAAGGGGAGCAAGTACAAACGACTCACTGTTGGTCTGTTGGCTCGTAATGCCATTGACGGCATCAAAGTTCACGGCGAAATCGCACGAGCGGTTCAGAGCAAGAAGATGGGCAAGAGGGAAGCAAAGTTGCGTACCCGAAGTGTCAACTCGGTCTTCTTTGTTGCTGGAAAGAACTTCCGCGAGGCCGTTGAGCAAGCGTACCGCCGCCTAAAAGACGACACTTCATCCTAATAGACCGCTTCTTCTTTGAGCCAATCTCGCCAAGCTAATGATGCCGTAACAGCCGGGCGCGGCTTTCTTCTAATCACATCAGCCAAACTCTATTTCATTCTGGTTTCTGCTTTTCTGGCCCTCGGATTACCTCGCTTGCTCGGGGACCCGGGACTCTTTGGCCGGTATCGGACCATCAACGCGTTTGTCTCCATCCTCAACATGGTCATGATTGTGGGCACCATTCAGAGTGTCTCAAAACTGGTGAGCGAAGATGAACGTCGAGCAAGCCACGTAAAACAGATTGCATTACGAGTACAGGCCTACATCGGCGGGGCACTCGCATTGGCTATTGTCATCTTTGCGGAAGCCATTGCTAACTTCTTATTCCGAGATTCAAGCTTGGCTATTTATCTTCGTGTCGGTGCCGTTGTTACCTTTTTCTATTCCATATATGCGGTCTACGTCGGTCTCCTTAACGGAAGCAAACAGTTTGCACGCCAAGCGGCTTTGGACGCTCTGTTTTCAACCTTGAAAGTGGGTCTTATTGTGGCTCTTGTTGTGGCCGGCTATGGCGTTCTAGGCGCCTTCTCTGGATTTGCCGTTGCCGCCGCCATCATTACGCTCACAAGCACCTGGACGGTGCCTCGAAAGCTCCCGAGCGGCAACGCCACCATCGTTCCCAAACAACTCACGGCACTCCTCGTTCCAATCCTGGCCACCACCTTCTTCATCAATCTAATGGTTCAACTCGACGTTCTCATCCTCAAGGGTTTCATGACTGAAGCCGAAAGGCTCGCCCAACAGCAAATTGATTTTGCCGATAAATTGACC
>JYMV01011255.1_pt1 | contig 12874 bp, 11 predicted proteins | sample 338911 | NCBI WGS metagenome assembly JYMV01 (sample SAMN03354496, study PRJNA234377) | hydrothermal vent metagenome | biome: Deep sea; feature: Hydrothermal plumes at the Eastern Lau Spreading Center, Western Pacific Ocean; material: Seawater | place: Tonga | collected 2009 | depth 2000 m m | reverse complement strand
AATGGGAATATGAGGTCAGTTGGAGTCCATCCATGCCAATCAGCATGCCTTAGAGGTGCATAAACATACCCCCAGCTTCCCGGTGTGTTTACTAATATCATGGCGGCGATTGTAATCCCACGGAAGGCATCCAGAGAGAGGAGTCGGTTAGTTGATTTCATTTCTCATTTCATTATAAGTCCCCGCCACTTTCGAAGTGCCGTGGGCTTTGTTAAGGATAGAGAAGGTATGGTTTGCGCAACTCCAAGAATAATGATGTGTCAGACACCATGATGGAAAGTAACTCTTGAAGAGTGATATTACCCTGAAACAGCATAAATAATTCACCAGTTCCAAACAGACGATTCAGAGTTTTATCTTGTATTTCAAACTTAGCAGGATATAATTCGTGAATCAGATTCAAAAGATGAACTCCCGTTAAAACCGGATCAAATTTTCGGCGGTCAGCGACTACAATCCGTACACCATTGCAGTTTTCATCTTGATACTTCATGTGACCACTTTTCTCAGGATGTCGGGGTGTAAATGACACCGGACGGAAGGCTACACCGTCCAGATTGAGTTGGTTGAGCTTTTGGGACAGGAGCTTCCCGTCAATCCACGGTGCGCCTGCCTGGAGGAACGGCAGGGGAGTACCCCGTCCTTCAGAGACATTTGTCGCCTCGAGGAAGCAAGTTCCCGGATAGACTGTCGCAGTTACCACGTCAGGAATGTTTGGTGATGTGGGAACCCACGGAATTGTCGTCTCATCGTTCCACAACTCACGAGACCAATTGACCATGGGAATTACCTCAAGTTCCGGAATTGTTTCTATCCAATTTTCACCGACAATCATTTTGGCGAGTTCGCCGGGAGTTAGACCGTATTGCACCGGGATGGGATAATATCCGACGAAGGATTGATGAGCTAAGTCGAGTGTCGGTCCTGAAACTTTGGCGCCGCTGATTGGATTGGGTCTGTCGAGGATAAGAACAGGGATATCGTTTTCTGCTGCGGCTTCCATCACGAGTCCCAGTGTTGTGATGTAAGTGTAAAACCGTGTGCCGACATCCTGTATATCGTAAATAAGAAGTTCAACCCCTTCCAACATATGAGCTGCTGGTTTCTTTATAGCGCCGTAGAGAGAGAATATCTTGGGTAAGTGGATGTACTCCTCAGAATGGTAGGCAACGTGTTCACCTGCCAGGAATTGTCCTGTCAGTCCATGTTCCGGTGTGAAAAGCGCCACCACTTGTGCAGAGGTTCCTTCTTCAATTGCTATCCAGTTTGGTCGTCCCCTGCTGTCCAATCCAGTGTGATTGGTAACGATACCAACCTGTTTATTTGCGACTATCTCTGAATAGTTCAGAATGAGGTTTTCGAGTCCGGTTAGGACATCTACTTGTTCGACGATTATTTTTTCAGATTTGTGTTCTTCCAGTTCTTCCTCATGTATGGACGGATGTTCTTGAGATGAAGAAGTTGTGGTGAGCAGGATAATAAAGGTGTAGAGGTACGAGATTCTGCGGGAGAGTGCAGTCATTTACCTTAGAGTACGATCTGTCGGATGGAAATGATCTCCTTGATATCAGTGAGTTCCTTCAAGTCGTCATCCGATATGGCAGAATCGAGCCGAATGATGCCCATGGCGTAATGATGTTCAGCTTTCCGGCTGAGTTGGTAACCGGCAATGTTGGCGCCGATTTTACCCAGATAAGTTCCCATTTTCCCTACGACTCCCGGTACATCTTCGTTTTCCACGATAAGCAGTGTACCGGTGGGATTGAGGTCAAAGTGGAATCCATCGTAGTAAACAATCCGCGGGTGCTTATCAGAAAAGAGGCTGCCCCGGATAGTTCTCGATTCACCGTCGAACGTAACAGTAGTGGAGATGAGATTTGCGTAATCTTCTTTACCGTGATGATAGGCTTCTTCGATTTCGATGCCGTTCTGTTGTGCCACCGCAAGGGCATTGACAAAGTTGATACTGCTTCCGTGAACTGTGCCAAGGAAGCCTTTGAGAAAGGCAAGGGTCACCAGCTTTACTTCGGTTAGTGTGCCGCGCGTTTCAATGTGTATTCTATCAGCAGGGGAGGAGCTGAGCTGTTGATGAAATTCTCCAATCTTAGTCGCAAAATCAAGATGAGGCTCCAGGGAGCGCAGAAGAGAGAGATCTGAGATAGGAATATTGAGTGCATTCTCCAACTTACCGTCAATTAGGAAGTCGCGAACCTGTTCGCAGATAGCCCGGGAAACGCCTTCTTTGGCTTCCAGCGTGGAAGCTCCCAAATGAGGTGTGAGTAAAATATTCGGTGCAGAAGCAAGAGGCGTGTCCAAAGCCGGCTCAGATTCGAAGACATCTACAGCTGCACCGGCAAGGATGCCCTGTTCAAGAGCTACCGCCAGATCTTGCTCATTCACAACGCCTCCCCGAGCGCAATTGATGAGAAAGCTCGAAGGTTTCATGGACTTCAGTCTTTCCAGATCGACGAGATCTTTCGTGCTGTCAACCAACGGTACGTGGAGAGAAATGATATCACTCTCTCTGAAGAGTCTATCCACGTCGCAAAATTCTACATAATCGAACTCGTAGTTTTCCGCCTTGATGTAAGGATCGTAGCCGATGACATCCATCCCGAAGCCGTGAAGACGCTTGATCACTTCGCTGCCGACTTTTCCCAATCCGATTACACCGAGAGTCTTTCCTCTAAGCTCGGAACCGACTAGTTCGTTACGATCCCACTGACCCGCAATGAGAGAGGAGTGGCCTCGATGGACGTTCCTGACCAAAGAGAGCATGAGAGCAATGGTATGCTCCGCCGCTGCTACCGTGTTCACGCCGGGAGTGTTCATGATGACAATTCCGCGGAGAGTCGCTTCAGGAATGTCAATATTGTCCACTCCCACACCCGCACGCCCCACCACTTTCAGCTGAGGTGCCGCTTCCATCAGTTCTCGAGTAACAGTTGTTCCACTCCTGACTATCCAGCCGTCGGTTTTGGGAAGCACTTTATTGAGCTCCTCAGCTGAAGCGCCGATTTTTTCCACAATCTTCAGTCCGGCGGCTTTTAGTATCTTTGTCCCAACTTTGCCGATGGGATCTGTGATGAGTACTTGCATTACATGTCGTCCAGTATGTTGTCAATTGTTGTGAGCAAATCTCGGATGTCATCCATTTGTAGATTGCCCATGTGCGCTATCCGGAAGGTTTTGCCTTTAAGTGTTCCATAACCGCCAGAAATCATGTATCCGCGGTCTAAGAGGTGATTTGCCATTTCTATTAAATCTATGTTGTTTGGGTTCCCGGCGCAAGTAACGGTGTCTGATTCATATCCCGGTTCAGCGAAAAGATCGAATTTCTGACTGACCCAGCTTCGCACTTCTTCGGCCAAATCTTTATGCCTCTGGAATCTGTTTTCCAATCCCTCCTTGAAAATACGGGCAAGTTGAGCCTTTAGACCATACATATGTGGAATGGATGGTGTCGTGGGTGTTTGTGACTTTTTCGCATATTTTTCCATCACCTTGAAATCAAAATAGAAGCCTTTGTTGGCAATCTTCTCGCTTCTCTCCAAGACTCTGTCGGAGACTGAGCAGACGGCAAAACCGGGAGGGAGTCCCCAACCTTTTTGAACGCTGGCGAGAGCTACATCAATCCCCAGTGCGTCAATTTTTACTTTCACGCTTGCCATGGAACTCACCATGTCCACCAGCAGCACAACTTCCGGAAAATCACGGACGACAGCAGAAATCTCGGTGATAGGATTCATTACTCCGGTGGAAGTCTCATTGTGGACAACTGTAATGGCATCGTATCTGCCGGTCTCGAGAGCTTCTCTGACGGCTTCAGGCTTGGTCGCTCTTCCGAGCTCAACAGAAATGGAGTCGCACTCAATCCCGCACGCCGCTGTTATCTCGTGCCACCGCTTAGAAAAAGCTCCACAGACGAAATTGGCACACCGCTTCTGGACAGTGTTGCGAACCGCCGCTTCCATCAATCCCGTGGCGGAACAAGTGCCAAGTAAAATGCGGTTTGAAGTGAAGAGCACCTTTTGAACGCCGTCCACCACCTCATCGTATAACTCTGAAAATTGAGCAGAACGGTGACCCACAGGATATTCTGCCAGGGATGCCAGGAGGTCAGGATCAACATGAGTAGGACCGGGGATGAAGAGTTTAGGCTTGTCCAAGGTTAGATTATCTCCAACGACTGCATCACCATTCCTGCGCCGATTTTTGGGAAGAAGAATGTAGATTTTTGAGGAAGTACAGAGCCGTCCTCAGTCGATTTCATAAGTTCATTCACAGTTAGCGCTTCCATTATAAATGCGGCGTTTAACGTCCCAACAGTGACCGCTTTCAGACAGTCACTCCTGTTATGAAAGTACGCCAGTTGGGATTTATCGGCAATATCATCTTCAGAAAATGCGAGAGTTTTCTTTAGAATGACCTCCTCAAAAACTTCTACACCCAATGGGGAGGATTTTGTCTTATCGTTTAAATAGTATTTAGTAAGTTTTTCGTCACCTATAATGGCAGTGAGATAAGGTGTACAGTTCTCATGTTTCGTCTGGGAAAAATAACACTCGAGTCCCGCTTTTAGCTGATCTATCTGATTTTCGGTAAGTCCGAAAAGTCCTCGGTGAGTCGGTAGAATTTGCAGACCTTCGCTGCTCGATGGTACAAGATAAGCGAGTACGTACCCGCTTTTCAATCCGGAATTTGTTTGATTCGAGTGGTACGAGCGTGCAGTTTCATAGCGATGATGTCCATCGGCAATGAGTATGGGTTGCTCCGCCAGCATTGATGAGAACGAGTCAATCCACTCTTCATCTGACGTTTGCTCAATTCGCAAGTTAACGTCAGTTTCGAAATCGAGTTTACCGGCCTGAACAGTTTCTGAAGGGAAGCGGTGCATGAGTGATTCACAAGAGCGATCGTTATCGTTAAAGACGAAAAAGATCGGGCTGAAGTTCATGTGAGTTGCATCCAATAGACGATAGCGATCTTCCTTCGCAGCTTTATGCGTCCGCTCATGACGACGGATTCCATCAGTGGAATAGTTCTCCAGTTTCACCAGCGCAAGATAGCCGTATCTCTTCTTATCTTTGCCGTCAGCATCACGGAATGATTCTGTGATTTGCCATATGCTCGGTTTTTCAGCGGAGATTAGAATATCATCCTGTTTCCATTGTGTAACGAGTTTGGCGGCTGTGGAATAGTGATTCATGTCCGGTTGACCGTTTAATTTTTCAGCAAGTGTGAGGTTGATAATATTATGTTCGGAACGGTGTATCAATTCTTCTCGGTATTGTGGTGAAATGACATCGTACGGCGGGGCGAGAACATTCGTCAGATCTGCAAAGATCTGTGGATTGTACGTGTATCCTCGGAAAGGTAATATTTTTGGCATTTGACAGTTCGACTCTGCTTTCGAGATTCTACGATGCAATAGAATTTAACATATTGAGAGTTCAATTCAACAGTCGTTTAAGACGAACTGCTCAATAACTACAGAATTTCAAGTGACCTGTGTAAATTTGATTTAAATTAGAGTCAAACGAAGGAGGTTCATTCTTGTGGAAATAACACCCGTTACGTTTAAACTTACAGAATCAGATATAACAAAATACCGAAGACAAATCTCTGTTTTTCCGGTGGAGAGGGAGCAGAGTATTTTAAATGAACTGCACGGGAAACTTCAGAATCTCGTGGCAAGAAAGGATATTTCTACTTTTGTAATTCAACTTGTTGAGGATGTGGATCGTATGTTTTCACTATTGATGTCGAAATCAGATTTAGATGAGCATTCCCGAAGAATGATACTTTTTGCTCTCAATTACTTTGTAGAAGAAAAAGATGAAATTCCTGATGCAATAGATCTTCTTGGATTTCTGGATGATGCAGTTGTGGTGAGATGGGTAATGGATGAACTGTTAAAAATACATCCAGAATACACGGCAGATTGAAGTACTTACGAACTACTGTATTATCTTCTTTAGTTCCTTTGGCACTGTTACTGTTTAGTTGCGGTGGAAGCAACCACACAGTTCGTCCAAAATCTCCCGTTGATGTTAGTTTCAACCAAGCTTATGATGCGTTTTCTCAGGGTAATTATGATGAAGCCAAACGGTTATTTCTCAATCACGTGCGAACTGATCGGTTTGCCATCCACTACGAGAGCTACATGTTTCTTGCCGAATGCTTTAAGCAGACAGGTGAGATTGACAGCGGCAGAGTGGTTCTCAATTCCGGAATAGCTTTCATGGAAGGTTCAGAGATGGGAGAAAAAGATATAGCTGATCTTCGTAACTGGCGAGCTAGTTATCCCACTTTTCCTCCTATGCTTAGGGAAGAAAATGGCTTTGTTCCGTACAATGAACCTCCGGCTCCTTTGGGTGGTATGATTGCTCTAATTCAAAATATCTATTATCCATGTTCACCGTATACTTCAGGAATCCGGGGGAGAATTATCATACATGTCCTCATAGATGAAGAAGGACTCCCCATAGATTTTAAAATCGAAAGGTCGCTCCATGAGGATTGTGACTTCATGGCTATCAGCGCTATTCAAAATACGCTGTTTTTACCGGGAAAACGGAAGGGGAGACCGAGGAAGATGTGGGTGGCAATTCCAATGGACATCGGAACCCATAAGGATAGGTTTTAGACTATAATACGCCACAAATTACGTGAAGTAGTTCGTTATTATTAAAATTCTTTAATCTGTTTTATGAACGAAAATTCAATAGCTTCGCAATTCATGGGGGGAGATAATTAAAGGTTATAGTTTGTTCAGGGCGTTTACGCCTTTTATATACAATTACGATTTAACTCCGTGAACGGCGTTCGGAGTTATTATACATTATTCAACTGTTCTAATAATAAAATCTTTGTGCCTTCGTGACTTATCCACAGGATCCTGCGGGGTGGTAATTGTTAAGAAATTTCGTCGTTTGTAAACTGCCAGCGGCAATCACCGCACCACCAAGGCTTCCCCATGTATTCAGGCCGATTTTCATTGACCATAAGTGGATTTCCACAGCGGGGACAATCAGCTTCGGCGTCGCTTGCCGGCCATTCGTAATCGGGCCGGAATTTGATGGGAGTCTCGTATGTTGAGTGATCTTTCATGTTTACAATTTAAGCGCGTTGTTTAGAAGAATCAAAATTGATTCTAATTAACCAGAAAAATTCAAAGTAAGAATAACTGTCAAAATCGACACTCCAACGAGTGACTTGATCCAGATAACTGCTTTGCGCTGTTTTAGTTGTTTTTCATACGGTCGCCACCAGAGTACTACATTTATGGTTTCATTCGGGACTATATATACAGTTTGGACAGCTTTATTCACAAATTCATCTCTTTCTTCTCCTGAGTAATAATATTCCAGAAGATTTAGATAATCCGGCTGGAGATAGGTGATGATATGCTTACCTGCCGACAGAGGGATAGGTTCTTTGATAGGAATTTGTCCAGCAAGCATGCCGTCAATGAATATATCTAAACCAGCGGAATCGCTGGCGATGGTAACATAGCCACTTTTTGGAAACACCGGTGTCGGTTCTGACGTATTAGCGGGAACATTTAGACTGTCTTGAGCGATGACTGAAGTAGTCACTAGAAGCAGTCGGAAGACAACAGATTGAACTCTCATGATGCAGAAAGTTAACAGTTTATTTTTATCAAGACTATCGTAAAATTCCACTCGATATGTACTATCCCAAACGATCGGTTCTTGCGGTTTCTATGAGACCTCCCGCAATTTCACTGATTTTTCTTATTGCGGGCACACTCACAATAAGTGGCTGTGCATACTTCAACACCTTTTATAATGCACAAAACTATTTCCGAACAGCCGAGGAGGAAATCTCCAAAAAAGCAGCAGGTGAAAAATTGAGCAAGAAAGCAGAAGAAGCGCTCGACAAAACAATTGTCAATTGTAACATCGTTCTTGAAGATTTTCCTGAATCAAAACTTCGGGATAACGCTCTTTTCCTCTCTGCCAAGTCTTACTATTACCGTGGTGAATTTTCCACTGCCAAAAAGCGTCTTTTGCGCTTGAAGAGAGAACATCCTGCAAGTCCATTCCTGGAGGAAGCTTTTCTATGGCTTTCACGCTGTAAATGGAAATTAGGAGAGACGGAGGCAGCGCAAAGTGATCTACAGACACTATCAGAATCACTGGCCAAGGAGAGAGGTAATCGCCATAAGCGTGTGCAGGTGGCCGTTACTTTAGGTGAGATTCATATTGAGCTTGGCGATAGATCAGCAGCTGTTGTACAATTTCGCGAAGCTGTCAAACTTTCTAAAAACTCCATACTAAAGGGTCAACTCCTGTTGAGAAGTGGTGAGCTTTTGCTGCAGATTGATCAACCGGAAAATGCTTTGACAATGTATCAAAAAGCGATGAAAGAGAGTTCTGATCCAGATCATCTAAATGCGGCGAACCTTGAGGTCGTTAGAATTCTGAGACTTTTAGAAAAGTGGGATGAGACAATCGAAACAATTCAACTTCTGCTCTCGAATGACAAATTTTCTTCACTGAAATCAGATTTAAATCTAGAGCTGGCTCAATTGTATGAAATGCGAGGGATGATTCAGGAAGCCAACAGTAGATATTCAACTATCACGGAAGATTTTCCAAAGACGGAAGCTTCAGCATCAGCGTATTTTCAAATGGGTGGATTGGCACTATCGGAATCAGAAGATTACGAGGCGGCTAAGCGGTTCTTTGGCAATGTTGAGAAAGAAAAGCGGTCGTCACTTCTTGTCCCTGCAGCAAGGATCCGAGTGAAAGAAGTTGAATCGTATCTTGAAGTCATCAGTACGCTTGATGCCCTAAGCGCAGTTCTGGCTGCAGCGCGATTGGACGTCAAGGAAACTGACCCTTTGGAGAGCGAACCTGAGGATAGTTTAGAAGTTTTACTGGATAGTATGACTGTTCTCACTCAAGTCAAGGAAACTGCAGCATTTGATACCCTAAACACTCGCCAGGAACTATCACAAAATCTCTATACTCTCGGTGAACTTTTTGCCTTTCACTTCAACAGAAAAGACAGTGCCGTGAAAGTATTAGAGCAACTCGTAATGGGATATCCCGAAAGCAATGCCCATCCTCAAGCACTTTTTACTTTGGGATATCTTCTGACTGAACGCGGCGATACCGCTAAAGCTGAAATCTATCTATCTGACCTTATTGAAACGCATCCTACCAGTGAATACGCTGTACAAGCCGCCTCGGAAAGAGGTATTGAATTAATTAATGAAGCTGAGGAATTACTGGAATCTGCAGAAGCTCAGATAAAAAGTGATCCGGAAAGTGCTATCCAATCTTATAAGCAGTTACTTGCAGAGTATCCTGAGTCGCAATATGTACCTCATGCCATTCTTTCAATCGGTCATGTTCATGAACACTCTTTGCACAATATGGACAGCACTTTAAGATATTATAGCCAACTTATGGAGACTTATCCGGAAAGTGAGCAGGCCGAATCGATACAATCTCATTATCAGAAACTTTCAATAGCATTTAATCAGTCTCAAACTGATACACTTAGAAGCCAAACCGGGAGAGATTCAACTTTAGTCGAAATTGAAACAGATTCTGCTGCCGTAAAATTTGAATTTGATATTTCGCCTTCGCAATTCCTATTACCGGTTCAAATTGAAGAGGAACGCAATGAGGAGGATTGAATCAGGAAAAGTTCTGTCTAACCATAAGCTGGCAGAAGGCGTTTATCGTATGGATATTTCACTCCCTGAAATTTCATCAGAAGTACAGGGTCCCGGCCAGTTTATTTCACTGACTGTGGGTGAAGGGTGGCAGATGCCCCTCCGCCGGCCCATGAGTATCGCATCGGTAGAGAATGAATCCGTCAGTATCATTTACAAAATTTTCGGTAAAGGAACAGAATGGCTAAAAGATAGACGTGAGGGAGATGTTATTGAAGCCATTGGGCCGTTGGGAAATAGATTCTCACTTGATAACATAAACATCAAAGAGACCATTCTTATTGGAGGTGGTGTAGGAGTCGCGCCCATTCTGTATCTGCACGAGCAACTGTCAAAAGATGTCCTGGATCATCTGCTTATTGTGGGAGCTGTTACTGCCGCTGAACATTTCTTGGAGCACACTCCGAATGCTGGCATTTATCTCACAACGGATGATGGTACAGTGGGAGAAAAAGGAACTGTGATGACACTGTTGGAGGTTCTGGTAGATAAACTTGAGAATCCATATATTATCGCTTGTGGTCCTGAGCCTATGTTAGCTGCCATACATAACTATTCAACCGAGAAAAATATTCCCGGACAGATTGCTGTTGAGAGCTACATGGCATGCGGGACTGGATTGTGCCAGGGATGTATCATCCAGACATCGAAAAACGGAAGCATTGAGCATTCCTATCATGAGAGATATTCACTGGTATGTTGTGATGGACCAGTGTACAATATTGACGCAATTCGAATCTGACTTGAAAATTTAATGCAGAGTAACGGATAGAAAAACTGAGGCAAATGAAAGAGAACAATACGAAAGAGAGTTTTATTTCGTTTTTTCTCACTTTTCATAAACCGTTTCTACTCTTTTCAAATGTCCATTTACTTCATTATTTCGAATTCATGATTTTAGAATAAAATAACGATGATAAATATTAAAACAAACATAGGCACAGTAGAACTTAAGAATCCCATTCTGGTCGCATCAGGAACATTCGGCTACGGTGAGGAGAGTGATGAATTTATTGATTTGAATCAATTAGGAGGAATAGTCACCAAGTCCATCACAGTTCATCCACGAGAGGGAAATCCGTCCCCACGCATCGTTGAGACGCCATCCGGAATGCTAAATTCTATCGGACTGGCAAACATAGGTGTTGAACGCTATATCTCAGAAATGCTTCCTAAGTACACTGACCTTGACACAGCAGTCATTATGAACATCGCCGGAAGCTCACAGGAAGAGTATATAGACGTAATGAAAAGAGTGGAAGCAGTACCGAACAACCTTACCGGTTACGAGATTAACATCTCATGTCCGAATGTGGGCAAAGACGGGATGGAGTTCGGAGTGGATTGTGATTTAACATTCCAACTAACATCAGAGCTACGACAGCTGACAGAAAAACTTTTGATCATTAAACTATCACCCAATGTGACTGATATCGCCGCTATCGCCCAATCTGCTGAAGCTGCCGGAGCCGATGCAGTTTCAGCCATCAATACGGTAGTTGGGATGAGTATCAATCCGGTTACTAGAAAATCCAACGTATATACGAAGCTCTGCGGTTTGTCTGGTCCGGCTATAAAGCCTGTTGGAGTGGCGTCTGTTTATCAAATATCACAATCGATTTCCATTCCCGTTATCGGCATAGGCGGTATCATCACCGGGGAAGATGTGGTAGAATATCTGCTTGCCGGAGCATCAGCTGTGCAAGTGGGAACAGCCAATTATCGTCATCCCGCGGCAGGATTGAATATACTTGATGAATTCATCGATTTCTGCGAAAAGAACAATATATCTGATCTAACCGAATTGATAGCCGATCTTCAAGATGATTCGTAAAATATTTATCTTAACTATTGTTCTTTCACTTTTAGCGTGCACTGCATCTCCCCGTTATGGTAGCGGAAAAGCATCGGGACCACGAAAGAGTAAAAAGCATCATGCAAGAGTAATCACCGGGGTCTCATCTTTCTATGCTGATGATTTTCACGGAAAACTCACTGCAAATGGAGAAGTATACGATATGTATGGACTAACAGCGGCTCATAAGACGCTGCCGCTAAATACAATCGTCCGAGTAACCAATCTCAATAATGGAAAATCCCTAATTCTTCGCATCAACGACCGGGGTCCTTATGTGAAAGGACGTATCTTAGACTGCTCATACGGAGCTGCTCTAAAGCTGGGATTTGTAGGGCAAGGGACTACCAAAGTAAAAATTGAAGTGATGGAGCTGGGTGATAACAAATATATGAAACATAAATCGTGACTGAATTGTGCAATGTCATCTAAGGACACTATGGTAAAAACCAGGGAATTATTTATATTTAACCTTAATTACTATGGCTGATACATTATCATCCCGCATGTTTGTAAACTTCCTCGGAATTCCCGGGATTCTCCTGCTGGTATATCTTGGAGGTCCATGGTTCATCGGATTTGTAACAGTAGTATCTCTTATCGCTCTTTATGAATTCTACCGCTTGGTCGGAAACAAAAATGCATCTCCTCATGTTTGGATCGGCATACTCGCAGGGGCCATACTTTTGCTTTTTCATTATGGTAATATTTGCCCGGAAATAGTCATTGTCAACTGGCATCATATCCTGATTGGTTTGATTCTTATCATAATTTTCCTTGAGTTATTTAGCGGCAAGGACAACGCTACAGCAAATATTACTTATACATTAACGGGGATACTCTACATACCTCTTTTGTTGGGTACCATGGTTTCATTAAGAGACATCGATTCCAGTGGAGCTGAAACTGGATATAATTTAGTGGTAGTACTTTTTGTCTCTGTCTGGTCCTGCGATTCAGCTGCTTACGTATTTGGCAAAAAGTGGGGTAAGAGTAAAATCCTGGAAAGAGTTAGTCCAAAGAAAACTTGGGTAGGAGGGATAGCTGGATTTATAACAGCAATAGGAGTGTTAATTTTGTTTCAACAGACACATTTTTTCCCCGCAAATACAATTTCAGTTTATCATGCCGCATCCATTGGCACACTAGTCGGAATTTTTGGTCAGGCCGGAGATTTCGTAGAATCCATGATAAAACGTGACGCGGGAGTGAAGGATTCGGGCGCATTTCTTCCGGGGCATGGCGGAGTGCTGGATAGATTTGATTCCCTCATAGTAGCAACTCCTCTGGTCTATCTTTATTAT
>JYMV01009604.1_pt1 | contig 12876 bp, 11 predicted proteins | sample 338911 | NCBI WGS metagenome assembly JYMV01 (sample SAMN03354496, study PRJNA234377) | hydrothermal vent metagenome | biome: Deep sea; feature: Hydrothermal plumes at the Eastern Lau Spreading Center, Western Pacific Ocean; material: Seawater | place: Tonga | collected 2009 | depth 2000 m m | reverse complement strand
GATCCCTATCGTTACCGTAATGGGGTTGCAATTTGCCAACTTGTTGGCCGGCACCATCGTGGTCGAGAGCGTATTTTCTCTGCCGGGAATCGGCCGGCTGATTCTGCAGTCGATATCGAACCGCGATGTCGTCGTGGTACGAGACGTCGTGACATTGCTTGTTGCTATGGTGGTCGTGATTAATTTTATCGTCGATATTCTCTATGCGGTGATCGACCCCCGGTTGCGGGCCAGAGATGTCTGAACGCGAAAACTCGTCCCCAGCTGGCCTTGCTGCTAGAGGTACCGCCGCGAATCTCCCGCAAGGATACGGCTCAGCGGCGCCGCGCGAACTCTGGCGTCGAGCAATTCACCATCGTTCTTTCGTAGCGGGCGGGGTGCTGACAACTCTGCTCGTAGGGATGGCGGTTGTATCTCTTTTCTGGACGCCGCACGACCCCACACGGATCAACATTCGCCATCGTCTGGTCGGCCCCAGCCTTGAACACTGGCTTGGCGCCGACCAATTCGGCCGCGACATTCTCTCCATCATTATGGCCGGCGCTCAGAATTCAATCATAGTCGGTGTTGTTGCGGTAGGAATCGGCATGTCGTTTGGTGTCGCACTGGGGCTCATTGCCTCATCTAATCGTGGCTGGGTTGAAGAACTTATCATGCGCTTGTGTGATTTCATGTACGCTTTTCCTGCAATCCTGCTTGCCATTCTGCTGGTTGCTACCTTCGGATCGGGCGCTATCAACGCCATGGTCGCAATCGGAATTTTCGCCATCCCCACATTCGCACGTTTGTCCCGCGCCAATGCAAATGCAATATGGTCGCGAGAATTTGTATTGGCTGCACGCGCGTCTGGCAAGGGTACAGCGCAAATTACGGTCGAACACATTCTTCCAAATATCATGTCCGTGATAGTTGTCCAGGCGACGATTGAATTTGCACTGGCAATACTGGCTGAGGCTGCCCTCAGTTACCTTGGAATCGGCTCTCAGCCGCCAACACCATCCTGGGGGCGGATGCTCAGTGAAGTACAAACTCTGGTATTTCTGAATCCCTGGCTTGCTGTCTATCCGGGGGCAGCCATCGCATTAGCCGTGCTGGGCCTCAACCTGCTGGGCGACGGTCTGCGGGACTTATTAGACCCCCGTCTGGTACGAAAACGATGACTCTTCTCGCTGTTGAAGACCTGACGGTCACACTCGATACGATCCATGGACTGGGTCATGCCGTTCGTAACCTGTCCTTCGAATTAATGCCTGGCAATACGCTTGGCATTGTCGGGGAGTCTGGCTGCGGAAAATCGATGACTGCACTCGCGATCCTGGGCTTATTGCCGGAAAATGCGGTAACCACTGGCGCCATACGTTTTGACCATCGTAATTTGCTCGTCTGCAGTGAACAGGAACTGTGTCAAATCCGGGGTAATCGTATTTCCATGGTCTTTCAGGAACCGATGACTTCACTGAATCCGGTCCATACCATTGGCCAGCAAATTATCGAGATCATGATTCTTCACCAGGGGATCAGCAAGACCGAAGCGAAAACAGAAGCGATCCGACTACTTGATGTGGTTGGAATTCGTGACCCAAAGAGCCGGTTCAGCCAATATCCGCACCAACTTTCTGGTGGACAACGCCAGCGGGTGATGATTGCTATCGCGCTTGCCAACAAACCAGACCTCCTGATCGCAGACGAGCCAACCACGGCTGTGGATGTCACCATACAAAAACAAATCCTAAAACTCATTCGTTCGCTGGTAGATGAACTTGGCATGGCGTTGATTCTGATCAGCCACGACCTTGGCGTAATCGCGAATATGGTAGACCAGATCATTGTGATGTACGGTGGCACGGCAGTAGAGGTTGGTGCGGCGAGTAGGATTTTCTCGAATGTCTCACACCCCTATACCCAAGGCCTGATGTCAGCGATTCCACGCATCGATGGAAACGACCCAGTGCGGCAGACTCGGCTCAAAACCATCCCCGGCGTAGTGCCAGAACTCACCGGTATGCCGACTGGCTGTACTTTCTCGGACAGGTGCGCCATAGCCTCCAGCCTCTGCATAAAAACCCCGCCGCCCGCGACAATGGTTAACCACGACCATTACGCCGCGTGTCATCATTTAGACCGTGCAAGCAGAAAATGAGTACGGTCGCAGCGAAGATGAATTTAGCTCGTTTCGTTCTTGACGTAGTCGATCTTACCAAGCATTACGTTTTGCCGCGTGAGAGCCTGTTTGACAAGGCACATACTGTCGAAGCGGTTCATAGAGTAAGTTTTCGGATTCGGCCAGGCCAGAGTCTTGGCCTGGTTGGTGAATCGGGGTGTGGGAAATCTACGCTTGCACGTCTCGTGACGGGACTGGAGAACCCAACGTCTGGTTCCGTACATATCGCAGGATTTGACATCCACCAAATATCAAAAAATGCGCTGCGCAAATTACGCACGGACTTTCAAATCGTATTTCAAGACCCGTTTGGCTCGTTAGATCCGCGCCACACGATTGGGCGGATTGTGGCCGAACCTCTTCGGACTTTGGAGCAGGCATCCCCTGTCGAAGCACAAAGAAGGGTGGTGTCTGTGATGGAAGACGTGGGCCTTAAAGCAACGGACACCCAAAAATATCCCCACGAGTTTTCAGGCGGGCAGCGTCAGCGTATCGCTATCGCTCGAGCCCTGATTACTCGCCCAAAACTGGTCGTCGCAGATGAGCCAGTATCGGCTCTGGACGTATCGGTCCAGGCACAGATCCTTAATCTATTGAATGACCTGCGAGAAGAGTACGAGCTTTCTTACCTGCTGATCAGTCACGATCTGGCAGTTGTTGAATACGTGTGTGACGACGTGGCAGTCATGCACAACGGCGTCTTTGTTGAATATGGATCAACCAGCGAACTCTTTCGTAATCCTAAACATGACTATACCAAGTCCCTGCTGGATTCGGTCCTGCCACTTCCAGGCAACTACACGGGATAAAAGTACTGCTGGAAGACAGAAACTCATGGGACAATCATATCCCAGCTACTAGAATCTGTCTGTACTGCATAGAAAACAAGCCGGTACATGATCCCGTAATGGACCGTGGAGCAGAATCACATGTTGTTATTGATCGACATCGGTAATACAAATATCACTGTCGGGGTATCAGATAACAGCCAACTGGTTGCCGATTGGCGGATCAGCACCAGAGACGGAACCACGGCTGACGAATTCTGGGTGCTTCTACGAATGCTGCTCGATTCTGGCGGCATCAGTCTCGACTCAATTCAAGGTCTAGGCTTAAGTTCTGTCGTTCCCAGTATGACCTCAATTGTGGAACATCTCGTCCAGCATCGACTGAAAATCCCGTTTGTTACCGTGACCAGCGACCTCGACCTTGGTCTCGAGGTGCGATGCGAAAATCCACAGACGGTCGGTGCCGACCGATTATGCAATGCTGTATCGGGGTATCGACGTTATGGCGGCCCTTTGGTGGTTGTCGATTTCGGTACGGCCACAACTTTCGACGTTGTGTCGGGAGACGGGGGCTATCTTGGTGGGATTATTGCACCCGGTCCCGAGACAACAATTGCAACGTTGCACGCTGCAGCGGCGAAGTTACCCGCTGTAGAGCTCCTGTTCCCTAAATCATTGATCGGGACAAACACTGAATCCAGCATGCAGTCGGGGATCATGTTCGGCGGCGTGGCGATGATCGACGGCCTGAACCGGCGGCTAAAGAAAGAGCTGGGGAAAAACACCAGGATCATTGCGACGGGAGGGCTTGCCAATGTCTTCTTTCCTCAATTAGAAACAGTCGAGGCGGTCGAACCTACGTTGACGCTCGACGGACTGCGGGTCATCTTTGAGCGGTGTGCTCCAACCAGTAAGCCGGCTGGCTGACTCAATACCCGCTTATCTTTCTTACAATCAATACTTCACGCGGTCGAGGTTTCCGGCCAATTAGGCGAGTCCAGTGGATAGATCGGCCTGCGCACATGCTGATAATCCAATTTGGAGTTTTCCGATGTTGTCACGCCGGATCCATCCAAGGTCACCGTGTGGCGGACCAGATCAGCGAAACCAGCACGGTAGTGAATTCTCGACTTGAGCAGGATGTAGTGGTGATGTTCGGGCTGAATTCCTACCGATGTGAAGATGCCTCGATCCCACGGTTCATGGTGATGTGAAACGACAACGATCGCCATGTTGCCGGTATCAAATAATGCGGTCGGGCCCATGTCGACTTCAACGCCGTGGTACATCGGCCCGCGAACAGTCCAATGGCCATCGGTTAGTACTTTCACCGTACCCGCCACGTGGAAAGGTGTTCCGATTTCACCAATTGACGGCATATCGGTGTGGCCGCCCAGGTCAAGTCTGAGCTCAGTGCCAACTCCAGCCTCCTGCATTTTTCTGACTGCGATCGGATCCCAGACCGCACCCACAATCACATCTTCCAGACCGGCCTGAAATACCCGCTCGATAACAGTCATCACGTCCTGGGTACCGCCAGATCCGCAATTGTCCGCATGATCGAGCAATAAGATGGGGCCCTCTGGCAACGAGCGAACTTTGGCGATTTCGTTGTCCAGCGAACGAGATTGGTATACGAAACCTTCCCGTGCTTCCCAGGTCTTGCGCAGGATCTGGTCACGGTATTGGTTCGCAAGTTGCGGGTTCCGATCCGAAACAATGACTACAGAATTTCCGGCATCGGGTATATCAGCCATTGGGAATCCCCCAAAAGCGGTCGCAGCAAGAATCTCCGGGTGCTGTTCAGCGTCTCGGCAACACCGAATCAATGTTTTCATCGGCTCATCATCCGTGCCTTGGCACAGCGTCTGTGACAACAAGGGCACATTACCCCAAGACATTGTGGGTAGACACTGGCCTTCTATAGCATCCAGCACGATTGTGCCGATCTGCTCGGCAACTTCGTACTTGTCGACGTGCGGATAGGTCTTGTACCCAATCACCGCGGTCGCGTTTTGAATCATGGCGGCGGTCAGGTTGCAATGAAGATCGCAGGTGACCGCAATCGGCAGATCGGGCGCGATATCGCGTATCCGGGTCAGCAGTGTTCCTTCCCCGTCCAGGGTGTGTTCCGCCACCATTGCTCCGTGCAGATCCAAAAGTGCGGCATCGCAACCGCTCGCTACAGCATCACAAATCAGGCCGGCCATGTATTCGTAGGCTTGCTCTAAAACCGGGCCTGAGGGCATCGCCTCAGCTGCGATAGGCGTCACTATCTCGGCGTCGCGAGCCCGCGCGAGTTTCATATACGCTGCCACCGGCATGCCGGTCCCTTCATAGATCTGCTGCACGGCAGCTCCCTGGTACGCACCCCATTGCTGAAATCGATCCCAGTCAGTCACGATCGGGGAAAACGTGTTTGTTTCGTGCTTCATCATGGCAATGACAATACGCATGCCCGAGCGCCTGGATTTCAGCACGACATGGGCCGCCCCGAAGGACGGCCCATGTGTGAACGAGAACTTGTATTCGACAACGACAACATATGGTACCGCGTCGAATACCTCACCGCAGACACGCCATCAAGCGTGATCAAAATCTTGTCTGGCTTATTCCCATTTCATGGCCGCAACATCATTGATGAACGCCGGCCAACTTGGCCACATTCCGGTTAGACCTGCCTGCGCCACACCCAACTTTGCCAACTGAAACAGGAACCCATTTGGCATATCTTCGGCAAGCTGTCGTTGAGCAGCCTGCAACTGCGCTGTTTGCTCATCGACCGTCGTTGCGATTGTAAACTTGTGAATGATGTCGCGAAACGCTTGGCTATCGTACTGAAAATAATAGTCGGGATTGGAATAGATGCGTCCGATATCCATCGGCTCAACATGCGACACGATTGTAAGATCATACTGCTTTTTCTTGTACGCCCGATCAAGCCACTGCGCCCACTCGACATTCTCAATGTTTATTGTCACACCCACTTCGGCCAGCATCGCCGCGATCACCTCGCCACCACGACGCGCATAACTGGGTGGCGGTAAATCAAGCGACAGGGTTAAGTCCTCCTGCCCCGCTTCCTTAAGTAATGCCCTGGCTTTATCAGGATCGTACGAAGACTGTCCAGTCAAATCAATATACGCAGGATGGTGAGGCGCAAAATGACTGCCGATCGGCGTTCCATAACCTGCCACGGCACCCACAATCAGATCATCACGATTAATCGCGTGCATCAGAGCCCGGCGCACTCGAACGTCTGACAATACTTCGTTCTTATTATTCATGGCGAGGATTGTTTCACCCTCGGTGGTTCCACGCAATGTCGTAAAGCGATCATCCTTCTGAAATTCAGCAAACATCTCTGGCGCGCTTAACGAAGGCATGTAATCCAAATCTCCCGCTTTCAAAGCGGCGACCTGCGCTGCCGCATCACTGATGAACCGGAACTGAACATTGTCGATCTGAACATCGCCTGCATTACGGTATTTGTCGAATTTCTTCAGCGTAACCGAATCGCCTTTGGTCCACTTGACGAACTGATAAGGACCCGTTCCAACGGGATTGGTATTCGCATCTGCGTAAGCCTCGTAGTCCAATATCGCCGCTGGCGCCTGGGCAAGGAAAAATGGAAATAATGCGTTTGCAGACGGCAGTGTCACCGTCACGGTATGAGCATCAGGTGTGGCGATTGATACGATGCTGCTGAACAGGCCCTTGCTCTTATTTGAACTGTCCTCTGCCGCATTGCGCTCAAACTGCGCTTTTACATCCACAGAATTAAAAGGCGCTCCGTTGTGATAGACCACACCGCTTTCGAGGGAAAACGTATAGGTCGTACCGTCATCCGATATGGTCCACGATTTAGCCAGCAATGGTAAGACACCACCCCCACCATCCAGGCGGGTCAACCCTTCAAAAATGTTGTACAAGGTCACCTGGCTGATCGCAGCGGCTGCACCCGTAGTCGGGTCTAGTCCTGGTGACGGTTCGAGCCGCATACCGATGCTGACTGAATCTTTGGCCATGGCAGTTCCGATTGGCAGCCACACCAGCAGTACGACCAGCATCAGTATGCTTTTCCGGACAGCAATTAACATGTTTTTCATTTATAAATCCTCCATATCATCGACGGCCTTTCGTTTTAACACCTTTTTACTACAGTCTCAATGTCGAGATGCTGGATCCCTTATCGCTATCGAAACTGTAATCACCCGCGACTAATATAGCACCGCTCATGCAATTAGAATCGGCGTCGCTGGACGCCTATAGCATGGTCGTGCTACGTTGAAACAGCAAGCCAAAATATTCCTTTGGATGCTGTTTGCGCAACCGATTCTATGCCTCATCCCAGTGCACCATGACCCCCGCCCCAGGCCCTTTGAATCTGATCACGGATGTTAGCGGTCTTGTTGTTGGACACGCCGAAGCGATCGACCAGTTGACCGGCGTTACGGTATTAATTCCAGAGAATCCCGCGATCACCGCAATCGATCAACGTGGCGGTGCACCCGGCACCCGCGAAACCGATGTACTCACATTGGAAAACACCGTGGATGTATCCCACGCTTTGGTCTTTTCGGGCGGCTCTGCATTTGGGCTCGAGTCTGCAACCGGTGTGCAGCGCTGGTTGTTCGAACGTGGATGTGGTTTTCCGGTGGGGCAAACCCACATTCCGATTGTGCCGTGCGCCGTGATCTTTGACCTGTTTGCGAACAGCACAGACGCTACTCAACCGATCGTAGATTACCGGGAACTGGGCCGACTTTCATGCGAGCAAGCCAATCGACAGTTCTCGCTTGGCAATGCAGGCGCAGGCCGCGGCGCCGTTGCCGGTGAACTCAAAGGCGGGACGGGCAGTGCTTCATTGTCTGACCCGCAGAACGACTATATGGTGGGTGCCATAGCGGTCGTGAATTCTGCAGGCTCGCCAGTTGTGCCCGGAACCTCGGTCTTGTGGGCCTGGCCATTTGAGCAGCAGAACGAGCTGGGTGGACAGATTACACCGAAACATCCGGACAATCTGGAACCCCACTTTCCTCGGAACCTGGGACCTGCAGCCCATACCACACTCGTCGCGGTCGCAACCGATGCACCTCTCACCTCGAACCAGACCAAACGGCTGGCCATCATGGCACAAGATGGTCTGGCTCGAGCGCTCCGCCCCGTGCATGCACCGCAAGACGGCGACACGGTATTCGCGCTCTCTACAACTGGTACCAGCGATGCCGCAGCTGTGGTATCGATTGAAATCCTGGCAAGACTTGGTGCCTTGGCAGCAGATTGCACAGCCCGCGCCATCGCCCGCGGTGTATTCGAAGCGGAATCGACGACTGGCACGGTGTCCTATCGGGATAAATTCTTCGACGGCAACAACTAGCGTCCACAAACCTGCTCGAGCGCCGATCGCGCTCTCCATCTAGTACGCTAGGCGCTGGTTTCGATCGACCTATCAGCCGCTGGCAACAACGGAATCTTGCTCGACATCGAGTGCCGCAACAGGGAGCACTATCCGGCGAAATGTAAGATTGACCCGAGGCGCAACGACTTTCCGGGTCTTTGGTACACAATGCCGCCAAAAGTGTTGCGTCGCACCACACATCAGAAGTAACGATCCATGTTCCGGGCGAAGTTCAAGTCTTGTCATATCGGCTTGTTGGGAATGCTGCAAAACGAAACGACGAATCCCGCCCAGGCTGATGGAGACAATTGTGGGGTTTTCTCCCAGTTCCGGTTCCTGGTCCCGATGCCAACCCATACTGTCAGCCCCGTCACGGTAAAAATTCAGCAACACGCTGTTAAAAGTTTGTCCTAACCGGTGTTCAATCTGCCTTCGCAGCACAGCCAAGCCGGGCAACCAAGGTAACGGTTCGTTGACGAGACCCGAATACCGGTAGACGGCACCCGTGTCGCCATACCAGGCAGCCAAACGTGGCGAACGGAATGTACGGCCAAAGATTTGAACCACCGGCCGCTGCCAGGGAACTTCGGCCAGCAACGCAGCCAGCAGTTCATCCGCATCAGCAGGACCCAGGAAACCCGGGAGGTATTCGAGATCTGCCCCCGCCAGAACCGTGCGCCCCGGCTGCAGCATGGTCACCGCATGCGCCGATCGATGCCCTGGCGGCATCAGTGTCTGACGATCTTACCGGGATTCATGATGTGATGCGGATCCAGTGCATTTTTTATAGAACGCATTACGCTCACGGCATCCCCATGTTCGGCAATGAGGAAATCGAGCTTGCCATAGCCAATGCCATGCTCGCCGGTACAGGTGCCATCCATCGCCAGTGCCCGCATGACCATGCGTTCATGTAACGCTTCAGCACGCGCTTGCTCCTCAGGATCGTCATGATTAACTATCAATCCGAGATGAAAGTTTCCATCTCCAACATGTCCAACAATGGGTGCAATCAATTTAGATGCCTCAATATCTTCTCTGGTTTCACGTATACACTCCGCGAGTCTCGAAATCGGCACACAAACATCTGTCGCCCAGATGGTGCCGTCAGGCTGCAATGCTTTGCAAGCATAGGCTGCATCGTGTCGGGCCTGCCAGAGGCGGTTTCGCTCTTCTGTATTCGAGGTCCATTGAAAATTGCTGCCTCCGTTGTCCAACGCGAGTTCCTGGACCATCTCCGCCTGTTCTGCGGCAGACTGTTCGCTGCCATGGAATTCGAGAAGCAGTGTCGGCGCCACTTCGAGTTCCGTTTTTGAGTAGCGGTTGATTGCATCGATCTGAACATCGTCCAACAACTCGATGCGTGCAACGGGTATGCCACACTGTATCGTTGTGATCACCGTATCCACAGCGGCATCCACGTCGGGAAACGTACAGACCGCTGCCGTGATGGACTCTGGAATACCATAGAGGCGAAGGGTGATCTCGGTAATTACCCCGAGCGTGCCTTCGGAACCGACAAAAAGACGGGTGAGGTCATAGCCAGCTGCTGATTTACGGGCCCGCTTAGAAGTTCGCACCACGCGCCCATCGGCTAAAACTACTGTCATCGCCAGCACGTTCTCTCGCATGGTCCCATATCGAACCGCATTGGTGCCGGAAGCGCGACAGGCCGCCATTCCACCGATGGAAGCGTCGGCGCCTGGATCGATCGGAAAGAAAAGGCCCGTGTCCCGTAGATAGTGATTGAGCTGTTTACGCGTTACACCAGGCTGCACCACCACATCGAGATCTTCGGCATGAACGGTCAAGACGTCGTTCATCTCCAGGAGGTTGATACAAATACCTCCATGCAGCGCTGCAACGTGCCCCTCCAACGATGTTCCGGTTCCATACGGAATGACCGGCACCCTGTGCCGTGCACACACCCGCACGATATCGCTGACTTCCTCGGTGCTATGCGCTGCAATAACCGCATCCGGCGGAATTGATGGATGAAAGGATTCGTCCTTACCAAATCGCTCTCGCACATCAGAAGACACAGACAAGCGACTGCCGAATGTCCCGGTCAGTTCGTCTATTGCCGTTTGCACCGGACCATAGTCAAGCGCGATCTGATTTCTTTCTTGTGATTCTTTTGCCATGATGTGGTCAAAACCCTGTCGGAACGTCTGCGATCTTCAATCCTCGGATTGTCACCACACGGTCTTCATCGCGCCGCCATCCACCACCAGCGTCTCTCCAGTAATATAACTGGCCGCTTCCGACAACAGAAAAGCGCCAGCGCGGCCAAATTCATCGGGCTCACCGAATCGGCCCAAAGGTACTGCGCCTCCGCGGTCCTGCCAGCGGGTCTCGAACGAAATTCCCAGTGCTTCCGCTTGCACGCGCACATTGTCCCGCAGGCGGTCGGTATTGATGGATCCGGGCACCAGGTTGTTAACTCGAATTTTCTCGGATGCCAGCTGTGTCGACAGGCTTTTGGCCAGACTGGTAACACCCGAGCGCATCACATTCGACAACAATAAAATATCGATCGGTTCCTTCACCGAGGAAGAGGTCACCGTAACGATAGAGCCGCCACCTCGTTGCCGCATCGACGGCAGTACCGCACGGATCATGCGGGTAGAGCTCAACAAAGTGAGTTCAAATGCATCCTGCCAGTCCTGGTCCGTAAAGTCATCGAATCCTCCCGTCGGCGGTCCGCCGGCATTAACCACCAAACCATCCACACCGCCAAAACTCGAGCAGGTATCCTGGAACCAAGCGACAATCGAATCGCCATCGACCGCGTCAAAAACGCATGGAATTACTTCCGACCCGGTCTCTTCCCGTAATTTACTTGCAGCCTCGTGAATTCGCGATTCGGTCGGCGAGGCAATCGAAACACGAGCGCCTTCTAAAGCAACCGCCCGCGCAATCGCAAAACCGAGTCCCCGGCTCGCCGCCGCCACCATAATCACTTTATCCCTGAGTCCAAGATCCATGCCGATTTCTGCCCGTTTTACCCGCCGAAGATCGCGGGGCAAATCAGTATACCCTGCGGGCGGTCACTGTCTTACCCGAATCATTGTGGGGTCATATAGCGGCTCCAAGTGAATCTCACAGGGCACTCGTTCTGAAGCCACCTCCAATTCATAACATCCGCACTGCAGGAAATTCATATCGTCCACTTGCGCATGGCGAACGTATCCATAACCGATGCTTTTCTTTACGCTGTAGCCGTACCCACCACTGGTCAACCAACCCACGGGGGCACCGTCTCGGTAGATGGTTTCACGGCCGAGAAGAATTACTTCTGGAGCCGCGCTAAAACAAGCCAGTCTTTTCCCCATTCCCATCTTGCGTTGTCGTAGCAATGCATTGCGCCCAAGAAAATCAGTAGGCCCATCTAGCTGCACAGCAAAATCAAGGCCCGCCTCCAATGGTGTGTGTTCTGGTGTGAGTTCTGCGCCCCACGCACGGTAGCCTTTCTCCAAACGCAAACTCTCGATCGCTCGGTAACCCGCGTGGCAAAGTTCATGTTCATCCCCAACGCTGGTAATCGCCTGATACACCGCCAACATCTGATCGACAGGTACATGCAGTTCCCAACCGAGCTCGCCAACGTAACTGATTCGAAGCGCACGCAAATTGGCGCCGGCCACTGTGATGGTTTGCATGGTCGCAAAGGGGAAAGCATTGGATCCTAGATCAGCTCCGGTTACTTCGGACAATAGCGCTCGAGATTCAGGGCCCATTATCGACAAGACACCAAACTCCCTCGTTCGCTCAACCAAACTGGCATCGAGATCAGGTGACAGGTTACGGGTAATCCAGTGGAAATCGTGGGTGATGGAACCGGTTCCGGTTACCACGTAAAACGCCTGCTCCCCAAGGCGCGTCACCGTCAGGTCGCATTCGACACCCCCTCGCTCATTCAGCATCTGGGTGTAGATCACCTTGCCTGGCTCTCGGTCAATCTCATTGGAGCAAATCCAGTTGAGAGCGCGCCCCGCGTCAGGCCCCACGACCTCGAACTTAGCAAACGATGACTGGTCGAAGAGCGCTACCTTCTCCCGAACCGACTGATGTTCATAACCCACCGCATCGAACCAGCTTGCCCGGCCAAATGAATAGTGGTCGATTGCCGGCCTGCCATCTAGGGCAAACCAGTTGGGGCGCTCCCAACCGAGCTTCTCTCCGAAACACGCTCCGTGATCTTTAAGGACTTCAAAAAGAGGGGAACGCAACAAGGGCCGGCCGGAGGCGTGCTCCTCGTGGGGCCAGGCAATGGTGTAATGCTTTCCATACAGTTCCAGCGCTCGGTCCCGAGTCCATGCAACATCTTTCTGAGGCGATCCGAATCTTCGAATATCCGCAGCCCACAAATCATAGGGCGCCTCGCCTGCCACGATCCATTCAGCAAGCGCCTTGCCCGCCCCACCCCCTGCTGCAATACCAAAGGCATTGAACCCAGCACCTACAAAAAACCCATTGAGATTCGGCGCTTCTCCTAAGATAAAGTTCCCGACCGGTGTAAAGCT
>JYMV01039014.1_pt1 | contig 12877 bp, 13 predicted proteins | sample 338911 | NCBI WGS metagenome assembly JYMV01 (sample SAMN03354496, study PRJNA234377) | hydrothermal vent metagenome | biome: Deep sea; feature: Hydrothermal plumes at the Eastern Lau Spreading Center, Western Pacific Ocean; material: Seawater | place: Tonga | collected 2009 | depth 2000 m m | reverse complement strand
TATAAATGCTGTTATATTCATAATTATTGAAAGTTTTAAAAGTTCTTTTATTTCTAGATTAAATACTCCAACAGCAAATATTCCACCCATCACAATAATTGCATTTAAACCGTCCGCATAAAGCATCCTGGCGATTAAAAATTTTCCTAATACATTTAATTTTCTGTTCCAAATTAATTTTTTTAGATCATCAAAGATAGAAGAAAAACTTTTTTTAATTTTTTTTTTGCTATCTTTAATTACGAAAAATAGAAATGGAATAGAAAATATTAAAAACCAAATACTTACTAATGGAGCGATAGCTCTAATATTTTGAGACTCTTCTTTAGTTAATCCGAAGGGCAAATTATTGGTATCAATAAATAATTTGATACTTATGAGTAATATTATAATTCCCCCTATATATCCTAAGGCAAAACCGAAACCTGAGGATTTACCCAGGTTTTTACTTGTCGAAATATCTTTTAATAAGGAGTTATAAAAAATCAGACTAAGTTCATAAAAAAGATTTGCAATACCAACAATTACTAAAGTGTATAAAAGATATGATTGAGATGGTTTTGAAAACCACAGGAGTGATGTAAATAAGATACATAATAAAGAGAAACTTCTAATAAAAAATACTATTCTATTTTTTTTATCTGCAAATGATCCAACTATTGGTCCAATTATTGCTACCAAAAAACCTGTTACGCCTATAGTCCATCCCCAATAAGATTGACCCAATATAGGATTGGGAGCAATTTGTTTAGCAAAATATGTTGCGAAAATAAAAGTTATGATAATTGTCGTAAAAGCTGAATTTGCAAAATCGTAAAGAGCAAAGTTAAATATTTTTTTCATTTATGAATGCATTAATGCATTAGAGAAATATTCTGAATTAAATTTTTGCAGATCATCTTCTTTTTCTCCCATACCTAAAGCTACAATTGGTAATTTAAATTTTTTTCCTATCGCTAGTAAAATCCCACCCTTTGCTGTGCCATCTAGTTTAGTCATAATAATTCCTGTGATTGGTGTTATTTTTTTAAATTCTTCTACTTGATTAATTGCGCTTTGACCAGTAGTAGCATCCAATATAAGAAAAGTTTCATGAGGAGCGTTCGAGTCAATTTTTTTTACAACTTTCGTTATTTTTTTAAATTCATCCATCAAATTTTTCTTATTTTGTAGTCTTCCTGCTGTATCGATGAGCAGATAATCAAAATTATTATTTTTTGCGTGTTCAAGAGCTTTATAGGCAACTGAGGCAGGATCAGCTCCTTCTTCAGACTTAATAATATCAGCATTAATTCTTTTTGCCCAAACTTCTAGTTGGTTTACTGCTGCAGCTCTAAAAGTATCAGCGGCTCCAAAAACTATCTTTTTGTTATTTTGACCCAAAATTTTACCTAATTTTCCAATGGTTGTAGTTTTTCCTACCCCATTAACTCCCGCTATTAAAATTACACTTGGTTTGTTTTCATTTAAATTTTCTAAATTTTTTTCAAGGGGTTTTAATATTTCGGCAGCATAATTAGAAAAGATTTTAAAAATTTTATCTTTTTCAGAGCTTTTAGGGTTTATTTTGATATTAGCAAACTTTTCTCTTAGTTCTTTTGCAGATTCAACCCCAACATCGGACTGGATTAAAAAATCTTCCAATTCATCAAGCATGTTTTTATCTATTTTTCTTTTAAAAATTAAATCATTTAAACCAGATGAAAGACTTTTTGAACTTTTACTTAAACCTAACTTAAACTTATCAAAAATACCCATAATTAAATATTAACTGTAATTTTTTTCACTTCCGAAACCTTGCCGGTCATGTAAATATTATTATCTTTTTTCCAATCAATGTTTAATAATCCTTCAACGAATTCAATATCTACACATCTTTCGCTTAATTTTAAAACAGCACCTGACACCGCAGTAGCACATGCCGCCGTTCCGCAAGCTTTGGTTAAACCAACTCCTCGCTCCCAAACTTTTACTTTCACGTGATTTTTATTTTTAATGCTAGCTAAAGTTACATTACATTTTTCTGGAAAATAACTATAGTTTTCTATTTTGGGACCAATCTCTTTTAAATTAAATTGATTAAAATCTTCAACAAAGAAAATTACATGAGGATTTCCAATACTTAGGGAGAAACCACCTCTAGCTTCTTTTCCATCAATACCATTAATTTTTATTTTCAAATTTTGGGTATCCATTTTTTTTGACAGAGGTATTTTATTCCATTCAAAATTAGGTTCACCCATGTTAATGCTCACTAAATTTTTATCATTTAATTCTGCTTGTAAAATTCCAACTTTAGTTCCTAATGATATTTTTTTATTATTATTTTCTTTCATTAATAAATAAGCAACACACCTACTACCATTGCCACATGCTGAAATTTCTCCTCCATCAGAGTTATAAAATTTTAAGAAAGCATTACTATTTTCATCTTTTTCAATAAAAATTACCTGGTCACATCCAATGCTATTTCTATCTGAAATTTTAATGATTTGTTCTTTAGTAAGAGAAACAGACTTTTTTCTTTTGTCGAATATAATAAAGTCGTTACCCAAGCCATCCATTTTATATGCAACTAATTTATTCATAGTTTCAGTTTTATCTTTATTTATTGACTTTTTGAACCTCAATATGTAGTTTTCCAGCTATTCCCGCAAAAAAAAGTTTTTGCGGTGCCTTTGGAAACAAAGGGATCGACACTAGTCAGCGAGGGTTCGCCCACTAGTGCAATTTTTGTTGGAATAAGGAAATATGTTTGAAGATTTAACAAGTAAATTTGAAGAAATTTTTAGTTCTTTAAAAAAAGCACCTTCACTTAATGAAGCTCAAGTGGATGAGGGTTTGCGAAAGATACGGCAAGCTCTGTTGGAGGCAGATGTTGCGTTACCTGTAGCAAAAGAATTAATAAAAAATATAAAACCTAAAGCAGTTGGTCAGGAGATAATTAAATCAACAACACCCGGACAAATGATAGTCAAGGTTGTTTTTGACGAAGTTGTAAAAATTCTGGGTGACACAAAATCTGAATTGAACCTAAACTCAGTTCCTCCAATTTGTGTAATGCTAGTTGGTTTACAAGGATCTGGGAAGACTACGACAGCAGCAAAACTTGCAAAATATTTAGAAAAAAATAATAAAAAAAAATCGTTAATGGTTAGTTTGGACGTTTATAGACCTGCAGCACAAGAGCAATTAAATATATTGGGAGAAAAAAATTCCATACAAACATTACCTATAGTTAAAGATCAATTACCAATTAATATAGTCAAGAGAGCTCTTAATGCAGCCTCATTAAGTGGAGCCGATGCAATAATTTTTGATACCGCGGGAAGAACACAAATTGACCTTTCTATGATGAATGAAATTAAAGAAATTAAATCTTTGGCAAATCCAATAGAAACAATTTTGGTTGCAGATTCTCTTACAGGACAAGTTGCAGTTAATGTTGCACAAGAATTTAAAAAAGCGGTAGATTTGACTGGAATTATTTTAACTAGAGTGGATGGTGACGGGAGGGGTGGCGCTGCCTTAAGCATGAAGTTTGCCACAAATACCCCAATCAAATTCATGGGTACAGGTGAAAAAATTGAACAACTGGATGTTTTTCATCCAGACAGAATAGCCAACAGAATTTTAGGGATGGGAGACGTAGTTTCTCTTGTTGAAAAAGCTGCGCAAGATCTTGATGAAGAAGAAATTAAAAAAACCGAAGAAAATTTAAGAGAAGGATCCTTTTCTATGGAAGATTATTTAAGTCAACTTAGACAAATGAAAAAAATGGGTGGAATGGAAGGTGTGTTATCAATGTTGCCTGGTGTATCCAAAATAAAAAAACAAATGGATAACGCAAACATAGATGAAAATATTATTAAGATTAACGAAGCAATTATTTTATCAATGACCAAAGAAGAAAGATTAAATCCACAAATTATTAATTCTTCAAGAAAAAAAAGAATTTCCAGTGGTGCAGGAACAGATTCTGCCACTGTAAATAAATTGCTAAAGCAATTTAAAATGATGACCAATATGATGAAAAAAATGTCTAAAGGTGATCCTAAAGGTGGAATGCCTCCAGAAATTTTTAATCAACTAAAATAAAAGAAAGGAAAGAAAAATGTCTAAATTTATGAACGTTGTTAGAAGTAAAGTTAAGGAAGGTAAAAAAGATGAGTATATGAAAAAATTAAAGGAATTTTTTAATNNNNAGGAACAGACGGTTTGATTTCAATGAAGCTAATTCAAACTGGTCCTAATAATATGTGTACCATTGGAGAGTGGAAAGACGAGCAGTCAATCGCAAAAGCAAGAGATAAAATGATTGCAGGATTAGATACTGTTAGACCTTTGCTTGAAGAAATTTCACCAGAATTAGGTGTCACGGATCCAGTTGCTGGTCCCGTAATAATGGAGGACAAATAATATGCTTAAGATAAGATTATCAATGGGTGGTGCCAAAAAAAGGCCAGTTTATAAAATTGTAGTTGCGGACAGCAGATTTCCAAGAGATGGAAGATTTATTGAGAAAGTAGGTTTTTTTAATCCACTTTTGCCAAAAACAAAAAAAGAAAGAGTTAATTTGGAAGTGGAAAGAATAAAACATTGGATTAGTAAAGGTGCTAAACCAACATTAAGGGTTTCTAGAATACTAGGAGAGGCAGAAGTTTATCCAATGCCTCTTAAAGGAAACAATCCACTTAAAGCAATTCCAAAAAAAGATAGAAAAAAAGAAAAAACAGAAGGCGAAAAACCAGCGGCTGAAGCATCAAAAGCAGAACGAAAGAAAGAAGAGCCTAAGAAAGAAGCTCCAAAAGCAGCTGCGCCAAAAGCAGAACCACAGAAAGAAGAACCGAAGAAAGAATAAATGTGGACAGCAAGAGTATTTACTTTATATCCTGAATTATTTCCGGGACCATTAGGTGTTGGGTTATATAAAAAGGCAATGGATAAAAAAATATGGTCATTAGAAGTAGTGAACATCAGGGATTATGCTACAGATAAACACAAGACTGTAGACGATACTCCTTTTGGAGGGGGAACAGGGATGTTAATGAGAGCGGATGTTATAGCCAACTCTTTAGATAAAAATATTTCTAATAAGGATGAACCAATTATTTATTTATCTCCAAAGGGAAAAAAATTTGATCAAATTTTTGCAAAGAAAATATTGGATAAAAATATAAATATTGTATGTGGTCATTTTGAAGGAGTTGATCAAAGATTATTGGAAACGAGAAATATAGAAGAAGTTAGTGTTGGAGATTTTGTTTTGTCAGGTGGTGAAATAGGCGCTTTTGTAGTAATCGATACAATCGTTAGATTAATCCCGGGTGTACTTGGAAATGCTAATTCATTAGCTGAAGAAACCTTTGAAAGATATTTATTAGAATATCCCCAGTATACAAAACCTCAAAAATGGGAAAAAAAAGATGTTCCATATGTATTATTAACTGGAGATCATGTTAAAATAAAGGACTGGCGTTTATCTCAATCAAAGGATATAACACGACGCCGACGTGCCGATTTGTGGGAAAAATATAAAAAAAATAAATGAAAAATATAGAAGAAATAAATAAAGAAAGTGTTAAAAAAATTCTAACAACAAAAAAAATTCCTGAATTTTTTGCAGGTGATACAATTAAGGTTGGGGTCAGGATTGCTGAAGGAAAAAGAGAAAGAATTCAGTATTTCGAGGGTGTTTGTATTGCAAAAAAAAATAGAAGTATAAATTCATCATTTACAGTTCGTAAAATTTCATTTGGTGAAGGTGTTGAAAGAACATTTGCATTATTCTATTAAAGTCATAAGATCGGGTCAAGTTAGAAGAGCAAAGTTATATTATTTAAGAGATAGAAAAGGTAAATCAGCAAGGATTTCTGAAAAAATTAAGAAAAAAATTGGTATAGACATTTCAGAACAGACAGTTGAAAATAAAATTGTTAAAGAAGAGCCTAAAAAAGAAGCTCCTAAAGCAGCGGCACCAAAGGCCGAGCCCAAAAAAGCAGAACTTAAAAAAGAGAAATTAAAAACAGAGAAAAAATAATTTTTTTCTATAATGCCCCAAACTCTCTACGACAAAATTTGGAAAGAACATATAGTTCATCAGCAAGATGATGGAACAACTTTATTATATGTTGATAGACATCTTATTCATGAAGTAACCAGCCCCCAGGCATTTGAGGGTTTAAGATTGTCAAAAAGAAGAGTAAGAAAACCGGATCTTACTTTAGCTGTAGCGGATCATAACGTACCCACAACTGATCGATCAAAAGGTATTGACGATCAAGAGTCGAAAATTCAAGTAGAAACACTTGAAAAAAATTGCAAGGAATTTGGTATAGAACTTTTTGATATGAAAGATAAAAGACAGGGAATTGTCCATATTATTGGTCCTGAACAAGGATTTACACAGCCAGGTACAGTAATTGTTTGTGGTGACAGCCATACCGCAACACATGGAGCTTTTGGCGCATTAGCTTTTGGTATTGGCACCTCTGAAGTTGAGCACGTTTTGGCTACTCAAACTCTGATTCAAAAAAAATCAAAAAATTTACGAATAAATGTGATTGGTAAGTTGCCAACTGGAGTTACATCAAAAGATGTTATTTTACAAACCATAGGCAAGATAGGAACTGCTGGTGGAACTGGAATGGTCATTGAGTATGCGGGGTCAGTAATTGAAAATCTAAATATTGAGCAACGTATGACGATTTGTAACATGTCGATAGAGGCAGGTGCTCGAGCAGGTCTAATTGCTCCCGATGAAAAAACTATTCAATATTTAAAGGATAAACCAATGTCTCCCAAAAAAACAAGCTGGGAAAAAGCTGTAGAATATTGGTCTAAACTTAAATCTGATCCTGAAGCTAAATTTGATCGAGAAGTAAAAATAAAAGGAGAAGATATTAATCCAATGGTAACTTGGGGAACCTCTCCACAAGATGTTGTTCCAATTACTGGTCAAGTTCCCGATCCAGAAAAAGAAAAAGATGAAGACAAAAAAATATCTATGAAAAGATCTTTGAATTATATGGGACTTAATCCGAATACAAAAATAACCGATATTAAAGTTAATAGAATTTTTATTGGAAGCTGCACTAATGGAAGAATAGGTGATTTAAGAGATGCAGCCAAAATTATAAAAGGAAGAAAAGTGGCTCAACATGTTAGTGCTATGGTGGTTCCAGGATCAGGCCTTGTTAAACAACAGGCGGAAGAAGAAGGAATAGATAAAGTATTTAAAGATGCAGGATTTGATTGGAGAGAACCAGGTTGTTCCATGTGTTTGGCTATGAATGCTGACAAACTTAATCCACAAGAAAGATGCGCTTCTACATCAAATAGAAATTTTGAAGGTCGTCAAGGTCGTGGTGGAAGAACTCATTTAGTGAGTCCAGCCATGGCCGTTGCCGCCGCAATTGACGGTCATTTAACTGATGTAAGAAAGTTTCAGAATTAATATGAAAAAATTTAATATTCTAAAAGGAATACCTGCAAATTTACCAATGATGAACGTTGATACCGATATGATTATTCCAAAACAATTTTTAAAAACCATAAAAAGAACCGGTCTTGGAAAAGGCTTATTTTTTGAAATGCGTTACGACGAGAATAGTAAAAAAATAGAAAAATTTATATTAAATAAAAAACCCTATAACAATTCACCAATTTTATTAGTTGGTAAAAATTTTGGATGTGGCTCTTCAAGAGAACATGCTCCTTGGGCATTGTTAGATTTTGGAATCAGATGCGTGATAGGCGCAAGTTTTGCAGATATTTTTTATAATAATTGTTTTAAAAATGGTATGTTGCCAATCATTTTAGGCGAAAAACAAATTGAAGAACTTATTCAATATTCAGAAAGAAAAGAAAACATAGAAATAAATCTTACGGAACAAGAAATTATATTTGGAAATAAAACAATTAAATTTGAAATCGATCCATTTAAAAAAAAATGTTTATTGGATGGTCTAGATGATATTGCACTATCTTTAGAAAAATCAGAAAAAATATCTTCTTATGAAAATGAACTTAAGAAAAATAAACCTTGGTTAAATTAAAATGAGTAAAGTTAAAAAAAGAAAAATTTTATTATTACCAGGCGATGGAGTTGGACCTGAGGTTGTAGCAGAGGTCAAAAAAATTATTGAGTGGTTTAATGAAAAAAAATCTTTAGATTTTGAAACTGAAGAGTGTTTAGTAGGTGGTGCGTCATACGAAAAACATAAAAAACCAATTACAGATGAAGTTTTTTATAAAGCTCTGGAATCAGAGACTGTAATTTTAGGAGCAGTTGGCGGTCCAAAATGGGATAATTTAGAATTTTCAAAAAGACCGGAAAGAGGACTTTTAAAATTAAGAAAAGAGCTAAAGTTGTTTGCCAATCTTAGGCCAGCAATTTGTTTTGATCAGTTAATTGATGCGTCTAGTTTAAAACCTGAAATTGTATCAGGGCTAGACATAATGATTGTTAGGGAACTAACGGGGGGTATATATTTTGGAGAACCTAGAGGAATTAAACCTATAGAAAATGGCGAACGTAAAGGTATTAATACTCACACGTATACTAGTAGTGAAATAATTAGAGTTGCTAAAGTAGCTTTTGAACTTGCTCAAAAAAGAAACAAAAAAGTCACGTCATGTGACAAATCAAATGTTATGGAAGCCGGTATTCTTTGGAGAGAAGAAGTTCAAAAAGTAAAAGACGAAGAATATCCAGATGTAGAATTGAGTCATATGCTTGCAGATAATTGTGCTATGCAACTTTTAAGAAATCCAAAACAATTCGATGTTATCGTAACAGATAATTTATTTGGCGACATATTATCTGATGAGGCGGCTATGTTAACCGGATCGATAGGGTTACTGCCATCAGCATCTTTAGGTGCAAAAGATAAGAATGGTAAAATAAGATCTATGTATGAGCCTGTGCATGGTTCAGCTCCCGATATTGCCGGCACGGGAAAAGCAAATCCCATTGCAACCATTCTTAGTTTTTCAATGGCCCTCAGATATACTTTAGATTTGGATAAAGAAGCAGATAATTTAGATCAAGCAGTTCAAAAAGTTCTTGATGATGGCTTAAGAACCAAAGATATTTTATCTAAAGGTAAAAAAGAAGTCTCCACCTCGCAAATGGGAGATGCAATAATTTCAAAACTTAAATAATATCCTATCCAATGAATATTAAAAGTGTGGTTGTCATTGGCTCTGGAACTATGGGAAGTGGCATTGCAGCACAATTATGCAATGCAGATATTCCTGTAACATTGTTAGATTTAACAACAGAAATTTCTCAAAAAGCAAAAAAAAAAATTTTTGAATCTAGACCTCCTTTATTAATTGATAAAAGCAAAATTGATAATATTGGAGTAGGCAATATACAAGAAAATTTTGATATCATTAAAAAAGCTGATTGGATAGTCGAAGCAGTAGTGGAAAGAATAGATATCAAGCATAATCTTTATGAAAAAATATTAAAAGCAAGAAAAAAAGACTCAATAATTTCATCAAACACATCAACCATTCCCTTAAGTATTTTATCAGCAAAAATGTCAAATGAAGATAAAAAAGACTTTTGTATTACTCACTTTTTTAACCCCGTTAGATATATGGATTTATTAGAAATAGTTAGTGAAAATATTAACGATATAAAAAAAATAAATTTTTTAAAAAATTTTTGTGAAAACAGTCTAGGTAAAGGTGTAATTGTTTGTAAAGACACTCCTGGTTTTTTAGGAAACAGGGTTGGAGTGTACGCTATGCAGGTTGCGATGACAGAAGCTATAAAAATGAAATTGAGCATAGAAGAAGCAGATGCAGTTTTTGGAAGACCTATGGGTATACCTAAAACAGGTGTTTTTGGATTATACGATTTAATCGGTATTGATCTAATGGCAGATGTTTTAAGAAGTTTTCTAAAAGAATTGCCAGCTTCAGACGTATTTCACGAGGTAGCTAAGGAAATTCTATTAATAAAAAATTTAGTAGAAAATGGTTATACTGGCAGAAAAGGCAAAGGCGGATTTTATAGAATAAATAAACAAGATGGAAAAAAGGTATTAGAGGCAATTAATTTAACTACCAGAGAATATTCTCCATCTAAAAAAATTAACCTTAATATTGATGAAAAAGTTAATTTAAATGAACTTGTTTCAAGAAATGATAAATATGGAAAATATGCCTGGTTAGTAATTTCAAAAATTATTCTTTATGCTTCTTCTTTAATTCCCAGTGTAACAAAAGATTATAACAATATTGATGAAGCAATGAGGCTTGGTTTTAATTGGATAAAGGGTCCGTTCGAAATGCTCGAAGAACTTGGAGTGAAATTCTTTGTAGAAAAAGATGTACACTTAAAAACAAATGAATTTATAAAAAAACTTTACGATCAAAAAACTGATACTTTTTATGGAACAAGACAAATCTACACAAATTTAGAAACATTAGGGAAAGTAAAACAATTAGCAAAAATTAAAAAAGATAATAAATCAGCTATTACTTACGAACATAAAAATTGTAAAATCGTGGAATTTAATACTAAGGCTAATACTTTAGATTATGATTCCATGAGTGCTTTAAGAGCAGCCTCCGATCAAAACTTGATAATTATTAATGAGAGTATGCAATTTTCAGCGGGAGTTAATTTAAATTATATTATGGACTTTGTGAAAGAAAAAAATTGGAAAGGTATTGAAAAGTTTCTTCATTATTTTCAAATGACCTGCAAGCAACTAAAATATTCTGATAATTTGGTTATTGCTGCGCCATCAGGATTAACTTTAGGAGGCGGTGAAGAAGTTTGTATTCAAAGTGATTATGTAGTTGCTCACTCTAATATTGTGATGGGCTTGGTAGAGACTCTTGTGGGATTAATGCCTTCTGGAGGTGGAACCAAAGAATTGTTATGGAGATGGCTACAAACACAGGAAGCTAAAAAAGATCCTGACTTCGCTCCACAAAAAGTATTTAATATTATTGGTTACGGGAAGACGGCTAGTTCACCCGTTGAAGCTGTACCATTTAAGTTTTTATTAGAAAAAGATAAAAGTGTTATGAACAGAAACAAGCTACTTTCAGTTTCTCAAGATTTAATTAACGAAAAAAAGAATGGATATAAACCACCAAAAAAACCAACTTTTAAGTTATCAGGAGGTCAAGTAAAAGATAAAATGTTCCAAACTCTTGAAAATCTTTTCAAAGAAAAGAAAATTTTGGAGCATGGAATGGAAGTTGGAAAAAAATTAGCTTTTGTATTAAGTGGAGGTAATACAAGCCTTGATAAAGAATTATCCGAAGATGATATGTATGCTTTAGAAAGAGAAGCTTTTATTAGTTTAATTCAAATGGAAAAAACTCAAGCTAGAATTAAACACACACTTTCAACTGGAAAACCCTTAGTAAATTAAATGGCTACTTATACTGCTCCAATAGATGATATGATGTTTCTCTTCGAGAAGCTAAGAGATAATCCTTATTACAATGAACTTGAAAAATACAAGGAAGTTAATCCTGATCTTGCAAAAGATATTTTAGAACAAGCTGCAAAAATAACTGAAAATCTTATATTACCCTTAGCTAAAGCTGGAGACGAGACACCAGTTACTTTCGAAAATGGAGTAGTAAGAACTTCACCAGGCTATAAAGAGGCTTACAAAAAATTTATTGAAGACGGCTGGGTTTCTCTATCTTGTGATCCAGAGTACGGAGGTCAAGGAATGCCAAAAACTATCAGTGCATTTTTTGAAGAAATGTTATCTTCAGCTAGCCTTTCCTTTAAATTGTATAGTGAGTTAAGTATAGGTGCTTATAATTGCATACTTCAACATGGTACGGATTCTGTAAAGAAAAAATTTCTTCCTAATATTGTTAAAGGTACTTGGAGCGGAACTATGTGTTTAACAGAACCAGTTTGTGGAACAGATTTGGGATTATTAAAGACAAAAGCTGTGGAGCAGTCAAACGGTACTTATAAATTAACTGGTCAAAAAATATTCATAACTTCAGGAGATCATGATCTTACGGACAATATTATACACTTGGTTCTTGCAAGAACTCCTGACGCACCTTCAGGAACAAAAGGAATTAGTTTATTTTTAGTGCCAAAAATTCAAGTTAAGGAAGATGGATCTTTAGGTCCAAGAAATGGTGTTTCAACTGGCTCTATTGAAAGCAAAATGGGAATTAAAGGATCTGCTACCTGTGCTTTAAATTTTGATGGCGCCGTTGGACATATCATTGGACCCAAAAATAAAGGACTGAGCTCAATGTTCACTATGATGAATTTAGAAAGAATTGTTGTAGGCATTCAAGGCTTAGGAATATCTGAAATCGCCTATCAGAATGCTTTAAATTATTCGAAAGAGAGAAAACAGGGAAAATCTAATAATAGAAAAACACAAAATGGAGCAGATTTAATTATTGATCATGCAGATATTAGAAGATCACTATTAAATATGAAATCAATTATCGAAGGTGAAAGAGCTTTAAGTTTTTGGTTAGCTCAACAAACTGAAGTTAGTTTGCATCACAAAGACAATAAAATCAAAGAAGAAGCTTTAGACTTAGTATCTTTAATGACCCCTGTTGTTAAATCATTATTTACGGATATGGGTATGGAAATTACTAGTGATGCCATGCAAATTTTCGGAGGATATGGTTATACAAAAGACCAAGGGATCGAACAGCTATATCGGGATAATAGAATTACACCAATATATGAAGGAACTAATTCTGTGCAATCAATAGATTTAGTTTTTAGAAAACTTTTTAATAAAGATAGGAATATTATTGGTCGATACATTAAATTTATTGAGAAAGAAATTAAAAAAAGTAAAAAACAAGCAAAAATAAAACTATTCGCCAAAAAGCTAGATGATTA
>JYMV01006650.1_pt1 | contig 12877 bp, 6 predicted proteins | sample 338911 | NCBI WGS metagenome assembly JYMV01 (sample SAMN03354496, study PRJNA234377) | hydrothermal vent metagenome | biome: Deep sea; feature: Hydrothermal plumes at the Eastern Lau Spreading Center, Western Pacific Ocean; material: Seawater | place: Tonga | collected 2009 | depth 2000 m m | reverse complement strand
GACTGCCTTCTCTGATACAATTTGTACAAATACATGGTGTGAACTTGTCGAAGTGACCAATACCACTTGTTTTGATCCTGTTGTATCTCATACTCCTCCAAATTGTAATGCCGGATGCGATGGAATTGCTAGCGCTGCGGTCGCTGGGGGCCTACCACCATTTGTCTATTCTTGGGATGACCTCTTAAGCTCAACCAACAATACGGCTCCGGGCGTTTGCGCCGGAGACTATACGGTAACCGTTATTGATGCATTCCAATGTCGATTATCCAACACTGTTTCGGTCACTGACCCAACAGCTTTAGGAATGAGTATTACTGGAACTGTCAGCTCAACTTGTAATAACTCCGATGGTTCTGTTACCGCAGCTGGATCTGGTGGAGTTGGGCCCTATAGCTACACTTGGAACGATATTTTGCAGCAGTCAAATGCAACGGCTACAGGTTTGGCCGCCGGGAGTTATACGGTTACGGTCACTGATAATAATGGCTGTATGTACGCTGGAGATGGAACCATCAGCGATGTCGGAGGGCCTGTTATTGCAACTGGAACGCTTAATCACGTGACCATCTGCAAGGGTAACACAAATGGATCAATAGATATAGATGTTTCTGGCGCTTCACTGCCTTATACTTATGATTGGTCAACAGGTGCGACATCAGAAGACGTTACAGGACTCGGAGTAGGAAGCTACTCAGTTGTAGTCACAGGCGCAGCAGGATGTATTTCTTCGAAACCATTTACATTAACTGAACCGGCAGGAATGAGCTTTAGCCTGCTAACCACGGACGCCAACTGCGGAGGAAATAATGGATCATTAGCCGTATTCCCATCTGGTGGTGTTGCACCATACACGTATGCATGGTCAAGTGGAGGATCTAACCCAATTGAAACGGGCCTGATACCGGGAGTCTATTTCGTAACAGTTACTGATGTATTTGGTTGTGAAGATTCGACCTTTGCTTCAATTAGCAATATTGGAAGTCCTTCTGTGTCTGGTTCGATTACAGATGCGACTTGTAATGGAAGTTCTGACGGTGCGATCGACATTACGGTCACCGGTGGAAGTGGAAACTACGCTTACCTATGGTTACACGGATTCACAACCGAAGACGTCACCAATTTATCAGCTGCTAATTATCAGGTAGTTGTCACCGATGAAGGTAATGGATGCCAGGCGGGAGCCACATTCACCGTGGGTGAACCAAACCCTGTTACTGGTGATATAATTAATCAGCCTGCTACCTGTGGAAATAATGATGGAAGCGTTGCGATTGTTATAAATGGTGGAAACTTGCCTTATACCTATTTATGGTCAAGTGGAAGCACAAATGCCACTGAGACCAATTTGGACACGGGTACCTATACTATTAATGTTACCGACGTCATTGGATGTACACTATTAGATAGCGTTATTATTATTGCACCTCCTGATTTCCCCACTTCAATGGCTTCAACGGATGTCAGCTGTAATAGTGGATCAGATGGAACGGCTACCCTTACTACAGGTGGCGGAACACCAGCTTATACATATTCGTGGTCTTCTGGTGGTTCTTCTTCATCTGAATCAGGCCTTCCTGCCGGCGAAGTGAGCGTAATAATTACGGATAACAATTCTTGTGTTGCGTACGATACGATTATTGTGATCGAACCTGTTGCCTTCGCAACTGGAATTATTCCCGTGAATGTTAGCTGTTATGGTGGAAGTAACGGATCGGCAAATCTAACCGTGACCGGGGGAATCATGCCATATACTTTCGCGTGGTCAACCTTAGCTACCAGCGAGGATGTTACGGGATTGAGCACGGGTGATTATGGTGTCACTATCACGGATAATAATTCTTGTTCTGTTATAGATTCCATATTCATCTCTGAGCCTACATTATTAACTTCACCTTTGGTTAAAACAGATGTCACATGTAATGGCGGTGGAGATGGAACGGCAGCAGCAACACCTTCCGGTGGTACACCACCCTATCTGTATCTTTGGAACATTGGGCAAACTGACTCACTGGTGATTGGCTTATTTGCAGGTACTTATACCGTTAACGTTACTGATGCCCTTGGGTGTCTGAGCTCAGGGCTGGTCACAATTACGGAACCAACTGCTCTTGCAGCATCCATTTCATCAACCACAGATGTAATTTGTAATGGTGCTTCTACTGGAAGTGCTACTGTAGTAAGTACTGATGGTAGCCCTCCGTATACGTATTTGTGGGACGACCTTGGTGCTCAATCAAATGCTACCGCTAATAGTCTTCTGGCTGGAACTTACACAGTAGATGTAACCGACTTGTGCGGTTCAACCGTCTCGCAAAGCGCTACGATTACCCAACCTTCTGCCTTGAGCATTTCAAGCAGCAAAACAGATATTAATTGCAATGGCAATGCTAATGGATCTGCAACTGTAACAGCCAGTGAAGGAACGGAACCGTACATATATTCCTGGTCTTCTGGTGGATCAACGGATACAGAAACTGGCTTGGATACCGGAGCACATTACATTACGGTAACAGACGCTTGCGGTGCTAGTCTTGTCGATTCTGTTAATATTTCAGAGCCCGCTGTAATTACTACTTCAATGTCTCAGACTGATGTGTCTTGTTTTGGAGGAGCAGACGGATCAGCCACGATTTCTGTTAGTGGTGGATCATTACCTTATAATTATCTATGGAACAATGGGCAGGTAACTTCAACGTCTATAGGATTGTTTCCAGGTAATTATGCTGTAAATGTTTCGGATGCCAATGGATGTCTCGCAACAGATATCACTTCAATTTCACAGCCTCTGGCACTAGCAGCAATAATTACTTCCAGTTCGGATGTGGCTTGCGTTTCTGATTCAACAGGCACGGCAAAAGTCACAGCTTCAGGTGGATCCCAACCGTATACCTATTTATGGGATGATCCTGCGGCACAGGCGACCAATTCTGCCTCTGGCTTACCAGCGGGTACTTATCTGGTTCTGGTGTCCGATTCATGTGGGGCCAGTGTTTCAAAGTCTATTACAATAGCTGAACCAACTCCAATGTCGATCTCAGTTTCAGCCTTGGCAATATCTTGTAAGGGAAGTTCGGACGGAAGCGCAACTGTCAACGCAAATGGCGGTACATCTCCATATACCTATTTATGGTCTAACTCCGAGACTTCCGCCACTATTTCATCTCTTGATTCAGGATCCTATACTATAACTGTAAATGACGCCTGCGGAGCAATACTGGTCGATTCGACAAATATCAATGAGCCTGATGTCCTTACAACTACAATGACAAATGTTGATGTGTCCTGCTTTGGTAATGGCGATGGAACTGCCACAGTTACCCCTGCGGGTGGAACAGTGCCCTATAATTACCTCTGGAATAATGGACAAGTCACCGCTACGGCCGTTGGATTATTCCCCGGTAACTATACCGTAAACGTAACAGATGCCAATGGATGTTTAACGACAGATATTGTCTCAATCACACAACCTCCTGCACTAACTGCTGTGATAGCAGCCTCAACCGATGTCACTTGTAACGGTGATTCAACGGGTTCAGCCGTTGTAAATGCCGGTGGTGGTACTGCTCCCTATAATTACCTCTGGGATGATGCGAGCGCTCAAACAGATTCAAATGCCACATCTCTTCCTGCTGGAACTTATACTGTTTTGATAACTGACAATTGTGGAGCGACAACAACACAAGCTGCTACAATCAATGAACCCCCAGCTATGTCGATTATGACCAGTAAAACCGATATCTCTTGCTTCGGATATAATGATGGAATGGCAGATGTGGTCGTCTCAGGAGGTACGGGACCATTCATCTATAGCTGGTCCAGCGGAGGATCAAGTTCCAGTACAGCTGGTTTAGATCCTGGATCTCATATTATTACCGTTACCTCTGCTTGTGGAGCGATAGCTATTGATTCGACGATCATAATTGAGCCGGCAGTTTTGACCACTTCTATGACCAGTACAAACGTATCCTGTAATACTGGAGGCAATGGAACGGCCTCAGTTCTTGCTGGTGGTGGTGTCGCGCCCTATAATTATCTATGGAGTAATGGTCAAACTAATTCAACGGCAATAGGGCTATTCCCAGGAGGATATTCCGTTAACATCACCGATTTAAACGGATGCCTCACTTCCGACGTTGTCTCGATCACTCAACCTTCCCCAATGACTGCCAGCTTATCCAGCACTCCGGTGTCTTGTATGGTGGGTAGTAATGGAACGGCAACAGTGAATGCCAGCGGAGGTACACTACCGTACACTTTCAACTGGTCACCATCAGGAGACTCTGCGGCTGTGGCCACAAATCTCACAGAGGACACATACACCATCACCCTGATGGATTCATGTGGGGCCACGATCATCGATTCTGTCGTTGTGGGAGGCCCTTCAAGCATGAGCATCAGTTTGGCAGGAACTGATATTTCCTGCAACGGGTTTAACGACGGCTCCATTGACCTCACTGTATTGAACGGAACGGCTCCAATAAACTACCTATGGTCGAACGGAGATACCACTGAGGATATTTCAGGATTGAGTCCTGGAATGTACACCGTAACTGTTACCGATTCTTGTGGAACTGCACTGAATGATAGTCTGTTAATCTCTGAGCCCGCGCCGCTTACCACCAACATTTCCAGCGTGAATGCGACCTGCAATGGGCAGGGAGACGGTACAGCTTCAGTTGCGGTTGCCGGAGGTACAACTCCCTACAACTACACCTGGAACAATGGGCAGTTCACCTCAACATCATTCGCCCTGTTCCCCGGAAATTACTCGGTCAACGTCATTGACTTTAATGGCTGTTTGGTAACAGATCTTGTCACCATAACTGAGCCTCCTGCATTGGCTATTGCGGTTACTGTAACCGATGCAACATGCGGGGAAGCTGATGGCTCCGCCGATGCAGCGGTGACCGGTGGTGTAGCACCTTATGCTTATGCATGGTCAAGCGGCGGTTCCGGTCCAACCGATACCGCCCTTGTTGGAGGCAATTACTCGCTACTGGTAACAGACACCAACGGGTGTATGGATTCAGTGGATGTGGTGATTCCCATTACATCTCCCGTTCAGGAAATATGCATGATTACCGTGGACAGTACCTCAACCAGGAACGTAATTGTTTGGGAGAAGCCCGTGGTTACCAATATCGACAGCTTCCGGATATACAGGGATATTTTAGGAACGTACACCTGGGTGGGATCACAAGAATATGGTATAGACAGTTATTTTACAGACTCTACCAACGGAATAAATCCCCAGGTGACGTCCTATAGATACAAGGTCACAGCCTTAGATGTTTGCGGCAATGAAAGTGCAATGAGCGAGCATCATGAGACGATGCATCTGCAGATAAACACTTCAGGTGGAGCTGCTAACTTGCTGTGGGATGACTATGAAGGATTTGATACAACATTCCTATACAGGATCTTAAGGGATACCACTGGCATGGGGGATACCAATTTTGTGGAGATTAATTCAGTAACCAACACCAACTTTACTTATACCGACCTTAGCCCTCCTGCCAACGCCAATTACCTGGTTGAGGTGGTGCATCCATGGGGTGGTTGTACAGCTGACAAAGGCAAAAACTTCAACTCATCAAAATCCAATACGAGCTCTTTTGGGGCAGCCGCAAACCCATTGTCGGCATCTACCAGCAGTACGGATGTGACTTTTGGCATGTGTGACGGTACTGCTACGGTGACTGCCACTGGAGGAACGCCACCACTTACGTATTTGTGGGATGGCAATGCCAATAATCAAACCACCACAACGGCTACCAACCTCTGCCCCGGTACTTATAGCGTAGTTGTAACTGATTCCCTTGGGAATGAAGTAATCGTGTTTGCATCTGTAGGCACTTTGCCGGGTATCGGCGAAGGGTCGGAACAAAATGGAATTGCTCTTTACCCGAATCCAAACACAGGAGACTTTAGGGTTGAGTGGAACAAAAGCACAAATATTGAAAGGCTTCTGATCTACAATACCCTGGGCCAAATAGTTTATTATGTGGATGAGGAGCTCACGCTGGGTGCGCATAACATCAACCTTGATGGTGCAGCCCCCGGATTGTATTATCTGCAAATTGAAACAGGGGGGAAACCGCTCTATCAGAAGGTAATTATTGAGTAAAATCAACAAGCATTACCAGGACCCCCATAAGCTCTTTGCGATCTTATGGGGTTTTTTTATATTTGTTAGGTGAGCTTTTACAAGGGGAAAGAGAAACCACAACCTTGTACCAGCTCAATCCGTCTCAAAGAGAAACATTATAAGTTAATATGAGGAACAGGGTAAAGATATTGAGGATAGTATCGTTCGTGTTGGCCATGACCCCGAACACTGTATTTGCGGGAGGGGAAAACTATCCCATCGGGGCTCGTTCTGCTGCAATGGGTAACGCTTCCGTAACGCTCTCTGACTTGTGGGCAGTTCACCATAACCAGGCTGGACTGGCAGGACTCACCAGCCCGGTAGCGGGAATTCACTATGAGAACAGATTTTCTATGCAGGAACTCAGCCTTAAAGCGGCAGCCTTTGCATTACCACTTCCTGGAGAGGGCCACAACGTCATCGGTTTGAGCATGGTATCTTTTGGGTATTCAGCTTACAGTGATATGAAAATTGGCCTTGCTTTCGGGAAGCAGCTCGGGGACAAGTATTCTGTAGGACTTCAACTTGATTATCTGCAAACAAGTATTGGCAATGAATATGGCAGAAAGGGTGCCGTTGCAGCGGAAGCCGGATTGCAAGCGGAGATCATTGACGACCTGACCATGGGTGTACACATCTTTAATCCGACCCGAGCTAAACTACTCGAATATAGCATACAAGAAGAGACCGAAATAGAGCGAATACCCACAATCATGCGCTTTGGCATCAACTATGCTTTTTCAGAAAAAGTAAGTGTCTCATTAGAAACGGAGAAGGATGTTTACTTCAAAGCGATATTCAAGGGCGGGATAGAGTATCACCTGATTGACATACTCTATCTGAGGGGTGGCTTGTCGAGTGACCCTGTATACAATTCCTTTGGGTTTGGACTGGACATCAATAGTTTTAGGTTAGATTTTGCTGCCTCCAAGCACCAGGTGTTGGGGTATACTACACAAATAAGCCTGGTTTATAATTTCCAAAAAAGCACAACAGACGTTGCACAGTAAAGCACTATGTATTCTGCTACTTCTATGCGTGCTGTTCAGCATGCACGCTGTTGCTCAATTGGACAAAGGGCAGGGAGATGCCGCGCTCGTTGAAGCTGCTATTGAGATGATCGCTGAGAATGCAGAAGATGAAGAAATAGACTATACAACCCTTTTTGACGACCTTATTTTTTTACTTAATCGCCCCATCAACCTCAATAATTGCACTAAGGACGACCTGTCCTCCCTGGTCTTATTGAATGAAATTCAGATCAATAACCTGCTTGCCCATATTGAGGACAATGGGAAACTAATCACGATTTATGAACTGCAGGCAATCGATGGATTTGATTTGAAAACGATAAACAACATTCTCCCCTTTGTAAAGGTAAACCGGGATTTTGAAGCGCTGAACGTCAATCTTAAAGAGGTTCTCAAGAATGGCAAGCACGAACTATTTCTCAGGTCTCAACTTATACTGGAAGAGCAAAAGGGGTTTTCTCCCATTGACAGTGCGGACCTGGCAGCTAACCCCAACTCCCGCTATCTTGGAAGCAAACCGAAGTTTTACACCAGATATAGATTTAAATATGGCAGAAATATATCCATAGGGTTTACTGGAGAGAAGGATGCAGGTGAGGAATTTTTTAATGGCAGCCAGGAACAGGGATATGATTATGTGTCAGCACATGCTTTCGCAAAGGATTTAGGGGTGGTAAAAAGACTGGCAATTGGAGATTACCAGGTGCAACTGGGGCAGGGGCTCACCATGTGGTCGGGATTGGCATTTGGCAAGTCGGCCCAAGTGATGAACATCAAAAAAACGGCGCAAGTGATAAAGCCCTATACTTCCGTTGATGAGAACTTATTCATGAGGGGGGCTGCTGCTACAATTGCAATTAAGAAACTAGAGTTCACAGGATTTTACTCAAAAAAGAAAATTGACGCGAACATCTCTGTGGCTGATACCAGTAGCCAGGAGGTTATTGAAGTTACCTCCTTTCAACAGACAGGCTTTCACGCTACTCCAGGTGAACTGGAAGACAAAAATGCTATTGACGAGGCTGTATGGGGTGGCAACATCGCCTACAAGTCCAGAAAATTCAGCACAAGCGTATCAGTAGCAAGAGCAGTTTACAGTGCCAATCTCAACAGGAACCTACAGGAGTACAGTCAATTTGACTTTTCAAGCGACGAGAACTACAATTACGGATTAGACTATAGCTATGTTTTTAAAAATGTGAATCTGTTTGGGGAGGTGTCGAGATCTCAAAATGGAGGAATGGCCTATATCAATGGGGTTATCGTGAGCCTTGACCCTCGACTTTCGGTCTCTGTTTTTCATCGCCATTATGATCGCAATTTCCAAAATCTATTCAGCAATGCCATTGGTGAAAGCAGCCGAAATGTGAACGAAAACGGATTATATGTAGGCGCCACATCTAAAATCAACAGGCGATGGACACTTTCTGCCTACTATGATGTATTTCAGTTTCCCTGGCTGAGGTATAGGACCGATGCCCCCTCAATTGGATCAGAGTGGCTGGCACAGCTCAACTATAGACCTTCGAGGAAAGTTGAAATGTACTTGAGGGCAAGAAGGGAGCTAAAAGACGAAAATGCTACAGGGATCACAGAGGGAATTAATTATTTGGTTGACAGGCGGCGAACCTATATAAGATATCACACATCGTTCAGCCTAAACGATGCTGTGAAGCTAAAATCACGTGTGGAGGTTTCTGAATATGTACTCGGAGAAAATGCTCCTGAGAAAGGATTTCTGGTATATCAAGATGTCTCCTATAAAATGACGGCATTGCCCCTTGCACTTAGTTTTAGGTTTGCGATGTTTGAAACCGACACATACAATGCGAGAATGTATGTCTATGAAACGGATGTTTTATATGCATTTTCCATACCGGCTTATTATTATCGGGGGACCAGAATGTATATTATGGCGAGAGTCAAACTATTGAAAAGGATGGATATTTGGTTGAGGTACGCTCAAACGTATTATGATGACAGAAGCGTTATAAGCTCCGGCCTTCCAGAAATTCAGGGAAACACAAAGTCGGAAGTAAAGGCACAATTAAGAATTAAGTTCTAGTGGAAGGAATCGAAGCATATAAGATTAATCCACCAGCAATACCATCGGGATCGATGTACCTGTTTGTAACTAATTCAGGTGTGGAGTATGAAGTCAGATTCGGAAGGAAACAGAACAATATTCTTGCAGCCACCATTGTATTTGGTGTACTGAATGAAGAGTTTGACGGAGATGATGCAGGTGAATATGTGGTTGTGAATCGAGGAGAGATTTATCGGGTAATGGCCACAGTCACCAGCGTGATTCAAATGTATATTCAACAGCATCCACGAATGATATCATATGAATTTACAGGGGAAAACCGGCAGCACGAAGGCGATGGAATGACCGTTCCAACGGCGCGTACTAAGTTCTTCTTACGCTATATACCACAAATTTTTGGTCCGAAGTGGAAGGCCACTTTGACTGGGAATACCGTAACTGTTTTGAAGCGGGGAGGGGCTTAAACCTCTTCAATCCCAAATCCCACAGACTTGAGGTCCTTCCAATAATTGGGGTATGACTTAGCGACCACCCCCGGGTTTTCTATTTCTATCTCGCCCAGAACGCAGGAAAGGGAAGCAAATGACATAGCCATTCGATGATCTTCAAAAGTAGCGATGGCCTTAGGAGGCGGCTTAAGCTTTGGCGGGAAGCTGGCAATTTCTCCCGGCTTGCGCTCTTCAATATCAGCGCCAACTTTTTTTAGTTCGGACCTCAGGGCATCGACCCTATTTGTTTCCTTTATTCTAAGTGTTTCTAATCCAGTATATATGCCTGGGATTCCAAGGCCAGTCGTTGTTACAACCAGGGTTTGAGCCAAATCCGGACAGTTGATGAAATTATAACCTAGCTCCTGTGCATAGACTGGTTTTTTTGTGAGGATGACCCCGGTCTTGGTATATGTTGTTTTCACCCCAAGCAAAGCAAAAATTTCCGATACGATAGCGTCACCTTGCCAGGAAGCACTATTCAGTCCCTGCAGCTCAATTTCCGCGTCTTTTGCCAATGCAACGATGGAGTACCAATAGGATGCACCAGACCAATCTGCCTCCACATTTAAGTTGCCGCTATTGTACTCCCCTGCTTCAATATCAATTCTTTCTGGCTTGCGTGCGGTATTGATCCCAAAGTGTCGGATTACTTTCAAAGTCATCTCGATATAGGCCTGAGACACTACTTTGTCAGTTAGATGAATGGTCAAGCCTTTGGGGAGCGAGGGTGCAATGAGGATTAATGCCGAGATAAACTGACTGCTAATTGTTGAATCCATGGTGACCTCGGAACCATTGATTTTTCCACCGTCTATTTGTAATGGGGGGAATCCCTCTTCTCCCAGGTATGTTATTTCAGCCCCCAATTCCCTTAGTGCTTCAACAAGTACGCCGACAGGTCGTTGCTTCATTCGGTCAGAACCAGTCAGGATCCTTGATCCATTAAGGGTAGAGAGGTAAGCGGTCAGGAAGCGAAAAGTAGTGCCAGCGTGCCCACAATCCAGAGTCTCTTCATCAGAAGAGAGCAGGGCTTCAAGGGTTTTGGTGTCTTCTGCATCTGAAAGGTTGCCAATATCAATATTGGCTGAACTCAAAGCCTTGATGATGAGCAGTCGATTGCTGATACTCTTCGATGCAGGGAGTTGGATCGTTCCCCTGATCTTTTCTGGTGGCGTTATCCGGTAGGCCATTTTTCTATAAACCACTGTAGTAATCGAGCGCCCGTCTTATTGATTCTTCATCAACGTATTGATCAATCAATGGCGACCCGATAGCTGTTAGTAAGGTGAAATTGATCTTCCCATCTTGATTTTTTTTATCTGCGTACATGGTGGCGACGTATTCACCATAAGACGAAAGATCCAATTGTCTTTTTGGAAAGATGGAAGAGAGATAACTACAGACGCCTTCTCTGGTTTCCTCACTGAGGCCTGTTAGAATCGAAGACAAATAGAGCTCACAGATCATCCCTATCGCAATGGCTTCCCCGTGGAGAAGGGGGGTGTCCGATCCCAGATAAAAAGACTCCAGTGCATGGCCGATGGTATGTCCGAAATTGAGTACTTTCCTTTCTCCTTCTTCTCTGGGATCCCTTGTAACTATCCGGTTCTTTATGGCGACGGATTGCTCAATTATAGCTCTCCAGGATTCCATAGATTGAGGCCCCATACCCAAATCATGTTCCCTAATAAGGCCCAAATACTCTTTGTCCGCGACCAGCCCGTGCTTGATTACTTCAGCATATCCAGCCACAACTTCCCTTTGATCCAGGGTTTTTAGAAAGGCCGGATCCACATATACAGCTTTGGGATTCTTAAACACGCCCAGGTAATTCTTGAGGTCATCAAGGTCTACGCCTACCTTGCCACCTATGGAAGCATCAACCTGGGAAAGCAAGGTTGTTGGTACGTTGATAAAGCCAATGCCCCTCTTGTAAATAGAAGCGGCAAAGCCTCCCATATCACAAACCACTCCTCCCCCTAAATTAATAAGCACTGCACCTCTTGAGGCATTGTGTGTACTTAGGTATCTTGCTATCGATGTGACAGTATCCAGATTTTTGTGCTCTTCCCCTGCCGGAACTTCGACAATACCAATCTGATCGAAATCCCCATTATCGGCAAATAAATCACGAAGTACTGGCAAGCAATGTTTTTTTGTGTTCTCATCTACCAAAATATAGCAATCAGAGAAATCGTGTTTCGAATGAATCAACTCAGGCAGAGTCGCGGTTTTCAGGCCTCCTATGTGTACGGAATAATTAGCAGTTTTGATTTCAATGATCTCGCTCATAGCAACATTAGATAGATTACAAAGTAAACAATAACGACGGAATTCGCTGTATATCAGGAGAATCACCTTGATCGATACAAATAGTGCAGTATTTATTAAGGCGGTATATTTGTCAGGTTAATCCCACTACCTGTGGGCATGAATATTCAATAAGTTATCAAGAAAGACGCGTGTTCACCTTGAGAAAGAATGTCTCCATACTCTGGAGTATATTGACGAGCATGGACTCAGCAGCATATTATGCCCTGTGGATCAAGGGGCTGCAGGTAATATGTTGGCCGCTGGACTTGATATTGAGCATTCTGGAACGCCCATTTATTCCTAAAGGAGACCCTGCACCTTTCCCCGTCATTTTTGTAATCGGTATTCATAGAACCGGGTCTACCCTTGTTTCCCAAGTCCTCGCAGATAGCTTTGGATTTGCCCCTCTGGGTAATTTCGCCACACTATTTCCCAGGTCAAAATATTTAGTCCATTTGTTACTTAAGCGTTTTTATCATCCCGGGAAGTCCCGAAAAGCAAGGAAGTACAAAAGCTTCTACGGTATTTCAAGTGGATTTTTCTCGATAGGTGACAGTTACGAGATTTGGGATCGCTGGTTTGGGAAGGACCACTACAATAGGCCCGAGCAGATATCGGAGCAAAAGCGGAAGAACATGGCCGAATATTTTAAGGGATTTCAAAAGGCATGGGGCAGGCCGGTCATAACCAAAAATAACAGGAACACCCTCATGCTGGAAACCATCTATAACAGCATTCCCAATGTATTTTTTTGTAATGGTGTACAGAAATCCGGCGGATGTTATTCAATCTACCATGCAGGCCAGTAGGGATTTCTTTGGTACTGATGAGATCATCTGGGGGT
>JYMV01001218.1_pt1 | contig 12880 bp, 13 predicted proteins | sample 338911 | NCBI WGS metagenome assembly JYMV01 (sample SAMN03354496, study PRJNA234377) | hydrothermal vent metagenome | biome: Deep sea; feature: Hydrothermal plumes at the Eastern Lau Spreading Center, Western Pacific Ocean; material: Seawater | place: Tonga | collected 2009 | depth 2000 m m | reverse complement strand
GAAAAATTTTCCGAAGAAAATACAAAAATACGGCTACAAATTATTGAAAAATAAGGAATCTTTTCCCTTTTAAATTCTAATAAATATTTTATTTTTGCGCTTCAATAAAGAAAATTATGGCAACCTACAAGAAAAGAGGCGGTAAACCAAGAACGAAAGCTGAAAAGCAATCTAAGATCGAAGATAACAGTACAACGGCCGAGGTTTTTAATACCTTGGACGAAGGTGCATCGAAAACAGAGGCTTGGGTAGAGAAGAACCAGAAGATCATTCTAGGTGTGGTTGGTGCCGTGGCTATTTGTGTATTGGGTTATTTTGCGTATCAGCAATTTATTCAACAACCTAAGGAGCAAGAAGCAATGAACGAAATGTTTCAAGCACAGGAATATTACGAATTGGCGTTGACTGCCGAGGCGAAAGATTCACTGTACGATCTAGCGTTGAATGGCGGCCGTGGAAAATACGGGTTCTTAGATATTATTGAGAACTACGGTGGTACCGATGCCGGAAATATAGCGACTTATTATGCCGGAATGTCGTATCTGCAAACCAATAACTATCAAGAGGCTATTAATCATTTAGACAACTACGACGGTGATGACGCGATGACAGGGCCATTGGCAAAGGGTGCTATAGGCGATGCTTTTGTTCAGCTAAATCAGGAAGATCAAGCGCTTAAATATTATGAGGAGGCAGCACGTATGCACAAGAATGAATTGACGACTCCACGTTTTTTACTGAAAGCTGGAATTACAGCAATGAACTTAGGCAAGACCGATGTGGCTTTAAATCATTTTTCTGAAATCACTGAAAATTATCCAAATGCTACCGAAGCTGCGAAAGCAGAAGCCTATAAAGGGATGACCGAAGCAATGACCGAGTAAATGGCAACCGAAAATAAAAATTTATCTACCTACGATAAAGCTACAATCCCAAACGCGAAAGACTTTCGGTTTGGGATTGTTGTTTCAGAATGGAATCCTGAGATCACTCAAGGCATGTTCCAAGGCGCCTTTGATGCGATCATAGACTGTGGCGGAATCAAAGAGAATATCGTGCGCTGGAATGTTCCCGGAAGTTTCGAATTGATCTATGGTTGTAAACAAATTACCAAGAGTTATGATATGTTAGACGCGGTCATAGCCATTGGTAGTGTGATCCAAGGTGAAACCAAGCATTTCGATTATGTGTGTGAAGCTGTTGCGCAAGGCATCAAAGACCTAAATGTGCAAGGCGATATTCCTGTGATATTTTGTGTTCTTACCGATAATAATAAACAGCAGGCGATAGACCGAAGTGGTGGTAAACACGGTAATAAAGGTACCGAAGCTGCTATTGCCGCTATTAAAATGGCACAATTAAAAAAGGACGCCACGTTTTAATCTTCTGAGATTTTTTCCCTTCGGAACGATAATTGTTTCATAGAAAAGGACCGCGAATTACTTCAATAAATGCGGTAATTTAAGTAACTTTGAAAACACAGCGATTATGGGAATATTAAAAACAAAAAAGAACAAAAAGTTTGGATATACGCCACGTTACTACAAGAACGACGGAGAGGGTAGTCCATTTCAAATAGAGCATAAATTTGATAAATTCAGAAAAACGGTAGGGAACAACGGTCTTAAAACAAATTTTAAAAACGCAATGGAAGATCTTAAGTCCAATCGTGACCGCACTTCCAAACGTCGAATTCTTATCATAGCCGCGATTTTAATACTACTGTTTCTATACATCATCGATTTCGATTTGTCTATATTCTTTCAAGAAATCTAATGGCAGATATCATTCAGTTATTACCAGATCATGTTGCAAATCAAATTGCAGCCGGGGAGGTGGTGCAGCGACCTGCTTCGGTCGTGAAGGAATTGCTGGAGAACGCCATCGATGCCAAAGCAACAGAGATCACGTTGTTTATTAAGGACGCAGGTAAGACCTTGATTCAGGTTACCGACAACGGAGTGGGCATGAGTACTACCGATGCACGGCTTAGTTTCGAACGCCATGCGACCTCCAAGATCAAGTCGGCCGACGATCTGTTCAATCTGCATACCAAAGGGTTTAGGGGAGAAGCATTGGCTTCTATTGCCGCTATTGCGCATGTTGAGCTAAAGACCAAAACTGCCGACGAAGAAATAGGAACTAAAATTTGTATAGAAGGTAGTGAAGTAACACTTCAAGAACCCACTGTTGCACCCACAGGAACTACTATATCTGTAAAGAATCTATTTTATAATATTCCGGCCCGACGAAATTTTTTAAAAAGCAATACGGTAGAGACACGCCATATAATTGATGAATTTCACCGCGTGGCCATGGCACATCCGAGCGTGGCATTTAAAATGATGCACAACGATACCGATGTCTTCAATTTACCGGAAAGTAATGTGCGTCAACGCATTGTTGGTATCTTCGGAAACAAGACCAATGAGAAATTAGTTCCGGTTGAGGAAGAAACGGAAATATTGAAGGTCAACGGATTTGTTCTAAAACCTCAGTTCGCTAAAAAAGGACGTGGCGAACAATTCTTCTTTGTAAATAACCGCTTTATAAAAAGCTCGTATTTACATCATGCAGTGCGTTCTGCTTTTGAAGGACTTATAAAAGACGGTACACATCCCGGCTACTTCTTATTTTTGGAAGTGGCACCACAATCGATCGATATAAACATTCATCCTACCAAAACAGAGATCAAGTTTGATGACGAACACGCGATCTATGCCATGCTTCGCGCCACCATCAAGCATAGTTTAGGACAATTTAGTATTGCTCCTGTATTAGATTTTAACAAGGACTCGGGTTTCGATACGCCCTACGAGTACAGCAAACGGCCACCGGTCGCGCCAACCATAGAAGTAGATAAGAACTTTAATCCTTTTCAGAAAGAAGCAAATCAGCGCGGTTATGTTCAAACCGCTTACAAACGTGAGCGCCCATCTTCTTGGGAATCGCTGTACATAGGCTTAAAAGCTGAAGGATTGGAAACTCCTTCCGAAGTAGAAAATATAGAATTTGAGAGTGAAGAGGTCACCGGAAGACTTTTCGATGCTACAAATACGAATACGACCGATAAAACCACATTTCAGCTTCAGAACAAATACATTGTGTGTCCCATTAAAAGTGGGATGATGGTGGTGCATCAACACTTGGCACACCAACGTATCATGTACGAAGAACTACTCAAGAATATGACAGTACAAGAAGCAGTAAGTCAACAACTGCTTTTTCCTTTGCAGTTTCATTTTTCGACCACCGATATGGAAGTGTTAGAAAAAATAAAAGAACAGCTGGAACATACGGGTTTTGTCTTTTCTGCGTTTCACGATACAAGCATAGAAGTAAGCGGTATTCCGGTAGTGGTTTCTGAAAGTCAGGCCGGTCATATTTTAGAACAACTGATAGACGATATTAAGGAGGAAGTACCGGACGCCGGATTTAGTCAGAACGATTTGTTGGCGAAGAGTATGGCGAAGAGTATGGCAGTAAAGTCCGGAACTGCTTTAAACACCGAAGCCCAAGAACATTTAATCAATCAGTTATTCGCCTGTAAGGAACCAAGTGTTTCACCAGATAACAGGCCGGTATTGATCACGTTAGATGCGAACGATTTCGATAAAAAATTTAGCTAGATGGGAAGAATCACCGAGACCGTAAAGGTGTTAATAATAATAAACGCGCTGTTTTTCGCAGGGACGTTCTTATTGCAAGAAGAAACGGCTTATCGGCTTTTCTCTTTGTATTATTTTGAGAATCCACAGTTTGAATATTGGCAACCAATTACGCATATGTTTATGCACGGCGGCTTGTTCCATATTTTATTTAATATGTACGCACTCTGGGCTTTTGGGTCGCCTTTAGAAATGCGGTGGGGGCGTAATAAGTTCTTGTTCTTCTATTTCTCGGCAGGTTTAGGAGCATTCTTAATTCATACCATTGTGAACTATTTCCACTTTCACAGTGGTTATGAGGCCTTATTACAAGCAGGTTTGAACCCAGATCAAATACAAAGCATATTAACAACGGGCCAGTATAATACGGCTATTTTGGATGCCGTGTCTCAAAGTCAGATCCAAAATATGTATGACGCTTATAACGTTCCGGCAGTTGGAGCTTCCGGAGCAATTTATGGTGTCTTGGTTGCCTTTGGGATGATGTTCCCGAACGTAGAACTCATGCTTATTTTCCTGCCTATTCCTATAAAGGCAAAATTCTTTATCCCTGCATTGATCTTGTTAGATCTATTTAGCGGAGTTACCGGATTCTCAATTTTTGGTCAAAATATTGCGAATTGGGCGCATATTGGAGGTGCTTTATTCGGGTTTATTATGGCTTGGTATTGGAAGAAAAATAGTTTTAACGACACACGTTGGTATTAGGTATGGCATCGAATAGTTTAGCATATCAGTTTAAAACGGCGAGCATCACAGTGAAATTGATCGCGATCAACACGGTCATCTTTTTGTTGGTGTCGTTAATAGCGTTCTTCTTTCAAATTCAACCCGGTTATCTTACACAATGGTTCGTGTTGCCTTCCGACATGGTTGGATTTTTAACACAGCCTTGGGCGTTTATAAGTTACGCTTTTTTGCATTTCGGATTTTTCCATTTGCTGTTTAATATGCTTTTACTGTATTGGTTTGGTAATTTTATTCTGAATCTCTTTAGTGGCAAACGACTACTTACCATTTACTTGCTGGGTGCTATTTTTGGCGGATTGTTATATGTACTTTCGTATAACTTGTTCCCGGTATTCGAGGATTCACGAGCCTATTTGTTGGGTGCATCGGGTGCTGTGACAGCGATCATGGTGTTTATAGGAACTTATACGCCCAATACACCTTTTCGAATCTTTACCTTTACTATAAAATTATGGCAAATCGCTTTGTTCTTCTTTCTGTTAGACTTGGTACGATTGCCAACTAGTGATAATGAAGGCGGACTGCTCGCACATATCGGCGGAGCTATCTTCGGGTATATCTATGCCATTCAATTGAGCAAGGGTAACGATATCGCAAAATGGTTTACCGATGTGATGGACTGGGTAAGTGACTTATTTACATCGCGAAAGAAAAAGCCGTTTAAAACTGTGCATCGTACGACACGTGCCAAACCAGATAGCAGTAAGGCTAAAAGTACAGCCACCGATAAACAAAAAAAGATAGACGCAATTTTAGATAAGATAGGTAAGAGTGGGTACGATAGTCTAACAAAGGCTGAAAAAGATTTTTTATTTAAGGCAGGAAAAGAATAACACAGATAATTTGAAGAAGTTGGGGACTTTTAGAAAGATCGTTTTTTGGGTAAATGCCTTAGTAGCGTTACTCTTGGTCATTTCATTCGTGCTCCCGTATTTGCCTCCCAAAAGCTTTCCCACACTTTCCTTATTAAGCTTAGGGGTTTCACCACTCATTTTGGTCAACGTAATTTTTGTGGTTTATTGGTTGCTTCAGTGGCGCCGACAGATGTGGCTTTCGGCTATCATATTATTTTTTGCATACTTTCATTTTAATCCGTTTTTTGAATTTTCTTCGGAAGGAGATTCCGAAGCATACAATCATACACTTACTGTCTTAAGCTTTAATGTGCGCTTGTTTAACGCCTACGAAGAAAAACCTTCGGAAGATGTGCTCACTCGTTTTGCAGAGCTTATTTCGCAAGAGCAACCCGATGTGATTTGCGTTCAAGAATACTATCGAAAATCGCCAATTAGCATTTCGGGTTATCCGTATCAGTATACACGATTTAAAGATGATAAAGCCAATTTAGGTCATGCCATCTTTTCTAAATACCCGTTGATTAATACGGGTGCGTTCGACTTCACCGATTCTTATAACAATGTCCTATTTGCCGATGTGCTGAAAGCAGAAGATACGGTTAGAGTGTATAACTTGCATTTGCAGTCCTTAGGTATTTCGCCAAAAATGGAAGCCTTACAAGAAGGTAATAAAGAACGCCTGCGTAAAAGGCTGGCGCGTTCCTTTATACAGCAGCAGGCGCAAGTGGATTTTGTACGTGACCACAAGAAGAATGTTGGGCATCCGGTTATCTTGTGCGGCGATTTTAACAACACTCCGTTCTCCTATACCTATCACAAATTACAACAGGGATTTCAAGACGCATTTGTCGAGCGGGGCAGTGGACTTGGAACTACGTTCAAATTTGATGGTTATCCCATGCGAATTGATTATATCCTTGCTTCGGAAGAACTAGATGTGCTCAATTTTAAGACAATTTCCAATTCCTTTTCCGATCACTATCCTATAAGTGCTACAGTGGGCTGGGACCTTAAACCGACAGATTAAGTTTTAGTGTTTCTAAATAATTTAATGTGTTGGGTCCTTCGTTAAAAAGTAGGTCTAATACCGAAAGATTGTGCAAAAATCCGTGCGCTTCTTGAAACACTTGAATGTACGGAGTAATGCTGTGCTTTTTTTTAGCTTTCGCAACGGCCAACTGTCTAAGGTCTGTGATCTTCGGATCTGTCTCATAATCCATGGACATTGTAGTAGGAACATTGAGCTCGATCAGTTCACTAAGTACTTCGAAAATTCTAATGTTATGAGCTAATAATTGCGTCGCCCTATCGTCGAAAAGAGCTGCGAGCTCGTCTTCATAAAATTCGAAATAAGGAGAGGTGCGATAGGCGGTTTGCAACGATTTCCAATGTTGGTCCTGCCAAGGAAATGCAGTTTCAGTAACTACGTCTTTTGTTTGTTGTCGCGTTCCATCTTTTGAATGCTTTATGGGGACATTCAACAGCAGTCTTCCATTGCTATGCGCTATGTAGGCGCGATTGCGATAGGTCTGCTTTTGGTAATTATCATGAACCTCGAATACCACTGCATTAGCCTGAGCAACGGCAGCCATCTGTACGATCGATGGGAAATAAGTGGGATGTATAAGTATCTGGTCCATTCAAAATTGCTACGGCAAAAGCCTGCCAACTATCCTAACGGATAAAACAGGCTTTGGTTGCTTTACTTTTTAGCAGACTTCTTTCGTTTTCTGAAATAGTTAAACGCAAACCAACCAATTAGAAGGATAAGGAAATACTTAAAATAGGAGACAGGATTGCCTTCGCCACCAACTGTAGTGAACAGACGTTCCCATCGAATTTTATTGGTGAGTCCTTTGGCATTGCTATTCCAACTCATCCATACGAATACCGGTTTACCTACAATGTGATTTTCGGGAACATAGCCCCAGGTACGCGCATCTTCACTATTGTTCCTATTGTCTCCCATCATCCAGTAATAGTTCATCTTGAACGTATATTCGGTAATTGGGGAGCCATTAAGCAGAACTTGTGTGCCCGACTGCGTAATGCTGTTCTCAACACCCAATTCGCTACCTTCATATACTTCAATTATCCGTTTGTAGAATGGAATACTCTCTGGCGTAATAGCTACCGTTTTTCCGGCTTCAGGGATGTAGATTGGGCCAAACTGATCGTTGTTCCATTGGTAATTAGGATTCGCCGGGAATGTGGTTTGCGACCATTGTCCAACTTCTCCTTGAACCCGTTGTACTTGTAGTATATCGGGAAGATTCTTAATTCGTTCGGCTGTTTCCGAAGTCATATGCATGATATAGGCCGTGCCTTGTTGGTTGATCACGCCCATATCGGTTACATCGTAGCGCTCCATCACATACTGCAGATTTATGGGTCTCGCTGTGATCACTTGATGAGCGAATTGCAGTTTTGCGCGACTTGGTAAGGTGTTTTGTTTGCCGTTGATAAAGACAAATCCGTCTTTAACAGCAATAGAATCACCCGGAACACCCACACAACGCTTCACATAATTCGATTTCTTATCTATGGGTTTATAGTAGTATTTTCCATCGCCGTATTGCTGAAAAGCATTCACGGTATCGACCGGCCAATTGAATACCACAATGTCATTTCGTTCTATCTTTTGAAATCCGGGAAATCTAAAATAGGGGAGTTGAGGTTTTGGAAGATACGATTTAACCTTTACGACCGGTATGGTATCATGTACCATAGGGAAGGAAATAGGTGTCATTGGAGTTCGCGCCCCATAATGATATTTGCTCACAAAAAGGAAATCACCTACTAATAATGTCTTTTCTAATGATGAGGTCGGGATGGTGAACGGTTGCATAAAATAAGTATGCACTATGGTGGCAGCAACCACCGCAAAAAGGATGGAACTCACCCATTCTCCTGTGGCGGTTCTTGGTTTTAAACTGCGATCTTCTATATAAGTAACGTCTTGGGTGTAATTTATATAATAGATATAAAGTCCTAAAGTGAGAAGAACCAAAGCGGTGTCGGCAGTACTGTTGCGGCCAAAACTACGAATGGTTTCTACCCATACCACCGGAAACATGATCAAGTTTACGATAGGAACAAAAAGTAAGATCGTCCACCACCAGGGTCGGTTAATGATCTTCATTAGAACTACCGCATTGTATACGGGAACCGCTGCTTCCCAGGCGTTTCTGCCTGCTTTAGTATATAGCTTCCATGTTCCGGCAAAGTGGATTACCTGAATTACAAGTATAAATATCAACCAACCTGTCCAAGTCATAATTCTTATTTTGTGAAGGAAATTCCTTCCGTTCTTTTATTTTAATTGCAGCACATCCTTCATGGTGTAAACTCCTTTTTTGTCTTGAAGCCACTCTGCTGCTAAGATGGCTCCTTTTGCGAATCCGTCGCGACTATGTGCTTCGTGTCTCAAACTAATGGAATCGATTTCCGAAGCATATTCAATAATATGTGTGCCCTTTACACCTGCTACTCGTTTTGCTATAATTTGAATGTTCTCTTCGGAAGCCTCCGCCAGCGTCCATTCTTTCTTTGCTGTATTTTTTATGATTCCTTCGGCCAATGTGATCGCTGTCCCGCTTGGAGCATCTTTTTTCTCGGTATGATGGATCTCTTCAATTCCAACCGAATATTCGTCCCAGTCTTTCAGTAGGGTAGCCGCGTATTCGTTTAGGCTAAAGAAGAGATTTACACCAACGCTGAAGTTGGACGCATAGATAAGGCTTCCGTTACGATTGGAGCACATTTCCAGTACTTGCTCGTAATCATCCAGCCATCCTGTGGTACCACATACTACAGGTATGTTTGCTTCAAAACAAGATGTTAGATTTGTCACGGCTGCTTCAGGAGAAGAGAATTCGATTGCTGCATCGGCATCTGTAAGATCTCCTTCCGAAGTAGTACTTGAGCGCTTAAAAACAATGCTGTGGCCTTTAGCGATAGCAAAGCTTTCGATCGTTTTTCCCATTTTTCCGTAACCTAAGAGTGCTAACTTCATTTTAGATTGAGTCTAAGTGATAGTCCGTAATTTGTACTTGCGTTTATTGGGTTCACCTCAAAGTTTGGTTGTACCGAGAGGTTTTCACTTACGTTAAATTGTTTTAAATGCGCATCGACATTCGCATCAACGATATTTACCAAATAGAACGCAAGCGTAACAATTATACTAATGTCTTTGTTCTTTTGGGCGGACCGTTGTGCGTCTATAAGTCGGTCGTTAGAGATCACCGGAGTTTCACCATTACCATAAAATTCGTCATCTGTAAATCCTGCTAATCGTCGTTTGTAAGCGGTTCTAAAACGATCGTAATCGTTGTCGTTCTTAATGTAGAAATACACTCCAGAAGCCATACCTGCATAAATAATTGGGATCTTCCAATAGCGTTTGTTATAAGCTTGACCCAATCCCGGCAGTACAGCCGAATAGAACGCAGCCTTAGACGGTGCCAATGGATTGTACGAAGTTGTGATAGAATCTTCTACCACCACGATACGTTCATTTTTTGTTACTGAAAGTGAATCGGTAGTTTGTGCAGCCAGTGTACCCGAGACAAAAAATAGAAACCAATAAAGGAGCAGATTAGTTTTCACTTTTAATTCGATTGAGGATACGTAGAAAATCATCCTTGTCTTTAAAAGGGAGTACGAGTTGTCCTTTTCCCGACTTCGCTACTTTCACATCTACTTTGGTATCTAAGAGATCGGAGAGTTCTTTTCTCCCTTTATTTGCAAATTGCGGAAGTTGCTTTTTCGTTTTCTTTGGGGTATCGTCGGGTGTTTTATAGTTTCTTACGAGTGCTTCGGTGTCACGTACCGAGAGTTTTTCGGAAATGATCTTCTCGTAGATGTCTAGCTGATCGTTGGTGTCTTCGATATTGATTAACGCTCTACCATGCCCCATGCTTATAAAACCATCACGCATCCCGGTTTGAATGATAGGGTCTAATTTTAACAAGCGTAAGTAATTGGCTATGGTCGATCTATTTTTACCCACTCGATCGCTTAATTCTTCTTGAGTCACATTGATCTCTTCAATAAGTCGTTGATATGAAAGTGCGATCTCGATAGGATCGAGGTCTTGTCGTTGAATGTTTTCAACCAAGGCCATTTCTAACGATTCTTGATCGTTGGCTATTCGGATATACGCAGGAATAGTAGCTAATCCTATAAGTTTGGAAGCTCTAAAACGACGTTCCCCGCTAACCAGCTGGTACTTGTTAAAATCTAGTTTGCGTACTGTGATAGGTTGAATAACACCCAGCTCCTTAATGGAAGAGGCCAATTCACGCAGGGATTCTTCATTAAAACTGGTTCTAGGTTGAAATGGGTTTACTTCGATGCTGTCGAGATCTAATTCGACAATGCTTCCTACCACCTTATCTGCATTTTTGTCTTCAGCAGACTTAATATCGTTAGAAGGATCTTTCAGCAACGCCGATAATCCACGTCCTAATGCTTGCTTTTTAGTTGCTTTCGCCATCGTCTCTTAACCGTTTTTCTCAATTAGTTCTTGTGCCAAACTTAAGTAATTATTGGCGCCTTTACTACTAGCATCATAGCTAATAATGCTCTCACCATAACTAGGTGCTTCACTTAAACGCACATTACGCTGAATGATTGTTTTAAACACCATTTCATCGAAATGTTTTTTAACTTCATCTACCACCTGATTGGACAATCGCAGTCTCGAATCGTACATGGTTAGCAGTAAGCCTTCGATATCTAGATTTTCGTTATGGATCTTCTGTACACTTTTTACCGTGTTTAACAGTTTACCGAGCCCCTCAAGTGCGAAATATTCACATTGAATCGGAATAATTACCGAATCTGCTGCTGTAAGCGCATTAAGCGTTAATAACCCTAGCGATGGCGCGCAATCGATTAATATAAAATCATACTCTGATCGCAAACCGTCGATCGCATTTTTAAGCATATACTCTCGCTGTTCTTTGTCTACCAATTCTATTTCGATGGCTACAAGATCTATATGAGAAGGAATAACATCTAGATTTGGCGAGTTGGTCGATACAATTGCTTCTTTTGCGGATACCGTGTGTTCTAGGAGTTGATAGGTGCCCATTTCGACATTTTCTACTTCAATTCCCAGACCCGATGTGGCATTGGCTTGGGGATCGGCATCGATCAACAACACCTTTTTTTCTAATACACCTAAGGAAGCCGCTAGATTAACTGAGGTTGTGGTCTTTCCAACCCCTCCTTTTTGATTTGCAATTGCAATGATTTTTCCCATTAAGTTGCTACAAGATTAAGCGTTAAAAATACGATTAATAAACCGGATAGAAAATGAATTTTGTTAACAGGAAGTGAACAATTTTATACTACCGATCTATTGTAAACCATACTCTAAATCAATTTGTTCGGATTATTTTTGTTGGGATGAAAGGTTGTTTGTTGTAACTATTTTGAAAAATTGAGTGCTCACTTGGAGCAAAACAGTCTAAGTATAAAAAGAATTGTCTGTTCGAGTGGTTCGCCTTAGGCGAACGGTATCGAGTATCGCTACTCACAAAAAATAAACGATTCTCGATACAATCCCGTTACGACGGGATCACTCGAACAGACCTCCCTTATGACTTAAAGTTACAAATAATTTCTCACTTCTTATTTGTTCTTCTTAGATCGTATCATCATTTCCAGCATATCCCACATTTGCTCAGGGATTTCTTCTAGTAAATTCATTTGTCCGGCTCCCTTCAACCATTCACCACCGTCGATCACGATCACTTCGCCGTTTAAATATGCCGAAAAGTCGGATACCAAATAGGCGGCTAGGTTCGCTAGTTCTTGATGATCTCCCACTCGTTTCAAAGGAACTTTTTTCGCAAGGTCAAACTTCTCCTTTAACTCTCCCGGTAACAAACGGTCCCATGCCCCTTTGGTAGGAAACGGTCCCGGGGCGATAGCATTAAAGCGCATACCGTATTTTGCCCATTCTACAGCTAACGATCGTGTAAGTGCAAGTACACCTGCCTTTGCAGTGGCACTAGGCACAACATAGGCAGATCCTGTAAAGGCATATGTCGTCACGATATTTAAAACTGTCTTGTTTGTTTCTTTTTTGTCTATCCAATGCTTTCCAAAGGCTAAGGTGCAGTTCTTAGTACCTTTTAATACGATGTCTATAATGGTGTCAAAAGCGTTTGCCGATAAACGCTCGGTAGGTGAAATAAAGTTTCCGGCAGCGTTGTTTAAAAGAACATCTACGGTTCCAAATGTATCGACAGAAGCCTTTACCATTGCTTCTACTTCATCGTAATTTCGAACATCACATTGTACAGGAAGCACTGTGCCACCTGTCTGTGCTTCCAGCTCTTTCTGTACTTTTTCGAGCTTTTCGATATTTCGAGAGGTGATTACCACATTTGCCCCTAATTCTAAAAAATAGGTGGTCATCGATTTGCCGAGTCCGCTTCCACCGCCTGTTACTACAATTGTTTTTCCCTTTAGTGCGTCGTCACGCAGCATTTTCGCTTGTAAATCCATCGTTATTGTCTTAAGTTGGTCAGGTAAAAATACGGAAAGCAATTGAATTATTATGCGTGCATAGTAATTTAATCGGTTTTCTTT
>JYMV01004384.1_pt1 | contig 12881 bp, 9 predicted proteins | sample 338911 | NCBI WGS metagenome assembly JYMV01 (sample SAMN03354496, study PRJNA234377) | hydrothermal vent metagenome | biome: Deep sea; feature: Hydrothermal plumes at the Eastern Lau Spreading Center, Western Pacific Ocean; material: Seawater | place: Tonga | collected 2009 | depth 2000 m m | reverse complement strand
GTTAACCAGTAATTGGTTGTGGAATTGCCCGCCATGAATAACGTAGGCCTGTTCTGAATCTCCGCCTGGGAAAAAAGCAGCGTTGTTTGAAACGGACGACATGTTTCGCAACACTTCTTCATCAATGCGCCATAGGGTCTCAAGTAAGACCGCATGAAGTTGTGGCGTAACACGATAGCTGATGGGTGCTTGCAAGGTATTTCTATCAACAGCAGAACCTTCCAAATAGAGTCGGATTGTATTGTTGATCTCAGAGAGACCTGGGCACTTTTGTAGTTCAGAGATCTCAGTACTGTAGTGTTCTGCAGATGCGGCAATGCCTTCAATTGATATTGCTGCCACCAGGGTTAGGTGGTTGAGTAAGCGTGTGAGATGTCTGCGAGCATGAACCGCGTAAGCTACAGATGCACCATAACCGTTGATCATAGCTCCGCCATCGCGTCGTGAAGGTTCGAACGGAGGTAGACTGTTTTTTTCGAGGTAGGTCTTAGCTGAAACTTTGTTACCGTCAGGGGTTATTAGAAAGCCTTCACCAATCAGAGTTTGTGCCATATGTGCGTGTGGAATTGTCTCGCCATCCATTCCATGGCCTGAACTAGGTACCCATGGCGTGAAGCCTTCATTAAGTCGGTCTGTCATGTAATTAACTAGGTTTACAGAAGCCGCAGCGTGACCTGACAGAAGCGCGTTAATCCTAAGAAATAGAATTCCACGAGAAACGAAATAAGGGAGCGGCTTGCCGATTGCTGCTGAATGATTTACGAGCGCGTTGTATTGGCGTTGGGGCCAATCACTCTGTGACACTGGGTCATTGACCATCGCACCGGAACCAGTTGTAGAACCGTAAACCGTTGAGCCAGACTTTAGGAAGTCAATAAAATCTGAGTGACTTTTGTCGATGCTGGTCAACAGGTCATGTGCGAACTCAATGGTTTCTCCGTCGTAAACAACTCGGTTATATACATCAAGTGTGATGTCATTATGGCGGGAAATATAGATTGACATAAATTACAGCAATCATTGACCTACATTGATGTCGCTTGATCGTGAGGGACTAAACATTCAGACAGTAAGGCGGCTTTCTTGCGGTAAGCGTGGGCAACGTAATTCCGGATCTTCCATGACCCATTCAAAATAAGAAACCAACTGTTCAGCAATCGGCCGCGGTTGCCAGTCGAATTCGGTGGATAACCGTTTTATATCGTATGCATTCCACCGCGCCAGTCGCCGACTTGGGTCCCGAATAACATCAGCTAATTCTGGAACGACTACCTCGTAGTCAAACTCAGGTACGATTGATTTGAAAGATTGAAATACTTCTGGCACCAGCGTGAACTGTCCGTAGGCTACATTGTAGATGTCATGGGATAGTTTGGAAGAAACAAGCAATCTTGGAAGTATAGAGCCGATATCTTCGCTACTGATAAAGTCTGCTCCAGCTTTCAAGGTTCCATCGGTGATTCGTAATGGTCGGTTTTCAATGACAGCTCGAATCATATGGTAGGGCATAGCCATGATCGCACGTCCAGGTGTAGGACGTTCCATAGGACCGAATACACCGCTGAACCGAACACAGGCTGTGTCTATGTTAAATACATCCCCATAGCGACGGACGATTTGCTCGGATGCGTACTTTGAGATTGCATACAACTCTGGTTGATCAAGAGTGCCCGTTTCTAAGTGTGGCTCTTTTGATGTCTCGGCTTTCGGTTCCCCATAGACATCTCCGCTGCTGACATACAAGAGTCGAATAAGTTGAGACTGTGTTCGAGCCCATTCCAACGTATTGACTGTGCCCATAATGTTTACGTCGAGAACCTTGTCAGGATGTTCCCTCTCCCACTGAGGATGGTGTGCAATCATTGCGGCATGAACGACGTGTGTGATCGGTTGATCAGTCGGTATAAGGCTAAAGCTACTGGGTTCCCGTACATCGCCTTGGATGTGAGTAATGCGATCACTGAAGGGTCTAAAAAACTCCTGGGTCAGCGTGTCAGTAGGGTTGACATCTAAGCTAACGACTTTCGCGTCTGGATAGGCTGCCAATAGATTCTTGATTACGTTACTCATAACGAAACCGCAGCCACCAGTGACTAATACTGTTGTTTTGGGATAGTCTTGCATTATTTGTAAATCTCGATAAATGCAGCTGAATTTGTTCAGATCTACTGATATATTAATCCCATTAACGAGGTGGTGTCATCTCAAGACCAAATTATGTGAGAGGAGTGATAGTTTCAATGCAGTTACCGAGCAATGCGGCCACAAACGGCTGGTATAACGTACTACCTAATCCCACCCCTGCAAGACAGGTGTCAGGAACAATTAGGGTGCCCTATGTTGTCCTTGGAGCGGGCGTTACTGGGCTGTCTGCAGCTAGACAGTTGGCCACACATCTCCCCGAGGAGCAAATTGTATTAATTGAAGCCGAGCGAGTGGGTTTTGGAACATCAGGGCGTAACTCCGGGTTTGTACTCGACAGCTTTTTTCACGGTGATGAGCCGTTGAAAAATCCTGAACTTTCTGCAGCCCATATGCGTTTGTGTACGGGCGGATTAGAGATTTTACGAAAATTGGTTAAGGAGAATGGAATTGAGTGTGGTTGGCACGACTGGGGCAAACTACATGTGTCCGCTGGGTCCGAGGGAGATGCAGATCTAAAAGGATTTATAAAGGGTTACGAGACTTTGGGCATCCAAGCACAGGAACTTGATGCTGATGAAGTGGCAGCGGTCACGGGCTCCACGTTCTATACCGCTGGACTGAAGGTTGAGGGCACTGGATTGATGAATCCTGCCGCAATGTGCCGTGGATTGGGCGAGACGCTACCACCAAATGTTACTTTGTATGAAAATACCCCTGTCCATCGTCTGGAACGCGGCCAACCAAGTCGGTTGATTACAGAGCATGGGGAAGTAATCGCCGACCACGTGATTATGTGTACAAACGTTTTTTCGCCGGCACTGGGGTTTGCGAAATCTGACATGGTACCGGTTGTCGCTTATGCAAGCTTGACCAGACCAATGACGGCGCTTGAGCAGGCTGAGATTGGGGGTGACGCGAACGGTTTTGGACTGTTGCCCGCAGCATACGGTGGTTCAACCGTGCGTAGGACGCCTGATGGCCGAATTCTGATGCGCAACTCATTTGGTTACGGACCCGGTGATACCTCAAATTCTGAAATGCTAGCCCGCGCGCGGGCGAATCACATCGAGTCAATTAAGAAACGTTGGCCTAAACTACAAGACTTTGAGATGGGATTGGAGATTGAGCATACTTGGGGGGGTCTACTGGGTGTGACGCGCAATGCCGGCCACGTATTTGGGCAAATCCAGAAAGGAATCTGGGGCTCGATCGGATGTAATGGTGCTAACGTTGCCCGAGGCACGATGTCCGGTGCTTTGATCGCCGATATGATCGTGGGTAATACTTCCGGTCTTTTATCTGATCAGCAGAGTGTGCCACGACCGAAATGGTTGCCGCCAGACCCTTTTCGTAAAATGGTGGCGCGCCAAAGAATGAGAAAAATAGACAAAGCGAATGCCGAACGTTAAACAGGAGATCAACAATAATGAGCAGCATTAAAGTCTTTCGAATAGATGATCAAGATATGAATTCATCGAATCCAATTCATACAGTACCTGTGGTGAATGCAGGATTCAGCCGTGGGATGGGTGCGGGATTCGCCGCATTTGAAAATTGTTCTAGTGAACATACAGTGACAGGTTATGATGAAATCCTCTACGTGATTTCTGGATCAATGAGTCTTAGACAAGGTAACAAACGTTGGAGAGCACATCCTGGCGATCTGTTATGGATTCCGGCGGATGAAACATTCACCTACGAAGCTGATGAAAAATGTGTGACGTTCTACTCAACGTCACCCCCTGAGATGTCGGGATCAACTAAACGGACAGATGAGCTCCCATCAGGAGCCCCGGAATCTGTTGAATGAGCCTTGTCCCACTAATCGTAGTAATTCAGTTTGTACGGATTTCACTAATTGTCTTCAATAGCAAATACCGGATCGATTTGATTTAGTTCTTCCAGCGGTATGTGACAAGCGATATGATGTCCTCCGGCGGCAATCTGCTCGTCAGGCAGAGTGGAATCACAGATTTCACCAATTCTTCTTGGGCAACGAGTGGCAAAAGGGCATCCTATAGGTGGATCGAGCGGACTTGGAAGGTTTCCCTCGAGGATAATGTCACGCTTTTTTACCCGGAGATCGGCAATGGGTGCAGCGGCCAGCAGTGCTTCTGTGTAGGGGTGATAGGGTGGTTCAAAAATCTGGTCACGAGATCCAGACTCCACAATTCTGCCAAGATACATTACTACAACCCGATCTGATAAGTAGCGCACAACAGATAAATCATGACTGATCAGTAGCAGCGTCGTGCCGTATTCTCGTTGAATTTCCATTAACAGCTCAGCAATGGCTGCTTGTACTGAAACGTCCAGAGCGGATACTGGTTCATCCGCAACTACTAGGCTTGGTCTACCGGCGAATGCCCGTGCTATTCCGATACGTTGTTTTTGTCCACCCGACAGTTGACGAGGGAGTCGGTAGTAGAACTCATCGGGAAGTTTAACTTTTGCCAGTAGTTCAAGAGTTTTTTCATGGGTGTCTGTTTTCCCCTGGCTTACACCGAATTTTTTCAACACCCGGCCGACTTGTGCTCCGACAGTGTGGCTGGGGTTAAGTGTATCAACCGGATTTTGAAAGACGATCTGTAGGGCTGCCAATTGTTTTTGTTCGCGTTGCTGCACACCAATCCGACCAATTTCTATACCGTCATGGGTGAGATCACCGCTAGTTGATGTTTCGAGACCAAGTAAGACTTTCGCAAAGGTAGATTTTCCACAACCAGATTCACCGACAATGGCTAGTGTTTCTCCATGCCTTGCGGAAAGGTTTATTTCCTGGTTAGCTTTTAGTGCGATCTTCTCTTTGAGCCCCAAAATAGTCGATAGCACTTGACCGGGACTCTCGACTTCATAATGTTTGGAAAGATCCTCAGCCTCTAGGACGATGTCACCAATATGCGTATTTGCTACAGGTACTTTGTCCGGAATCAGGTCTTCAGGCTTGATTTCCGACCAGCGGCAACAGCGGACATGCTGATTACTCTCCTCAATATATTCGTAGGGGATCTCTTGATGATCACAAAGATTTGTTTCGAATGCTCTGCAACGAGGCCCATAGGTGCATCCGGTGGGACGTTCGTGGGGCAGGGGCAACTGACCAGGTATGGGAACCAGAGGTGCATTGCGCTTATCTGTTTTGGGCAGTGGTATACAGTTAAAAAGGCCGTGGGTGTACGGATGTTTCGGGGCGCCAAAAAGTGCAGAAACAGGACCTTCCTCGACTGCCTGACCGGAGTACATCACACACACGCGACTACAGGTTTCCAGGATCAATCCCAGGTTGTGCGAGATATAGACCTGTGTCATGTCGTACTTGCGGGCGATTTCCTGGATCAGTTTGATGATGCCGGCTTCTACCGTAACATCCAACGCGGTAGTCGGCTCGTCCAGCAACAGCAGTGACGGGTTGGCGAGTAGTGCCATTGCGATGACAACGCGCTGTTGTTGGCCACCGGAGATCTGGTGTGGATAAGATGCCATGATCCTTTCAGGGTCAGGGATGTGAACATCTGAGAGAATCGTTTCCGCACTGGCCCGCGCTGTCTGCTTTGAGGCGCCCAAGTGTAGGATGGGCACTTCCATCAACTGCTGTGCAACGGTCATCGCCGGATTCAGCGACGCCATGGGTTCCTGATAGATCATGGCGATCTCATTGCCGCGCAGTACACGCAATTGTTCCGGACCTAAAGTCGTGATTTCCTGGCCCCGGAATCGAATCGAACCACTCTTGATCAGACCATTGGTGCCCATGTAATTCATAATCGCCATGGCCACGGTTGATTTGCCGCAGCCCGATTCACCGACCAGGCCAACGGTTTCACCTTCGTTGACGGTTAGCGAGAAATCGATCACTGCGGGAACTTCTGCTGCCCGGGTCAAGTAAGACACGTGCAGATCTTCAATTTCCAGTAGGGGTGTGGTTGAAGTCATGATGACATAAGAATTTGTGTCAGTCTTTAAGGCTGGTTTCTCGCAGGCCATCTGCCATGAGGTTAAAACCCAGTACCAGGGTAGACAGGGCGATGGCCGGGAAAAGCGTCATGTGGGGAAACATTAAAGCCACTTGTCTGCCCTGGTTGATCATGCCGCCCCACTCCGGATCAGGTGGCGGTAAACCTAGTCCTAGAAAACCCAGGATACCGATGGTGATGATGACATATCCGACCCGCAAGCAAGAATCGACTATCAGTGGCCCTCGCGCATTGGGGAGAATTTCGACGATCATGACCCACCAGTTGGGTTCACCACGAACCTGCGCAGCAGCGATATATTCGCGCTCCCGAATTTCCAGCGTCAGCCCTCGGACGATACGCATGATGCCAGGCGCACTGGCAAAGATAATGGCGATCACGATGTTGAGGTTTGAACGACCAAATTGCTGAATGGCAATGATATACAGAATCAGTACAGGAAAAGACAGGATGATATCGCCCATACGACTGAGGAATATATCTACCCAGCCACGGCGGTAGCCTGCCGCCAGACCCATGGCAATTCCAACGATGTAAGCACAGAAGGTTGCGAGTGGCGCGTAGATCAGTACCGTACGAGACCCCCAGATGATACGCGACAGCACATCTCGGCCTTTCTGATCTGTGCCGAGCAGAAACAAACCGCCGTCAGGGGCTGCGGTACCGGGTTTTGCGAATGGCGTCTGGATGGCCAGTGGGTCATAAGGTGCGATGAGGGGCGCGAATATCGCCATCACGACCCAGAAAAGCACGATGACTGCACCAATCAGTCCGACGGGACTTTCCCGGAGGTTAATTAAGGTGGCTAAGAATCCCCGGCTTAGAATCTTGGGTTTGACGCCGATCATCAACTGAACCGAATTTTTGGATTTAAGTACATGTAACCAATGTCCGACAGGGCCTGAGTTGTGACTGCCACAAACACTGCAACCAGTGTAATAGCCTCAATCAGGAAGACATCGTGACGCAGGCTCGCGTCGAGCAGTAATGTGCCAATACCTTTATAGGCGAAAAAGTATTCAGTTACGATCACCCCAGACAGTAGCCAAGGGATTTGCAGCATTATCACAGTGAACGGTGCAATGAGTGAATTGCGCAATCCATGTTGCAGAACCACTTTATGAAATGGTAGCCCTTTAAGGTGTGCAGTACGGATGTATTGAGTTTGCATCACCTCGGCCATGGAGGCTCGAGTCATACGTGCGATGTAACCAAAATCATAGATCACCAGCACTAGTACCGGCAATATCATTTCTTTCCAACTAAAGCCCGAGATCATACTCGAGGTGCCGGGCAGCCACTTCAAGCTAAATACGAAGACCCAGGAGATCAGTGTGGCACTGCAAAACTCGGGTACCGAGGTGGTGATGATGCATAACACCGATACAGATCGGTCCTGTAGAGACCCTTCTTTCATGCCAGCGAGGATCCCAAGAATTATTGAGATCGGGATAGCAATAGCAAGGACAAGCCCTGCGAGCAGCCCTGTTCGAGCCAATCGTGGCCACAGCAGGACGGACACTTCTTCCTGGAAGACTACAGAACGGCCAAAGTCGCCCTGTAGTATTCTCGCGAGCCATTCAAAGTAACGTATGTATACCGGCCGAAAATAGCCATTATTTTCCAACCACAGTAGCCGCTGCTCATCTGTGGAGAATTGCCCGAGCACCTTTACAGCAAGGCTCTCAATGTTGATTTCAAGCACGAGGAACAGGACGATTGACGTGACCAGCATGGTCAGCACCATCATCCCGACGCGTTTAAGAATAAAGAACAGCAAGCTATCTTCTCCTTTGAGAGGCCTGACTGCGAGAATGATTAAAACTGGATCGATGGTAAGTCTGCATCAGGAGTGTAGCTCAAATTCGTAAAACAATTTCCCATAGTCCGGCTGGTATCCAACAAAAAAATCGTAAAAAACCGCTAGAGGAAATGAGTGTTGACGAAAACGTATCTATGGTAGGGCCCGGCTTTCACGTATCCACCCAAATGGCTTGATGATTGGATGGCAATAAGGTAATTTGTGCCTGCTGGTGAGTCAAATGGCTACTACACAGCTAATGAGTTAACGATCGGTGGTAAGTGGTTTTGTATAATTTTGTGCTTAATGTAAATAAATTCAAGGGAGGACGACGATGATTAAGAAAAGAAGGGATCCGGTTGAACATGCTGCGATGCCGGGGTTAAAGGATGACTTGCAGGAAGGTCGTATCACGCGACGTGATTTTCTACGCTACGCAACCCTGCTCGGGGTATCCACGACAGCGGCCTATAAATTGGCTAATACCGTTAACAATGGCGAGTCATTCTTGATGCCGACCGCGCAGGCTGGAAGCATGCCGAAGGGCGGCACCCTGCGTATTTCGATGCGGGTGCAGGAAATACACAGCCCACACACGTTTTCCTGGTTGTCAGAGTCAAATATCTTTCGAGGATCGAACGAATATCTGACCTACACGGATTATCAGAACGTCACCCATCCGGCGCTGGTCGAAAGCTGGGACGTCAGTGACGATATCCGGAGTTGGACGTTGAATCTTAGGAAGTGGAAGTGGCACAGCGGACGTGACTTTACCGCTGATGACGTGATCTGGAACATCAAACGCTGCCTGGACCCGGCGACGGGCTCCTCTGTTTTGGGTTTGATGAAGGGCTACATGATGGATGACGCCGGCGAGAACCTGTGGGATGCCAATGCGATCGAAAAAGTGGATGACCATACGGTCAGGATGAACCTTAAGACCGCTAACGTTGCGATTCCTGAGCATCTGTTCCACTATCCGATGGCGATTATCGATCCCGACGAAGGTGGCAAGTTTGGCGTGGGATCCAATGGGACCAGTGTGTTCGATTTGGTCGAATTTAAACTGGGTGAAAAGGCTGTACTCAAGGCCCGGAAGGGAGAAGAGCACTGGAACGGCGGTCCCCACCTTGATTCGATTGAGTGGATTGACTTGGGTGATGATGCATCAGCCCAGCTTGCAGCGTTTGCGTCCGGTCAGGTCGATGGAGCCTATAACGCAGCCGTTGGGCAGAAAGATGCCTATGCGACATTGGCGGACTACACCTTATTGTCAGCCTCTACGGCGGGTACTGGTGTATTGCGAGGTCAGTGCGATGTAGCACCATTCAATGATCCGCGGGTTCGCAAAGCCATGCGTCTGGCGGTTGATACAAATCAGGCCTTGGCAGTAGCGCATCGGGGTGTGGGTGCGGCAGGCGAACATCACCATGTCTGTCCAATTCATCCCGACTACCACGAACTGCCCTTTATGGCACGAGATGTTGCAGCTTCCAAGGCGTTACTGGCTGAAGCGGGTTACCCCGACGGTGTCGAAATCGGTGGAATAGCCTGTAAGAAAGATCCGCCCTGGGAATTAGCAGCCGTCGAGGTCATGGTTGAGCAGATGAAGGAAGCGGGTATAAAAGCGGAGATCGACCTCCTGCCATCGTCGGAATTTTGGGGTATCTGGGATAAGACCCGATTGGGATTTACTTCTTGGGCGCACCGACCTCTGGGATTTATGGTTTTGGGTCTTGCTTATCGTAGTGGTGTGCCATGGAACGAGTCCCACTTCAGCGATGCCGAGTTTGATTCAATACTAACGCAGGCAGAAGGGATAGCCGATGCCCGCGAGCGCTCAAAACTGATTGGAAAGCTCGAGACCATCATGCAGGAACGTGGTCCGGTCGTGCAGCCGATTTGGCTGGGGCGATTCACCCCCTGGCGCAAAACGGTAGTGGGTTTCAACATGCATCCAACCCAATATATCTTTTCCCATGAACTTGCATTGAATAGCTAAGTGGTTTCGTAAAAGACAAGATCCTTATGAGGATCTACGATCTACGGGGTCTTCGGGCCCCGTATTTTTTTGCCCTAGTGTCAGGCGGCGTCGATAGTCGATGTAGAGGGTGGTGTTAAACCGAGTATTTCAGGTGTCGTATGACAGACTGCCAGAATATACTACTGTACTCATGGTGTTACACAAATATACTGAAAGCCTGCAAGTCAGATAAAAAAGGGGGAATTCTCGATGGCTGACTACGTGCAACTGAAGTCTCGACTTGATGCTCATGAAATCATTCTACTCGACGGTGCGATTGGTACGCAGCTCCAGCACATGCGCGCGCCAATGAACAATCAGGCATGGGCGGCAGCCGCGCTTGATACGCATCCTTTTACCGTGCGACGCTTGCACGAGAATTACATTAGGGCTGGTGTCGACGTCATTACGACTAACACCTATTCCGCAGGTCGGCACAATCTGGAGCCTCTTGGTTTGGGTGATAGATTCGAGGAGTTGAACCTACGGGCGGTCATGCTGGCTCAGGATGCTCGGAATGCTTGTGCCGAGGAAAGGCCAATTTACGTCGCGGGCTCTGTCTCTAATTTTGGACTGCTAGCAGGTGCGGAGCCAGAGTGGAAACAGTTCGTTCGAAGTGGGACGTTTTTACCGGGTCGATCCGAGACTTCGGATGCCCAGGCCAAAGATAACTTACGGGAGCAAGCAGAAGTACTCGCCGAAGCTGGCGTAGACCTGTTGCTCGCCGAAGCGACAGGCAGTACGGAACAACGACACTGGGCGATTGAAGCTTGTGTCTCTACTGGACTGCCTGTTTGGGCTGGGTTCAAATGTCGGTTGGACGACAACGCTCAGTTGAAAGTCGGTTATCGTTCAGGGGATGATTTTGAATCTTCCATTGATGATTTGTTGGCGTTAGGACCAGATGTTGTGACGATATTCCATTCAAATGTGGCCGCAACTTCAGCCGCCTTACCAGTTATGCAAAAACACTGGAAGGGCCCAATTGGTCTCTATCCGGATGCAGACCGCAGCGATTATGTGGCGACTTATCGTGATTCAAAAACGGATACTAAGGTTCAGCCCGAAGCATACGTGGATATTACTCGTAAGTGGGTGGATCAAGGCGTGCAGATTATTGGTGGCTGCTGCGGATTTGAGATCGAATACATTCGCCCATTGCGGAACGCACTTCCAACCCGTCTGCCCTCGAGCTAACACTCATAAGGTTCCAAGAAAACTTTGTGTCGATTGGACATTAGCTAGCCTGCTCGGTTTTTGTGGACGAGGCTAAATGGCTTGTTGTGTATCTGAAAATTACTGACACGTAATTCAAAGGAGAATCATCGATGGAAGTCGGAGGCAGTCAATTTCGTAACCCAAGTCCTCATATTCAGACGTTTCGCGTTCCTAATCTGAGTGAGATTAATTTCCCAGCGTTGCGTGCCGGTCGCCTGGCACGATTGCAACAAATGATACCCCGGTAACATTCGATACGCAACGGGCACGGAAGTGATGGGTGTATGGACTGCAACCACATTGGCCAGATACGCAGTGGTGCCCGCAGATGGTTCCCCAGTGATGTTTGAATATATGAACTCCATGCATGTCTCAGAGAAATTTGTTGATGATGTACGTCCCGCTGCAAATTGGCAGTACAAGGCAACTGCGGGGTTAGCAGCAGCTAATAAGTGGGCTGATGAGATTAAGTCTGTCATGGCCGAACTAGGGTACGCTGGTGAACCGCTGGCGGTTGATAAACTTGATGGGTTTGGTTTTATTGCGCTGCAAAACGCCGGAATTACAGTCACGGATCCAAGTCCAGCGACGGTTGACGCGCGTGAAGTAAAAACACCTGAAGAAATTCAGTTAATGATCCTAAATGGGGGAGCTGGAGATGCAATGCTGGCGGAATTTGAGGCGGCAATCCGACCCGGAATTCGGGAGTATGAATTACTGGGTGTATTGAACAAAGCTTTGTTTGATCACCACGGTGAGTTTATGTTTACCCGTTTAGTTGCTTCCGGTACCAACACCAACCCTTGGATGTCTGAGGCTCATGACAAGGTGATTCAGCCTGGTGATTTGGTTGGTATTGATACGGATGCGAATGTTTATGAAGGATATGTCGTCGATATTTCCCGGACATTTTTATGTGGTGACATTGCCAGTGAAGGGCAGAAAGAGGCCTACCGAATTGCTTATGATTGTGTGAATGGTATGCGTGAATTGATGAAACCTGGAATGACATTTGAAGAGTTCGGGCATGCGGCACCAAAATTGCCTTCGGAATATCGGAACGGTCGCTATGGAGCAATGGCCCATCAGGCAGGATTGGAAGATGAAGGACCTGGAATACCCTATCCTGATGATGACCGCCGAGGGGGATGGGGCGTGTCATTTCCAGATCGTACAATTCAGGAGAATATGGTATTTTGCTTGGAATGCTACGCCGGTAAAGATGGTGCCCCATACGGCGTGAAGCTTGAAGACGAGGTTCTTGTAACCAAAGAAGGTGCTGTCGCTTTGAGCACTTATCCTTTCGAAGCTAAATTGCTTGCCTGAATCTGTTTCGTGGAATGGAGCCGACGTTATCGTGGCTTAACAGCTGGGTACTAATGACTTCTTCTCTTGAGTAGTCATTTGAACTTAAATGCCAAATACTCAAACGTTAGAAATTTCCGCGTTGTTTAGTGGATCTTCAGACGATTACTTCCGTGTGTGTAAGCAGATCGTTGATGTGCTCAACGAGGAAAGTGGGTTTATTGCTATAGGTCATCCGGCAATGGCAGAGCAACATCAACGTGCGGATCGATTGACGAAGTTTTTCAATCTCGCTGACGATGTCAAATTATCGATGGCTACCACGCAGCACCAACCTGCCAATCGAAACCAATACAGAGGTTATTATCCTGCGCCTGAGATTCGGGGTTTTTTAGACAAGGAGCGATTGGATATT
>JYMV01028392.1_pt1 | contig 12885 bp, 16 predicted proteins | sample 338911 | NCBI WGS metagenome assembly JYMV01 (sample SAMN03354496, study PRJNA234377) | hydrothermal vent metagenome | biome: Deep sea; feature: Hydrothermal plumes at the Eastern Lau Spreading Center, Western Pacific Ocean; material: Seawater | place: Tonga | collected 2009 | depth 2000 m m | reverse complement strand
ATGAACTCATAGCCATTGCCAAAGAGAAGCAGGTTATGCTATCTACCTACCACAATCGGCATTGGGATCCAGATATCTTAACGGCTCGTGATGCATTGGAGTCGGGTTTAATTGGTGATGTCTTCTCGATCGAATGCAACATGGTCGGATATGGGGCTCCTGGGCAGCAGTGGCGTGCACACAAAGAGATCTCGGGTGGGATGTTATACGATATGGGAGCCCACCAATTTGAGAAAATCCTACAGCTCGTACCACAGTACGATAAAGGTGATAATCGAGTTAATAAACGAGCTACACTCTACGGTAACTTTATGAAACGCAAATGGCAAGCAAACACTAATGAAGATTATTGTCGAGCTTATGTTCGATTTGACAGTGGTTTGGAAGCTCAACTGGTTCAATCAAATCTATGTACTGTCAATAAACCCCTCTGGACAATCCTCGGAACTCAGGGTTCGATTACGGTAGAAAATTTTGACGGAAAAACATCTGTGATATCGGTTCTAGAAGATGGTCGTCAGATGACGCTAGACTACCCGGCTGATCACCTTCTTTCAGAACTGCCGCTAATCATTACACCTGAATGGGCTAAAGGGACAATTCAATGCATCGAAGGTTGTGAAACTGCGGCTCGCGAAAACCGGTTGGTGGAGATCGAATTTGATTTCTAAATTGCTGTAGGATAGGAGAATCCAATGGCTAGGCCGAGCTGACCTTTAGTCATAAGGAATGTAAGCGAAAACACATCCGCTGGGTATCCAGCTACTACAAAATTGAAACTGATGTCTCCCAGAACATCCAATCCACTTTCTTTCTATTAGACACACCCATCGGCCGGCTATTTCTGTCCCATGTGCCAATATTCCAACATATCTCATCCAAGTAAATACTTGAACATGGTTTTGACCGCCGGAGTGTTAAAAGATGCCTTGGTAACAGAAACTGGAGAGATCAACGGAGAAGAAATGTGGGAGCGATTGACCGGTTTTCTTGGAGAAAGTTCTGCCGACGGAAGAACAGTTCAATGTTAAATTAGTAATCTATCCAGATAATCCACCTGAGTAGAGGATGCGAGGTGCCGGTAGACTATTAAATCATCAAACCATGAAATGGCTGATTGTAACAATACCTCCTCCTTAGCAACGGATTCGGATTTTGCCAGGAGACAGAAATGGACCTGGACCATCTATTACTTTGGTGGCCTGAACAGAATTTTGATGTTCACTTCCGAAACAGCATAAGGTAAATTCCCAAAAATTTGACGAGTCTTTATTGATAAAGGTAGACGTTGATTCGATTGCTACATATGTGCTTACAGAGAGGTCAAATTTATCAGTGCCATGACACCAGATTATTCACCTCGAATTATCGGTGATGCTACCTAGCCTTATCTAAGGTATGGTAGTATTGCTTCGTTACATAAAAGCCATGATACAGACAATAGAGAAATTATTATAATCCTATCTTATGAAACTTAGAATAGGCATTGCCGGTTTAAGACGCGGTAGAACATGGATAAATATCTTCTCTCAGGATAATAGATCTGATGTTGTTGCGTTATGTGACATAGATCAGTCGCTTCTAGAGGAATTTTCCGCGGACGAAAAGTTCACCGATTTTGGTGATCTCTTGGCTATGAACCTTGATGCCATTGTCGTCTGTACGCCTCCTGCCTGCCATGCAGAACAAACTGTTCTGGCACTTGGAAGTGGTAAGCACGTTCTGTGTGAGGTTCCGGTTGCTACTACAATTGGCGAATGCCAGCAGATTGTAGAAGCCGTTAATAAATCTGGAAAAAATTATATGCTGGCCGAAAACAGTTGTTATAGCGATATGCATCTCTCTTGGAAGTCAACAGTTGCAGACAATGATCTGGGAAAAATCATCTATGCTGAGGCTGAATACGTTCACGACTGCCGCCAACTGATGAAAGGTACCAATGGTACATTAACCTGGCGTGCCAGTTGGCCACCGATTCAGTACTGCACACATAGTCTAGGACCTCTGCTTTTCATAACTGATGACCGATGTGTCAGTGCAACGGGCCTTTCCAGTGGAAGCAACGTGGCACCGGACATTGGCGCTATAGATCTAGAAGTTGGGCTTTTCAGAACAGCAAATGAGGTAACTATCAAAATTCTTTGTGGATTTTCAATTGAAAGACATCCGGCATTTCACTGGTATATTATCTACGGTGCCAACGGCGTCCTTGAAAGTCAAAGGCAATACAATGATCCGGTCAGCGGATATTATCAAGCAACCAAATCGGATCAGGAAATGAAGTTTTACCAAAGTAATGCGGCCGCACACGGCACTGCTGAGAATCGGGTGGCCTCAGAATTCATTAAATCAATACTTAACAACACAACTCCTGCAATCGATGTGTATCGAGCAATGGATTATACCGTACCCGGCATATGTGCTCATCTTTCTGCCCAAAAGGGCGGAGAAATCGTTTTGGTTCCGGATCTAAGGATCAACTAAATCCTAATTTCAATAAGGATATATCATGTCTGATAAAGTTGAAGTAGGCTTAATCGGTTGTGGTTTAATGGGAAGTCAACATGCTCGGAATTTGGTCGAAATTGAAGGAGCCAATTTACGTGCATTAGCTGATGTCAACTTAGATGCAGCGAAACGGTTAAAACAAGAAGCTGGAGGGAAATACTGCACCCCAAATCCACAGGATTTATTTAATGACGAAAAAATAGATCTGATACTCATCTGTACTCACCATCATCTACACCTTCCTTTCGCTATTCAAGCTGCTGAAGCTGATAAAGATATTTTTGTCGAGAAACCATTGGCACTGACAATTAAAGAATGCGAACAGATAGAATCGACTGTCAAGCATATGGGTGTAAAATTAATGGTCGGGTTCCAAGCCAGATTCTCCCCGTTTATGAAAAAACTGAAACAGTCGGTTCCAAATCCACTGGTGATTGTGGGGCAAATGGTAGACCCAAGGTGGGGAGATGATAGTTGGGCCAACGATCCAATCGAGGGTGGGGGAAATGTGTTGTCACAAGGTTGTCATCTACTTGACGCTGTCTGCTGGTTAGCTGGATCTGAACCGATCAGCATCTATGCCGAAGGCGGCAACTTTACACACCCTAAGATACCAGAAATCACCGATAGCGTTGTCTCGACCATTCGTTTTGCTAGCGGATGCGTAGCCAGTGTTATAATCGGAGATTTTGGCTCACCTGCCCTGGTTGGAAAAGGGTTCTACGAGCTTTTTGGTGGTGACAAAACCGCTACCCTTTCGGGATACTATAATATCCCGCAAATCAAGTTTTGGGGGATTGAACCTCAGACATTCACTATGAACGACTTACCCATAGGATTTCGTAACAGTAGTGCTGCTCACGGTTATGTTGGTCAAATGGAAGCTCTTATTGGTTGGGTGGGATCAGGCACAGATCCCACGGACGCAGCCAAAGTAGGTGAAGGCCTAAGAGCAACCAAACTGGCGGCTAAAGCGATTGAAGCTATCAAAAGCCAGGTTCCACAAAAAATGCCATAATGCTTTTACTAAACAATCCAATTGGAAAACCTATCCGCTTATGGCCTGTTGTCCTGATTTTCTTACTGACCATTCTCACAATTATTTGGATCTGGCTGTTTGACGGTCTAGATCGTCAAAATCAAATCCTGCGAAGTATAAGTGTTCTTGGCATTTCACTTTTACTGCTCTTTATTTGGTTACTATTTTTCTCTCGGTTACGATGGAAGATCCGGCTCTTGTCTCTGGGAACAGTCCTTTGTGTCATCCTGCTTTCAATTGCCCTGTTTCGGATTAAAGGGTTCACGGGAGACTTGATCCCAATACTGGAATGGAGTTGGTCTAAGAGGGCTGGCGAGTCATTGACACGAGCCAACACTAATCCAGGAAAAATGGATGAAGCATCATGGCTTTCATCTAACGACTATCCACAATTTCTTGGGCCGAATCGCAATGCGACCCTAAGCGGGATAGGATTGGTGCATGATTGGTCGAAACACCCACCGCGGCTCATGTGGCAACAACCCGTAGGCGCAGGCTGGTCAGCTTTCGCCATTTTTGGGAATTTGGCGGTTACTCAGGAGCAGCATGGTAAAAAGGAAATGGTGGTCTGTTACAATCTGAGGTCTGGTCAAATAAAGTGGAGGCATAGTGATAACACCCGGTATGAAAAGGAACCTGGGGGTGTTGGACCTCGTGCAACACCGACAATTGTCAAGGGCTATGTATACACACTAGGCGCAACTGGAACTCTGAACTGCTTAGATCTGTTGACTGGTGAATGTGTATGGTCAAAAAATATTGTGAATGATAATAATTCTGAGGTTAATGAATGGGGAATAAGTTGCTCACCTTTAGTTCTTGATAACATGGTCGTGGTCAGTGCCGGGGGGCGCCTGGAGAAATCTCTAGTTGCTTATCATAAAGATACGGGAGACCCCATTTGGCATGCAGGCACTGGTCGAGCCGGTTACAGTTCACCAATAATAACCAATTTTGTGGATGTACCTCAGATTCTTATTTTTAATCGCGGTTACATTGTTTCTCATAATCCACTTAACGGGCAAATTATTTGGCGACAATCTTGGCCGAAGCAAACACAACATGTTGCTCAACCTCTACCATTACCTGAAAACCAACTCTTTGTTTCCACTGGATATGGTATCGGTTGTAAGTTATTTCAGATCCATCAAGATAAAAACGCAGAAAAATTTCAAGTTTCCTTGATTTGGGAAACCCACCATCTAAAAGCCAAGTTTACCAACGTTGTCCATCATGAAGGCTACATCTATGGTCTTGATGATGGCATTCTTGTGTGTCTTGACTTGACTAACGGTCAACGTAAATGGAAGCGAGGACGCTACGGACATGGACAGATAATACTGGTAAATAATCTACTTCTAATTCAAGCAGAATCAGGAGAAATTGTGTTAGTTGGTGCCGACCCTACTGCACACAAGGAGTTATCGAGATTTGCAGCTCTTGACGGCAGAACTTGGAATAATCCAGCACTTTCAGGACCATATCTTCTTGTCAGAAATGATCAGGAAGCAGCATGTTATTTATTACCGGTGGGAGAATAAACCGTAGGGTTCACGTTTCGTACGTTCATCAATATGGAGCTGCCAGCATTTTGCTAAACCTCCGTAATTTTTATTGATCTATACGGCAAAATCAACTATAATGCCGCCTGAGTTGAAAGCGACAAAAATTGGTAGCTTAGTGAATCTGAAATCATAAGTTCACACTTCAATAAGAAATTTTGTACATCAGGATATTTTGATACGAATTCCCCAAGTTGCTTCTACGTCAACTCTTACTAGGCTCAAGGTAAAATCTTGCATAATCAACAGGACGTCACAAAAGTTGCCGTCCATGTAAACCAACGAGGAATTTATGGACTATTCAAAAGTATCGAAAGAACTGGAAGATTTAGTTACCGACACCTACAAACTTTGGGATCATAATCGTGTCGGTTTCCAGTGGCGTCACTATACCTGGAATCATACCAAGCGTGTGCGTGCAATGGGTATGGAACTTGGCAGGCGTGAAGGTGGTGATGTCAAAAAACTTGAAGTTGCTGGGACTCTACACGACATTACCAAAAGATATGATGGCGAGATTTTGACTGATGCTGATGGAAATCGTGTCACTAGTGAACAAGGTTTCTGGCTTAATGAAAAACTGAAGCCTGTACGTGAAAATATTGTCACTCGCTTATACGATGATTACGACCTGTACAGCACCGTGCACCACGACTCTGGTGCTGTGATCACCGAAAAAATCCTTGTCGATTACGGTTTTGACGCAGATTTTATCGAAGCTGTTCGGTCAATTGTTTTTGCCCATTTAAAACCGATGAATATGACCAGCGAGGACTTTGACGTTTTGTACAAGAATATCGAAAATCAGATTCTATATGATGCTGATACGATGGATCCGAATGTTGGTTACACTGGTTTTTTCCGAAATATTCATATTCACGCGCATTTCGCCATTCAGCGAAACGGCAAGTTCGAACTAGAAAGCTACGTCCAAGGCCTCCCACGGTTCGTCGACTCCAAAGATAGTTTTGTTGAAAATCTTCTAACCAATTCAGCTAAAGATGTCGCTGAGAAACGCCAAGCACGAAGTCGAAACCTTGTCTTGCAGATGAATGCAGAATTGGAAGACATGGACATGAACCGAAAATATGGTTTACTTGGCGTGATCGAGTATTTTGTGAGCGAAACGGCCGATCCTGACTTTGCCTATCAACTTGACCACTTAAAAACAAAGTGGATTCCAGATCTTCAGAAATCAATCGAGGACACAGCATTATCACAATCCGATCGTAGTGAAGCGCAAGTTGCAGTTGATCGTGTTATCTCTTTCACTCGGGATTTGGAAAATGAATACAAAGGGCTAATGTAACCAGAAATTTGTTCTAAGGATCCTTCTGATTCAAGGCATTTACCTTGCTCCGAAACCCCACCTTAGTTTCCGTGAGAATTTCAAGAATAGCTGTGCGATTCCTTGAGGACAAGTGTGCATATTATTCACTGTTGTCCTTTCCTTGCAACGCTTGAATCAACTGCTCCTCGGCATAAGCGAGCATTAGGAGTAGGGAGATTGTCGAACGACTCCGAATAAACCAGAAAACTGCATGGGTAACTTTAGATGCCTTGTAGTGATGTTAATATGACGTAATGAATCCTGAGAAAATATGCATGTGATCGTTGTTTCAGACCGACTTATGACTCTTTTATCTGATATGTAGCGTTTGTTTGAACCTGTACTTAAGTCATAACTAAAATGCATATTTCTTCTGTTTACAGGCTTCCGTGCTTCAAAAATGCTGATACTTAGCTTTATCGGACATTATCTCGATCCTTTTTCCCACCTTTTTGGTAAAATAAAATCTGAACGGCTGACCCCTACTGTCAGTTGTAACTTTCAAAATTCATCAAACCGCTGCAAATAAAGGAGTTTAATATTCTAATGAGACGATTTACTCTTGTTGCCACTTTTGCGTTTGTTAGTTCATTTACTTTTCTCATTGCTTCCTTAGCTACAGCTGATACGTTAAAGGATGATTTCAAAGATGCCCGCTTAACAAAAGAGCTGTGGGAAATTAAAAAAGGAGATTGGAAAATAAAAGATGGATGGTGGGAAAGTAACAGCCCAGCCATCGGTCAAGGTTCCTTTGTTCTCTTCTCCGACATCGAAACCCATGACGATCTGGTCATGCGAGTTAAATGCAGGGATGAGGGCGGTGGTGCTATACTATCTTTGCCTATGTTGCCGATGATGAAGTGTACTATGCTGGTGCGAGGATTGGTCGTGGCAATTGGACAATAGAAAAGAGTGCGCTCGCCGGAGGCGAACAAAACTTCGGTCAAGTTGCCGATGGGCGGATACAGGCAGGAGGTGTGATAATCCCCTAAACCGTATCGATTGAAGGAAAGGATGTGGTCATCTACGATGAGAAGGATAAGGAGGTGAACCGGCACAGCTTCAGTAAAATGCCCATTGGTCGCATTGGCCTTGCCCATGAAAATACGATTACGCAATACGACGATTTTGAGGCAGAGGGCCCAAAAGTCAAGGGTCTATCTGTCCAGCCTGTAAGAAAACTAGCTGTGACTTGGGCAAGGATTAAAAAGCAATTGCAATTAGCTGCCTCTCATCGAGAAAACAAGGTTTTGATAGAAAAAGACCGATAATTTCTGTCTTATGTTCTGTGGATTTGGCGGTGTGCTTATAGTCTTCATCTTTCCACACTTTGGTTACAGTATTGTCCGCCCCCATTGTTTGCTTCATGAAAAACCCCGAAGAAATTCAGGAGAAATCCCTTGAAAAACCACCGTCATGTCAGCTGATACTATTATGGTTCAAGTTGATATATTGTATTTAAGTTAAAAACTAAAGTACAAGCAGGCTCAAACGCTTATCGCAAAGAATTTAGCTTCCTAGTTTACGAACTCGAGAAAGGTTTCCACATGTCATCAAAACCCAATATTCTCTTTATTATCTCCTTATTATCTCCGACCAACACAACGCCAAGATTTTGGGACACAAAGGTCACTCAAACGTCAAGACACCACATCTAGATCAGTTAGCCACCAAAGGTGTCCGATTTGAGAATGCCATCACCCAAAACCCGATCTGTACCCCGAGTCGCGTTTCTTTTTTGTCGGGGCAGTACTGTCACAACCATGGGTACTACGGTCTCAGTGGCCCCAATCCGAACGGTTTGCCCAATCTCTTTTCCCACTTTCGCCAATACGGTTACATGACCAGTGCAGTTGGCAAGATCCACTGTCCAGAATACTGGATCGAGGATGCCGTCGATAATTTCCATGAAACCTGTGACTGTAGTGTCGGTGGTTGTTCAGCCAAGTATACCTCTTTTCTCCGAAGTCGAAACAAACTTCACTTGGAAGACCATAGGCAGATGCCGGACTTTGGTGACCGCGGCCGACAGTCGATGGAGGGACGTCCCTCACCTCTGACATTTGAAGAATCCCAGGAAGGTTGGATTGCACAGGAGACGATCCGCTTCATCGAATCGGCGCAAGAGGCGGATCAACCGTTTCTTGCCTTTGCCAGTCTACCCCGACCGCATCAATGTACATCGCCAAGTGAGCCTTTCTGGTCCTGGTATAAGGATCAGGAATTGGTTTTGCCACCCAATACCGACTACGACATGACCCTCAAAGCCCCACACTTCCGGCAGACGGTGGAACGCTGGCGTAAGGGTGACTGGACACTAATTGAGCCCAAGACCTTTGAGGCGGGACGATTGCGCAAACTTCACGGTTATTTAGGAGCCGTTAGCCAGGTTGATCATGCAGTTGGACAAATGATCGGTTTTTTGGAGCGAAGCGGGCTCTGTCAAAATACGATCGTCATCTATACCTCAGATCACGGTGACTATGCAGCGGAACATGATATCATGGAGAAGGCACCAGGGATCTGTGCCGATGCCATTACGCGAATTCCCATGATCTGGTCGTGGCCTGACCACTTTCAATCGGGGCACGCTTCGCAACAATTGGTCGAGTCGGTCGATGTCTCGATCTCACTTTGCCAGTTGGCAGACATTGAGCCACTGGAAACCTCAGATGGTAAAAACATCTCTCATCTGCTGCAGGGGCAGGAACAGGCTGTTCGAGAGATTGCGGTAACCGAGTTTGCTTGGAGCAAGAGTATCCACAAAGGGCAATATCGTCTGGTCATTTATCCTCGCGCTATGTTCCCGGAGACGGAAGGCTTCGGCGAACTCTACGATCTGGATGCCGATCCGTGGGAGATGAACAATCTTTATTTTGAGCCCAACTCGATTGACCTAGTTAGGGTAATGGAAAAGGATCTGCTAGAATGGCTGGTTACGACCACTCGACCCGCCACGGTACACGGTGTTGAGATTAAATCCAGTCATCAGACCCAAAGGCGGAACAAATATACCACCAATTTGGATGGGAAGGTTCATCCAGATCAACTGGGACATGTTCGGACCAAGAACTACCTCTAACAGTGGGATTAGAAATTGGTTGCGGGAATTCAAAACAATCTCAACGATGACAAACAGCCGAATGAAGTTACCTGTATTTAAGTTGGAATTTTTGGTGCGCGAATGATACTCTCACTCTGGGGTTGACGAACGATTATATCTCTAACTTATACAGTGTTAGCGTTTATTGTAGCTGCCCTGATTGGTGTCTTTTCGGTGCATATCCAGTGTGGAAAGCAGCTAAATTACATCCAATAGAAGCCCTACGACACGAACAGACAACCAGTGAGGAAATAGTATTGATCTCTAGATCTATCTGGTCCCTGGTACAAGTGGAATTTAAAAATATGGGGTAAGTTTTCTGACATCCTCTGATTTTGGGTACAATGCCCCTAAATAGGATGTGATTTTTTAGGTGTCAAAATTATGAAAGGGAGGACTCAGTTCCTGCTCTTATCAGTGAAATTTTCAACGTTATGGTTTGTTTGGGGGCTCTTGATGGTTACATCTGCGGCGCACCCCGCCAAGATCGACTTGCCCAAGGATGCCGTTATCCTCGAAGCAAACGCCGGAAAGATGGAAAAAGGGGTGACAATCGTCAAGGATAAGGGTGCATCGGAGGGGAAATCAACCGATCATGCGAGAGGCGCCAAAACAGTGCATGAAATTGAAATCCCCAAGACGGGAGATTGGTATTTATGGATTCGAATCTTTTGTCCTGATTCAAGCAAGGATTCATATTGGGTTGGAAAAAGCAGCCCCAAGCCCTGCTGAAGACGCATTAGGCGAGCCAGCAGTAAGGATATACTCAGCCGCAGGAGATTCTGCCAATATGGCTGGACATCCTTTGAACATCTGGTTTTGGGATTCCAATAAGGCTCACACTGATCCACATAGCTTCTTTTAGGTTAAGAAAACAGGAAAACATGTGTTCTGGTCCAAGGGCCGGGAAGCCGGCACTTTACTGGATCAGCTCTTGCTAACAATGGATGACAAATTTAATCCGGAAGAGGCGTCCAAAGGAGATTGGATTGAAATTCCCAAGGCTGTCCATCCAAATGTTAAACTTGCCCTCACCTGGGGAGCAATTAAGAGTTTCTAGTATTGGGGTTTCCTGCAGCCTTGATTTGTGCTACTGGCGACCTATCCCATGGTTGAAGTCAAAGACCGGTTTCGCTCCAGACGCTTCCATGACCTTGAAGTCCCGTGGGGATTCCTCCCAAGCGGATTGATACTCGAAGCCCCACAACCGACGAAGCAGAGGTGAAGCAGACTCAATGAGATCCCGAGGAATTGACCGGGTGTGATCACAAAATGGCTTAATGTACTTACGGCAGCAGAACCCTTGAATGGAATAACGGATCTCATCGATGGTATTGGGCCCACCACCGTGGATAAGCCGATTATCGTAGATAAGCACTGTACCAGGCGAGCAGATAAAGAGACGTTCCTCCCCGGGGCGGACGGCTCCTAGGTCAATATCCCTGATGTGCGATCCAGGCACAAAACGCGTGGCACCGTTGTCAGGAGTGAACTCGGACAGCGCGAACATCGACTGAGCGGCGAGGGGTAAAATAGCATGCACGTTGTATGGGGGATTGGGAATAAATATCCCTCCATCCCTATGAAGCCCCTGAGAAGAAACGCCCCGCATCGGCGAACGCCCCCCCATATCAGAAAGTATATAATCGGATCCTAGAAGGTATTCCATACACGCTACGAGCCTAGGCAGTTGAATGATCTGCCGAAATATCTCCGCACGGCTTGTAAGGTTAAAAGTCCTCTTCGTATTGGGTTCGTGAAGAGAAACCACGTCCTTCTCACACTCATAAATCTCTTCAAGGGCCAAAATAGCTTCCTCAACCTGCTTGGAGGTAAGGAAATCTTCTAATATCGTATAGCCTAATTCGTCAAGTTCGCGAAAGTGCCTTTCCATATCTTCCATGCCAACCGCCTCCTACTAGAAATACCAGTCATTATTTCGACCTCCCAACTCTTCTTAGCTTAAAGAGGTATTGCATATCCGATTGCGATTGCTTCATAGCTGAACTCCATGTCTAACAGTAAGTATTAACCAAAAGTTAATCAGCATACCATAAGGAATTCGGATTTACTTCAGCCTTGTACTTAATTTTTAACTTAATACAACTTGACTGGGTAATCTCTCGTACTGCCCATTTTTTTAAGGTACAGATAGATTTTATCGGCTCATCAATCCACTAACTTGCCTTGTTTCTTGTAAGCGTCTCCCCGTATTATATACCCACCAAGTTGACCACGTTGAGTGTAGCCAGGATAAGCAGACTTGTTAGATTGTTGTTCTAACTCCTCCAACATCTGAGTATGCACGCGTTCTTGTTTTTTCCTGCCAACATATTATGCACGGCTCCTTGGACGAGGTGGCTATTTTGAGCGAGGACCTAATGGTGAAGCAAATTCAACTAATTATGACACAAGGCTTAGCTTCAGCATTAGCCATAGAGCCTAGAGATAAGCTCTCGACTAACTGGGAAACGATTAAGGCTAATCACCGTTGATGGTTCCAACAAAATCGTCGACCATTAACTCTTTCATACCTTCCACGTCTCCTGCAGCAAACTTTGAATACACACTATCTACTACTTCTTCAACTGTCACTTTTCACTCCTGTTAAAACTATAATTTACAATAAAAAAAGACTTGCTGTCATTTCATCTGCAGAAGAGAGTATGCTTGTTCCTGTGCAAGATCTTCAAACTATTCACAATCGAGCAGTTGCATTTAAGTTATAATTTAAATACAGGTTTTTTTAGGTGAAGTATGAGTACAGAATACTATAGGAATTCAGGCATTTGTTTCTGTTGGCAAATAGATCTTATAAAAATTTCTTGGTAAACTCAACCTTCCTTCTGATATCCTTAATAAGGCAGTTGATTTACTTTAGTAGTAAATGAGCATAATGCTTTAGAAAGTGCCAGCTTAGTAAATCTAAGCCTGGCTATTTAATTAATAAGGAAAAAGTAGAAGTTATGGAAACAAAAACAGGTAGTGTTAAATGGTTTAATGATGCCAAAGGCTTCGGATTTATCACTACTGATGATGGTGAAGATGTCTTTATTCATCATTCTGAAATTCAAGGTGAAGGATTCAAATCACTGGAAGAAGACCAGAGAGTCGAGTTTACAGTTGAAACAACAGATAAAGGTCTTCAAGCCAAAGGCTTGGTAAAACTCTAGCATTTTAAAGAGATTCAAGCACTAAAAGCGATCTCGGAAACACAAACCGAGGTCGCTTTTGTCTTTTGACCTCTGATTCTTCTTCACTAGACTCATCGAACTCATCACCAGATGATTCTAGCCAATTATGGTTGAAGGTAAACTGGGACTTAGTGATTAAATGTATGGTC
>JYMV01048473.1_pt1 | contig 12889 bp, 12 predicted proteins | sample 338911 | NCBI WGS metagenome assembly JYMV01 (sample SAMN03354496, study PRJNA234377) | hydrothermal vent metagenome | biome: Deep sea; feature: Hydrothermal plumes at the Eastern Lau Spreading Center, Western Pacific Ocean; material: Seawater | place: Tonga | collected 2009 | depth 2000 m m | reverse complement strand
TACCTACTTGTTCAATTTGTTTTGATTCTGCTTCAATAATTTTAAATTCCATGAGCTCCTTTTCTTGCAAAACTTCTTATTATACCAATAAATAATGATAAAAATGTAAATGAAATTAAAGAATAAATAAAACCAATGTTTCCTGTGTAATCCATCACTGAACCAATTATAGCAGGACCCAAAAATTCTCCTGATTCATAAACTATTATAAAAACAGAAGTCGCTATTGAAAGTTCAGCAATGTTTATCCGTTCACCAAGATAGGCAAGTGTAACGGTATATAGACTTACGCTTGCAATACCCCATAAAAGAACTGAGAGCCATAGAAGTGGTAAACTAATAGTATAATTATGTAATAAAATTGGCCAAATTAAATGAAATATCAATAATACAATTATAAAATTTCTTTTATTTATTTTGTCTGTCAAAGCTCCAATAAAAGGTTGAGAGATTACACCTCCTAATAAACCAAAAAAAAATAAATACCCAATCTGTTTATCGGAAAAAAATTCATTAATCATATAGGCAGGAAATAAAGCACCAAACGTAGAATCATTCACACCACCAACAAATATTGCTAAGAATATAAAGGGTGCGATTTTGATGAAGGAGAAATTAAGTTTTGTTTCTATTTTTGGGATACGCACACTTTGAACATGTTGTTTTATAAAAATAATTACAGGAGATCTTATGACCATTAAAGTAATTGCAAGCATTATTGGAACCAAACCTTGTGCACCAAATAAACCAACTAATAGAGGTCCGATAGCAAAACCTGTAGTAATTGCTGAATTATAAAAACCAATTGCTTTCCCTCTAGTTTTATTATCAGATACAACGTTAACCCATGTATCCATAGTCATCCAATTTATTCCAGCTAATATACCCATAATAAAATGATTAATTGCTAAGCTTATTGGATTAAAAATAACAAACATTAAAATTACACATACAGTTTGTATGGTAATTGCAAGTAGCATTGTTTTATACAAACCAATTCTATCTAAAACTTTTGAAACAATAAATCCAGCTGACATTAGACCAAAAGAAAAGCAAGCAACTACCAAACCTATTGTTCCTTCAGAGAAGCCTCTATACTTTGCAATAATAACAATAATGGTAAAAAAATAACCGAGTCCAAGTCCAGTGAAAAAAGCTGCGAGGGATAAATACTTTACACTTGTATTAATACTTTTAAAATCAACATAATTACTTATTTTTGAAAACATAAATAGTTATTTTGACCATAAGCCTTCTGCTTCAAGTTGTGCAGTAGCATTAGCAATTGCTTGAAATAGTTTATCAACGAGTTCATCTATTTGATTTTTTTGTATAATGAGAGCAGGGGATAAAACACAAATATGATATATTGGTCTAATTATTAATCCTAGTTTAAGCGATTCCTCATCTATTCGTGAAGCAATTGCTTTATCTAATACTAATGGATTTTTACTATCTTTATCAATCACACATTCAATACCAGCCATAAGCCCCATACCTCGGACATCACCAACAATAGGTATTTCATATAATTTTTTAAGTTTTTGATGAAAATAAGGAGCAATTTCTCTTACATGCTCAAGTATTTTATCTCGCTTCATTATTTCTATATTTTTTAATGCAGCTGCACAACAAACTGGATGACCTGAGTAGGTAAAACCATGGTATAACATAGTAGAGTCTTTACTGATTTGAGTTATTAATTTATCAGAAATTAAGACAGCACCTAAAGGTATATATCCGGATGTTATCCCTTTTGCTGTTGTAATAATATCAGGAATGATATCAAACTCTTCCTCAGAAGAAAAAAAATGCCCAAGTCTTCCAAAAGCTGTAACAACTTCATCGGATATGTATAGAACATCATATTTTTTACAAATTTTCCAAAAACGTTTGATATAATTTTTAGGAGGAACAATGCAGCCCCCTGAAGCTAGAACTGGCTCAGCGATGTAAGCGGCTACTTTATCAGAACCAATTTCTAATATTTTATTTTCAAATTCTTTAACTTTCTCATCACAAAAATCTTCAACAGTTTGGTTATCTTTTCTTCTATAGGGATTAGGAGAACCTAAATGATGAATAAAATTTTTTTCAAAATCAAAACTATTTTTTTCTCTATCTTTTCCACTAATGGATGCTGTGAGATAAGTGCTTCCATGATAAGCCCGATCACGAGAAATAATGTGTTTTTTCTCAGGCCTTCCTAAAAGATTGTTGTATAACATTACAAAACGCAGTGCAGTTTCATTTGCACTTGATCCATCTGGAGTAAAAAAAACTGTGTTTAAATCGCCAGGCGATAATTCAGATAAAACAGAAGCTAATTCTGCTGAGATTTCACTAGATTCAGAAAATGGACTACAATAGTCCAACTTTTCAATTTGGTTTTTAACAGCCTCCGCTATTTCTTTATTGCCATGGCCAATGTTATTGCACCACATGCCACCAGGCCCATCGATGTACCGTTTGCCATCTTCATCGTATAAATAAATATTATCTGATTTGACTATTAATTTTCTGTTGTATGTTCCGCGTTCTTTAAGATTTTCATATGGATGAAGAATTAGTTTATCTTTTTTATGAATGTCACTTATATAGTCATTTTTCATATTATTTCCTATATTAAGGCTGGAACAGCGTTTCGTCTTTCTAGGGTAATAAATTGTTTTTTGACTACTTTGCATTGTGCCCAAATTTTTCTATATTCCAGCTCTTCAGGATGATAAATTTCTGCAAGGACTTTTGATCCGAGTTTCATAAATTGTTTATCAACATAACCCATAGCAATATTCGATTTAAGAGAAGGGGACCACATAGCCGCTGTTACTATACCAATAGCTTCGTTTTTCGATTCATTATATAATACTGATCCCAAGGCAGGCTTATCTCCTTGCACATCCAAACCGATAAGTTTCTTTTCTACACCTTTGTTCTTTTGTTTAATCAAGGCTTCTTTTCCAGTAAAAAATTCTTTATCCAAATTTACCATCCAAGCTAATCCCAACTCATAAGGTGTGCGCATTCTATTTGGTCTTAGAGCGTGTTCAGCTGCCATTAAATCTGCGTTTACTACAATAAATCCAGCTTCTACTCTAACCATCTCTAATGCATCTAACCCAGCAGCTAATATTTTATAATCTTTATTAAAAGAAAATAGTGCGTCCCATACATCATGTGCTTGTAAAGGTTCACACCACAATTCATAACCAAGGTCACCTGAAAATCCTGTTCTCGAAATTGTGATCTCTTGATTATTAATTGTGAATTGATCAAAACAAAACGGCTTTAAATTTTCAATGTTATTTGCATTTAGCATATGTAAAATTTTACACGAAAGGGGACCTTGGAAAGCTAATGCTGCTATTAAATGACTTATATCTTCAATCGTTACATCAAAACCAATTGCTGTATCTTCAAACCAATTTAAATTTCTCTCCCCACTACAAATCCTAAAGTTATTTTCATCAAAACAAAAAATAGTCCCATCATCAACGACAAAACCGTCTTCATTGCACCATAGTGCATAGACTACTTGATGCGGTTGAATGTTAGTAATGTCTCTCGTGATTAATTTATTAATAAATTTTTTTGCGTCTTTTCCTTTTACGCTGTATTTGTGCATAGGCGAGATATCTACAACTCCCGCAGTGTTGCGCATGGATGTGTATTCTAGCTCTGTTGACGTATATTGATTAACGGCTTTATAACCAGCCCACCTGTACCAATCATGAGCATAACACTTCTCCCGTGTTTTTTCATGAAAAGGGGTTTCCAAAAGCGGTTGTTTATAGGAAATATTAGTTTGACTCATTTTTTATCCCCCATGATTTTCTTTGCAGCATTCCTGCCATTGATCCCAGTAATGCCACCCCCTGGATGTGTACCTGCACTGCAAAGATATAAATTTTTTATTGGTGTTGTATATTGAGCCGAACCATAAAATGGCCGCATCATTAGCATTTGATCAATTTCAATGTCCCCATGATGCCAATGACCTCCCTTAACATGATATTTTTCTTCAATTTCATTTGGAGTTAACAACTCAGCTTTTTCAATCTCTAAGTTAGAAATAAACGGTTTCAATAAATTTATGCTGTGTTGAATAAGCCTTTCTTTATCGTGAGTATTGTTTTTAACATGAGGAATTACACAATGATGAAATTCAAAACATAAATTTTCATTATATTTATTGTACTTGCTAGCATTAAAAGCTCTTTCTATATAATTAATATCAGGAGCATAAATAAATTTTGCATTCATTTTTTCTTTATCAATATTTTGTATTATGGGATTTTCTTTTAAAGTGATTGTAAGTTTTGCTATATTTCCTTTAGTTCTAATATTTTTTGCTCGCCTTATAAAGTCTGTATCAAGAGGCTCTGCTCCTAACAAATCAAAGTATGTTGTTTTGGGATCAGCATTAGAAATAATTATTCCTGCATCTATTTTTTCTTCATTATCTAGGATAACTCCACTAGCTTGATTATTAGTAGTTATTATTTTTTTTACACTCGCGTTATTTTTAATTTCTACTCCTTGATTGTGACAAATTTTTTCTAAAGATGGTATTAATTGATGAAAATCATATTTTTCTGATGCAAAAAGTCCGTTCTGTATAGCTTGTCTATAAAGAAGCGATAATATGGATCCTGGAGATCGAGGACCTAAATTTGATCCTAATATTGCTTCGTGTGCCAAGAGACTCATCAGCAATATTTAGTCCTATAACCCTAAGAAATTCGCGCATATTTTTCTTTCCCAGTTTTCTTATTTTCCAGCCCATATTAATAAGTTGCCAAGTATCTTTACTGTTTCCCGATTTCAATCGTGGGGGAACTTCATACATAAAATTACTTAGAGTGGATGCATAGATTTTATATTTATTTATTAGTGATGAAAATTTTTTTTGATTTTCTCCATTAGCATTTGATTTAATGAAATTAATTTTATTATTATTTTCTTGAAGGATTGTATGTTGTTGATCAGAATGAAGAGCTACAACATAAGAATTATAATTTAATTTAGGCAAATCAATCTTTAAATCGTCTAATATTTTAGAAGAAAATCCATTAAGAGAACTAGCGCAATTAACAAGACCTCCAAGGTTTTCATTTTTTTCAAGAATAAGAATTTTGTAGCCTTTTTTTGATAAATAAGAGGCACATACTAGTCCGTTATGACCTCCACCTATAATGATTGCATCATACTTGCTCATATATAGTGTGACTCAATTTGTTTATTCATATCACGTAAAATTTCTCTTGCAGCATTAGCTCCTGGCGCTCCCATGACACCTCCACCTGGATGTGTACTAGAACCACACATGTATAAATTTTTTATAGGTGTTTTATATTGAGCATAACCTGGGATAGGTCGGTTAAACATTAATTGATCCATTGTCAGTTCACCCTGAAATATATTTCCTTCAGTAAGACCCACTTCGGCTTCTAGTTCTTTTGGTGTGCGAATTTCTGCATGCTTTATAATGTCATTAAAATTATTAGAGTAATTCCCAATTCTATTCATGACATGATTTCCAAATTCTTTACGCTTTTCTTCAGTCCATCCTCCGTCAGCAAGATTGTATGGTACATATTGTATAAAAACAGACATGTAATGTTTTCCTTGAGGAGCTATTGTTGGATCGTTAATGCTTGGAACACACATATCAACATAAGGATAGGTTGACCATTTTCCATCTTTCCAATCATCGTACGCACCTTCCATCTCCTCAATACTTTGAGTTATATGTAAATCACCTGTTCCTGCAGGATCTCCAACAGGAATACTTTTCCAAGTAGGAAGATCATCAAGTGCAATATTTAATTTACCTGAAGAGCCTCTTATTTTAAATGATTTTGTTCTACAACTTTTAAAAACGTTCTTTTTACATCAAGATTTGATACAATTTTATTTGCATAAATTTCATCTCCATTTTCTAAAATTAAACCATAACTTCGATTATTTTTAATAAGAATTTTAGCAACGGGTGAACCTACTTTAACTTCACCACCTTTTGATTGAAATGATTTCGACATTGCTTGAGTGATTGATCCCATACCCCCTCGTGAATACCCCCACGCACCAATAGTTCCATCAACCTCACCCATATAATGATGCAATAATACATAAGCGGAACCGGGTGAGTAGGGACCTAGAGCAGTTCCAATAATTGCTGAACCAGCTAAATGAGCCTTAATAACATCGGATTCAAAATATTCTTCAAGGTAGTCTCTAACACTCATTGTCCAAAAGCGAATGGTATCATAAATTTCTTTTTCACCTAAACCACCGAGCTCATCTTTTGCTACAAAATATTTTGCAAATTCAAAAAGACCCATAATATCTTTAGGGGCAAATGAAGTAGGATCAGGAGGTGTCATTTTTAATAAAGGTTTGATAATTTTACATTGGCGCATTACATCTCTACCAAATCGGTCATATGCTTCTGCATCTCTTTTAGAGAATTGTGCAATAGAACGATATGTTAAGTCATGATCATTATAATGGGCATAAAATCTCCCATCATCCAACATTGTTGCACTTCCTTCATAAGGAATGATTTGCAAACCAAATTTTGATAATTCTAAATCTCTAAATATTTCTGGTCGGAGTAAACTACAAACATATGAACAATTTGTGTAAGTCCATCCAGGATACAATTCTCTACTAACAGCAGCTCCTCCCACATAATCTTGTTTTTCTACAACTATTACTTTTAATCCTGCTTTTGCTAGATAACAGGCAGTAGTAAGTCCATTATGACCACCTCCTATAATAGCTATATCATATGTTTGTTTGCTCATGAATTTTACAGTTTTTATATCTCTTTGAATGACCATTCAACCAAATTTGTTGTAAAATATAGTTATTTATGAAAAAATGATTTGAAATTTTTAATGAAATACATATGAAAAGAATTAATCATAGATCTGAAAATAAAAAAAATAGTAATTTAAAATTAATTTCTTCCGCTATTAAAAACATTTCTCAAAAAGGAATTAAAGAAACAACAATGCTTGATGTTTCACAAGGTGCAGGTTTGTCTCAAGGAATTGTTAATTTTCATTTTAAAAGTAAAGAATTATTATTGATTGAAACATTAAAATTTGTTTCTAATGAATATCTAGAATCATTTCAAAAATGTTTAGTTAAATCGGGCTCAGATCCAAAAAAAAAGATTATTGCAATTATTGACAATGATTTCAGCAAAAAAATATGTAGTCGTGATAAAATTGCCTTGTGGTTTACTTTTTTTAGTGAAGTAAAATTTAAACCTGCATACCACCAAATATGCAAAGAAAGAGACTTATATTATCAAAGGATCATTGAAGATATTTTTAGAGAATTAATTAATTTAGAAAAATCTAAAATTTCATTAATAAATATTTCCAATGGACTACAAGCCCTGGTTATGGGGTTGTGGCTTGATCAATTGGAAGATCCAGACACTTTTAATAGAAAGCAAGCAAAGCAAATTTGTTTTGATTATATAAAATTAAATTTTCCAAAACAATTTAAGAAAATATTGTAGGTTTCTATGTATAGTGGAATGACTCCAAAAGCACTTGACTGGCAAAAAAAAATAAGAAGATTTGTTAATGATGAATTAATTCCTTGGGAAGTTCACGCAGAAATGAATAAAGGCGAATTACCTCAAGAAATAGAAACAAAACATCGTGAGATAGCTTTATCTTTAGGATTGTCGGGAATGGGAATTCCAAAAGAGAGTGGTGGTCTTGGTCTTAGTATGTTTGAACAAATGATTGCCTGGGAACAATTAGGTAGAGTTACTAATGCACTTAGTTGGTGCTTTCCTGAAGTGCAGGATTGGATGACAAATAATTTTACTCAATACCAAAAAGAAAATTATATGAATCCTCTTTTACGCGGTGACAAAAGAGAATGTTATGCAATTACAGAAAAGGGAGCTGGTTCAGACGTAGAAGGTTCAATTGAAAGTACTGCTGAAAAAAAAGGAGATCAATATATAATCAACGGAGAAAAATGGTATGTCACAAGTGCCAACAAGGCTGACTTTTTTTTTCTGCAAGCAAAAATTAAATCTGGTGATAACAAAGATAAGCAAGCTTTATTTATTGTAGATAAAAACTTAAAAGGAATAGAGCTCGTAGACACTCCACTTTTTAGTCATACATATGCTCATCATCATTCCATCTATCGATTTAATAATGTAGCAATACCAAATATCAATATAATTGGCGAAGAAGGAAGTGGTATGGACTATACGCATTCATGGTTTAGACATGAACGTTTGGGAATAGCAGCAAGATGTTGTGGTGCCGCTGAGCGCTTAATTGATGAAGCAACAACATTTGCAAAAGAAAGAGAATCATTTGGTGAAAAAATATCAAATTATCAAGCGATACAATTTATGTTAGCTGATTGTGTAAACGAATTAGCAGCAGCACGTTTAATGTTATATGAAACTTGCAAAGCACATGATTCAAATCAAGATGTCAAAATACTACACGGCAAATGTTCAATGGTTAAATTGTATGCTTCTGAAATGGCCAATAGGATTGCTGATCGAGCTGTTCAAATATTTGGTGGAAGAGGATATATGAGAGAAAATGTTGCTGAGCGGTATTATCGTGAACTTAGAGTAGATCGTATTTGGGAAGGAACAAGTGAGATACACAGAATAATTATTGCTAATTCTCTTTATAAAAGAGGCTTGCAATCCTTAATTGAATAAATAGGTAATTGAAAAATTATGATAGTTTTTTGGAGAAAAATTTATGCAAAGCATGACAATGTAAAAGCGTATACATTACTATCACCAGCTTTAATTTTAGTTATTCTAGCTATGGCCGTGCCAATGGCACTAATGTTGAGCTTTAGTATGTTTACTCAAGTTAGCATGATGGAGATTGATTATACTTTTACATTTCAAAGATATATTGATTTCTTTCAAAAAAATTTGCTGGTCACACTTCTCATAAAGTCAATTAAAATATCATTTCTCGTAACTCTAATTACACTTATCACGGCATACCCAGTTTGCTATTACATCGCTTTTTATGTCAAAAAAAACAAAATGCTGTGGCTTGTTTTGCTCACTTTGCCTTTTTGGACATCTTATTTATTAAGAGTATTTTCTTGGAAGATTATTCTTGGAACAAAAGGAGTGATAAACTCTTCATTGATCAACGCTGGAATTCTTAGCGAACCTCTTACATTTCTTATGTATTCACAGACCGCAGTAGTTATTACTCTTACTCACGCATGGGCAGCATTTGCATTACTACCTTTATATGTTTCGTTAGAAAAAATTGACTTTTCTTTAATTGAAGCTGGAAGAGATCTTGGGCTCTCTCGATTTGAAGTGTTTTGGAAAATTACATTTCCATTATCGTTACCTGGCGTAATAGGTGCAATATTAATCATATTCATTCCAACAGTAGGTGATTATGTGACCCCAGCCTTACTTGGAGGAACTGATGGTCGTATGCTTTCGAATATGATCCAGGCTTACTTTGGGAAAATAAATAATATTCCTCTTGGTGCTGCATCAGCTACAATTATGCTAGCAACTGTTGTACTCATAACAATAATTGTGTCGAATGTAACAAAAAGACTTACACAAAGGTTAAATTAAAAATGAACGAAAAAAATAGTACATTACTGATTTATACCCTTCTTTATTTTGGGTTTCTGTATGTACCAGTTTTATTCTTACCTATATTTAGTTTTAACGATGCAAATTATATGTCATTCCCTCTCGCTGGATTTACAACGGAGCACTATGAAGAGATGTGGTCAAAAAGAAATCTACATAAAGCTCTATGGGCGAGTATAAAAGTAGGAGTAGTTGCGAGTGTCGTTAGTACAACAATTGCACTTTTTGCAGCGAAGGCATTTGCTCGATATAAATTTAGAGGGGAAAAGATCTCTTATGGAGGTATTATGATGCCATTTTTGATACCTGAAATTATCTTGGCTGTAGCTATACTTATAATTTGGATCAATCTTGGATTTAAATTGGGGCTCGTTCCAGTCACAATTGGCCACACTTTATTTTGTACACCTTTTGCAATGTTAATACTTATAGCCCGTATTGAAGGTTTTGATTTTTCACTTGAAGAGGCCTCTAGAGATTTAGGAGAGAATGCGTGGGGAACATTTTTTAGAGTGTCATTTCCATTGTATTTGCCTGGAATAGTCGCAGCTCTTCTTCTCAGTTTCATAATTTCTTTTGATGAATTTATTCTTGCATTCTTTTTAACTGGAAGTGACGCAACGTTACCTATGTATATGTGGGGCCAAATGAGATTTGTTCAGAAGTTACCTCATGTATTGGCTTTGGGAGCAGTAATTATTGTGTTTACTACTTTTATTGTTTTGTTAGCATTCTGGTTAAGAAATGTTGGACAAGGGAAAACAAAGAAAGATATAGCTATAAAATTATAAAAAATTATGAACAATTCATTTATACAGATCAATAATATTTCAAAACACTTTGCAGATGTAAAAGCAGTTGACGATGTTTCAGTTGAGATTAAAGAAGGTGAATTTTTTTCACTTTTAGGACCCTCTGGATGTGGTAAGACAACATTGTTGAGGCTATTGGCAGGATTTGAATACCCTACTTCTGGTAATCTATTAATTGATGGGACAGATATTACTGCATTACCCCCAGACAAAAGACCTACAAATATGGTTTTTCAAAACTATGCAATTTTTCCTCATCTTAATGTAGAAAAAAATATTCAATTTGGACTAAGAAAACTTGGTTTAAGTAATGATGAGATAGATAAACGAGTTAAAGATGTTCTCTCATCAGTTAAGCTTGAGGGGTATGAGGAAAGATTTAGTAATCAACTATCTGGTGGTCAAAGGCAGCGTGTCGCTCTTGCAAGAGCATTAGTAAGGCAACCAAAAGTTCTATTATTAGATGAACCTCTAGGTGCTTTAGATAAAAAATTAAGAGATGAAATGCAATTAGAATTAAGAACTCTTCAAAAAAATATCGGAATTACTTTTGTATTCGTTACTCACGATCAACAAGAAGCCATAAGTATGTCAGACAGAGTTGCGGTTATGAACGATGGAAAAATTCAACAATTATCAGTACCCAATGAACTTTATAAGAATCCAGAAAATATATTTGTAAGTGATTTTATTGGTGAAACGAATTTTCTTAAAGCTGAGACTAAATCAAGTGATGGAGAATTCATCAATGTTTCAATCGAAGGATTGGGAGAATTTAAAATTAAAAATAATTTAAATATCGCTGCAAATTCTTCAGATGTTGTTTGTAGTGTTCGCCCAGAATCAATGATGATCTCTAAAGTAAAATCTGACTGGGATATTTGTCTTGATGCTAAGATTTGTCAGACTTCATATTTAGGAGAAATGACAAGATTTTATGTTGAAGCTAAAGAAATAGACAAGATAATCACTGTTTCTTCTCAACATTTTGACAATCAGTCTTTTGAGAATAACGAATGCTTTATAAGTATGAGTTTAGAAGATATTTCTTTATTGAATAAAAAATAACCTGTCCTCTAAAAGAGAACAGGCTATTTTGAGATAAATTAATCTCTGATCAACCGCCAGCAACCATTTCAGCCCATTGAGCTTCCATGTAGTCAGTTACTTCGTCTGAAGGCATGACTGAGAACATCCCATTTGAAAGGTGTTCCTCAGGATTCGACGCGATTCCACGCTCAGCTAATTCATCAGCAGTGATTGTGCTAAAGCCTTTTCTATTTGAATGACCATAACCCCACTCACTTAGTAAGTAAGCTGAAGTTTCAGCACTAGTAGCTCCATTAATCATTGCGTATGCTTGATCAAGGTCTGCACCTTTAACAATTGCAAGCCCACAAGCCCACGTCATTGTTCCATTAGCAGGCTGCATCATTTTTGCTCCAGCACCCCATGCAATTTCGTTCCATCCAAGAGCTACGTCTATTTCTTCGTTACCTAGCGCCTCTATCAATGAGGAAGGATCTCCGAAGAACGCACGTATTTGTCCGTTATCTCTCATTTCACGAAACTTATTGATGCCTTTATCAATAGCAGCTTTAGTTAATTGATCTTTTTCTCTGATATCAATTCCAAGATGATGCATCATTAAAAATAATGAGTCAGCAGCTGAGTCTAGTATACCAACTTTACCTTTCATTCTTGGATCTTCCATTAGAGCAAAACTTTCATTGTCAGCGTTCATCCATGGAACTCGATCAGGCATATAAAATAAGGTTGTATCACCCCAATCAACTGGTGCAAGATAGTGCTCTCCATTAACCTGAGCACTTGGTAGGTCTCTAATTTCAGGGAACATATCATTCCAGTTATCTATACGAGAAGTGTCTAATGGTTGAAGTACTCCAGCTCTCACCCATCGAGCTATTTCACCTTGGCATGGCCAAGCTAAATCGACTTCAAAACCAGCTTTTAATTTTTGTAACCCTTCTTCAGCATCACCAAATATTGAGTATTCAGGCGACCCATGTTCTTCTACATATGATCCAAATAGTCCATCATCATCATATCCGCCCCATAGAAAAACACTTCCAGGCTCATCAGCAAAAACCTTTGATGTGGTAAATAATCCGGTTATAAAAACCATCAATATTGCCACCCCTAAAGCTTTTACTAAAAAATTTTTAGTTTCATAGTATTTCGGCATAGTTATTAATCCTTTTTTTTTATTAAACTTAGAAAAATTGTACACGTATGGGTGTGTTGGTCAATATATTAAATTCCAAGGATTTCTAGTTACCCCCCATAATTTTGAATGGGTAAAAGATGTACATGAAAATTCAGGTGTTGTAGTTCTTGTATGAATAACAGCGCCAGAATCTACAATTCTTTCTACATCAATCATCGTTTTTGTAGCTATATGATCTTTTAA
>JYMV01017602.1_pt1 | contig 12889 bp, 11 predicted proteins | sample 338911 | NCBI WGS metagenome assembly JYMV01 (sample SAMN03354496, study PRJNA234377) | hydrothermal vent metagenome | biome: Deep sea; feature: Hydrothermal plumes at the Eastern Lau Spreading Center, Western Pacific Ocean; material: Seawater | place: Tonga | collected 2009 | depth 2000 m m | reverse complement strand
CTTTACGTTCAACCTTGTACCGACCAACCATTTCTGCAGCAATGTGCTGAGCATCAGCTGCACTACCGCCATTACCAAAGATTAAAATCTTCCCACCGTTTTGAAGGCAGTCAATGCAAAGATTCGCTGCAATCTCAAGCGGACCAGCAATGTATTCTAACGTTGCTTGAGCCGTTTTTAAATGCTCACTAAATTCAAATTCAATAGTAGATCGCATGATTAATTTTCCTTTTAGTTACTCTTTTGAATTTTTTCAATGGTGCGTGTGGTACTTTTACCGTCAACAAATTGTACCAATTTTAACTCATCAGCAATATCTTGCCCTACAACATCTTTACCTTCGTAGTCACCACCCTTGACTAATATATGTGGTTTAATAGCTTTAATCAAATTATATGGCGTGTCTTCATCGAATATCACCACATAGTCTACTGCTTCAAGAGCAGCTAATATATAAGCCCTATCAATTTGTATATTAATGGGTCGGCCTTTACCTTTTAATGCAGTAACGGATTTATCAGAATTAAGCCCCAATATCAACACATCACCATAACTTTTCGCTGTCTCTAGATAACGTACATGCCCTGCATGCAATATATCAAAACAGCCGTTGGTAAAGATAATTTTTTTACCCCTTGCTTTTAATTCTTGACTTAGCGCAGTAATTTCACCTAGTGTTTTAATGTGCTCATCACTGGTTGATTTATTAAGGCTTGATTCATATTCAATGATTTCATTTAAGGTGGCAGTAGCACTACCAATTTTGCCAACTACAATGCCTGCTGCTAGGTTGGCAAACTCTACTGCATCATCAATGCCATATTCACACGCCAAGGCGAAACCTAAGGAGGCAAGTACCGTATCACCCGCACCGGTAACATCAAATACCTCTCTAGCAACAGTAGGGTGTGTGCGTAATGCATCATCATAAATTGCCACCCCTTGTTCACTGAGGGTAATGAGCGAGACATCTAAATCGCACTCAGTTTTAAGTTGAGTAATGGCTTGCGTAAGGCTAGCATCGTCTTTAATATTAACTTGCATTGCTTCGCCGGCTTCTTTCTTATTTGGCGTGAGTAAATAAGCACCTTTATATTTTGAATAATCTAAACCTTTCGGGTCAACCAGTACTTTCTTTCCATTTTCATTAGCAATAGTAATTAATGCTTGGGTAAGTTCAGATGTCAATACACCTTTGCCATAGTCTGACAATAAAACACCATCATAATTCTCAATAATATTTCTAAAAGAATCTAAAACAGAGTTTTTTGATTCACTGCTAATCTCATCAGTACTCTCTCGATCGTATCTAACTACTTGTTGTTGTGAGGCGATGATTCTGCTTTTTTTGCTAGTAATTCGATCTTTTTGAGTTATTAAATATTGAGTGTTAACTCTGATGTCAGTAAGCAATGTTTTTAGTTCATCAGATATCTCACAATCGCCAATCACACTAATAACATCAACCTTTGCACCGAGTGCATTTAAGTTGTTAATTACATTGCCAGCACCACCAAGCACCACACTCTCACTTTTAACGTTCACTATTTGTACTGGCGCCTCAGGAGAGATACGCTCACATGAGCCCCATAGATAATGATCGATCATTAAATCACCAATGACTAATAACTTAGGCGACTTTCCTTGTAAATCAATCATGAGATGTCGGTGCCATGTAGGCGTTTAATATCATAGATGTAAGCTTTAATACCTTCTTCTAAGCTTACAATTGGCTCAAAACCTAAGTTGGTTTGTGAGGTGCTAATATCTGCTTGGGTGTGCATCTGGTAGCCATCATAAGGATTAGGAATGTATTCATTGCCTAGGTCAGTGCCTAATTCTGTTTGTAAGATATCCGCAATATCTTGGAAACTTCTCGGGTTGCTGGTGCCGACGTTATAAGTGCCATTCTCTTTAGGATTACAAGCTTTGATATTGGCTTGCACTACATCTTCAATATTAATAAAATCACGCAATATTTGATCAGAACCCTCAAATAGCTTTGGCGCTTTACCGTCTAGTATTTGATGCCCTAGCTGAATCACCATAGATGAAGTTTTAGCTTTATAGTATTCACGTGGACCATACACATTAAAGAACTTTAACCCAACAATAGTCATATCAGGGTTTTCATGACTGTAACGATAAGCGATTTGATCCATCATGTACTTACTGAACCCATAAGGATTCTCGGGGTTTTCAGTGCCTACGGTTTGTGGAGAAGGTAAGCTACCATAAGTTGCAGCAGAGCTAGCATACACCATCACTGCATCATCATCTTTGGCTTTATTTAATAGATCATAAAATGAATTAACATTAGTTTTCATCACGATTTCTTGATCATACACACGCGTATCTGAAATTGCTGCCTGATGAAACATATAGTCAAATTCGTATTCATCTAGTAATGCTAAATCAACTTTACTATTGATATTGCCACACACTACATCACCAGTAAAACCAATGAGGTTTTTGTAATGTCCAAAGCTTTGTAAGTTGCCATTGGCAAAGGTTTCCTCGCTTCTAAAACAATCAAATACCACTACATGGGAATCAGGGTAATTCTCTTGAAAATAAAAAGCCAAATTACTGCCAATAAATCCCGCACCACCAGTAATTAAAATTGTTTTATTGTTGAAGTCAATATCGTTATAAACCATCACTAAATATCAAGTAATACATATGAACTATATGTTATACGAAAACTAATTAAAAATTAAACATTCATAATTAAACATTGTTCTCGTCAGTATAATTAATTCAAATTGATAGATTTAATACAAACATGGAATACAGTAAAAATTTTTACCAAATCAAATCAAATGCAGAGATTTTTGAGCGAATAAAGGCCGAACGTAAAGATGTTGGTTATTATGATTTACCTTATCAAGATACGAGTGAGATTAAAGCTCATGCAGCTACCATAACTAAAAAACACATTATAGTCGTTGGTATTGGCGGGTCAAGCTTAGGTGCAAGAGCGATTTATGAGTTTCTATTGCCATCTAATCCGCACAATAAAGATCTACTATTCTTGGAAACAGTTGATCCATTAGAAATCAATCACTCACTTAAAAAAGTTGATTTGGCTGACGCGCAATTTGTCATTATTTCTAAATCTGGCAATACCATTGAAACCATTAGTTTGTTTAAGTATCTAAATTCTTTAATAGAAATTGATAGCACTAATTGCACTATTATTTCTGAGGTTAAAAGCAATCTCACTAAATTTGCCAATGATAACAATATTAAGGCTTTTGATTTAGCCGAGGATGTTGGTGGGCGTTTTTCAGTATTTAGCGTGGTAGGCTTAGTGCCACTCGCGATGGCAGGTGTTGATATTGATAATCTACTGAATGGCTGTAAGCGTGTGTCGGGCAGCTTCTTTTCTCAAGAAGATTATTACAAACCTATTATTAGAAAGGCTAGATTTTTAGTTGAAAATAAAAGTAGATTCAACATCAATGTAGTTTTTTCATATTCATCCTTGTTGGAAAGTTTTAACAAATGGTATGTGCAACTCTGGGCAGAGAGCTTGGGAAAGGTCAATGTGAATGGCACGCGCCAGGCACTCACGCCAGTCGCATTGGTGGGTCCGGTTGATCAGCACAGTTTCTTACAGTTGATTATGGATGGTGTTAGAGATAAAACAGTTACTTTTATCAAAATTAATGATCTAAAAGACAGCACTATTATTCCAAAAGGCACATCAAATAAATTTGATATCTTAGATTTGGAATATGCAGAAGACCTCAGTTTTAACAAGCTGCTTAATAAGCAGGCAGATGCAACCATTCAATCAACGGAAGGTCAAAAAGATATCCCTTGTGATGTAATAACAATACGTACAGTTGATGAATACAATATTGCTAAGTTGATGTTTTCATATCAATTACTCGTTTCATGTATTGGCCAGTTCCTACAAATCAATACCTATGATCAGCCAGGGGTAGAGCATGGCAAAATTATTCTCAAAGAAAATTTAGAGAATTAATCATGAACCTTAATGATAAGATATATATTGCTGGCCATCGTGGTCTAGTTGGTTCGGCCTTGGTCAGGCAGCTTGAGGCACGTGGCTTCTCTAGCTTAATCACTCTCACTCACAAAGAGCTTGATCTCACTAATCAGGCAATGGTGCAAGTTTTCTTTAAGCAAGAACGCCCTGATTATGTAATACTTGCTGCCGGAAAAGTGGGCGGTATTTATGCAAATAATACGTACCCGGCAGAATTTATTTATGAAAATATAATGATTGAGGCGAATGTAATTCATGCTTCATATCAGCATGGTGTCAAACGCTTATTGTTTTTAGGCAGTACTTGCATTTACCCTAAGTTAGTCAAACAACCAATGCGTGAAGATGCAATTCTTACTAATGTATTAGAGTCGACTAATGAACCGTATGCTCTTTCCAAAATAGCAGGTATTAAGCTCTGTGAATCATATAATAGACAATATGGTGTTGATTTTAGATCGGTGATGCCAACTAACCTTTATGGTGTTAACGATAACTTTCATCTGAAAAACTCACATGTCATTCCTGCACTACTGCGAAGATTCCACGAGGCAAAGATAAATAATGATGCTGAAGTAACAGTATGGGGTTCAGGCAACGCTATGCGTGAGTTTTTATATGTAGATGACATGGCGGAGGCCTCATTGTTTGTACTGGAGTTAGATAAAGAGATTTATTTGGCCAATACCGAGCCAATGCTTTCCCACGTTAATGTGGGCACAGGAAGGGACGTAACTATTAGAGATATGGCGCAGACAATGAAACAAGTGGTTGGCTTTAAGGGCAAGCTAACTTTTGATGCAACTAAACCAGATGGTCCACCACGTAAACTTATTGATGTGACAAAGTTAGGAAATATGGGGTGGAAATATAGTACAGATCTCAAAGACGGCCTTTTAAAGACTTACAAATGGTATGAAGAAAATATATTAAAAACAAAACAATAGTATCTATATTTAAGCCACACAACTAATATAGGCGATATTAAGAATTACACCCCCCTGAGAGAATTAATTATGAGCATTATTAATAAATGTCTTTTTCCAGTAGCAGGTTATGGTACGCGTTTTTTGCCAGCGACTAAAGCCATCCCTAAGGAAATGCTACCGATACTCACTAAACCACTAATTCAGTATGGTGTAGAAGAGGCGATGAGTGCAGGCATGACTACCATGGCAATGGTGACCAGCAAATACAAACAAGCGATTGAAAATCACTTTAAACCGCATATAGATATTGAAACCAGCATCAAAGGTACGGCTAAAGAATCACTACTTGATGAAGTTAATCATGCATCTGAGCAGTGTGACTTTACTTATATTGAGCAGCAAGAGATGCTAGGTTTAGGTCATGCTATCTATACGGGCAAGTCACTTATTGACGATGAACCATTTGCGGTTATATTGCCAGATGATCTGTGTACCAATGATGGAGATTCTGTACTCAAGCAAATGACCGAGCTTTATAAACAACATCCTAATTGTTGTATCGTAGCTATTGAAGAAGTGCCAATGACCGAGGTAGATAAATATGGCGTGATTGATGGTGAGTTATTAGAAGGCTCAAATAACACCTATCTAGTCAATAGTATGGTAGAAAAACCCAGCCCATCAGAAGCGCCAACCAACTTAGCTATTATTGGTAGGTATATCCTAATACCAGAAATATTTAATGTATTGGAAAATACCAGTCCAGACAAAAACGGCGAGATTCAAATTACGGATGCACTAATGACACTCGCTAAACGAGGCAAGGTCATTGCTTACAAATTCCAAGGCATAAGGTACGATTGCGGCAGTATTAAGGGCTTTGTAGTTGCTGTCAACCACTTTTCTAAAGTTGAGGGGTTGATTTAAGACAACCGCTTTTTTTTGCTTTGCGTTATGCGTTGGCAGATACTCTAACTATACTGCAATGTATTTTATTAAAATAAACTTTGATTTTGAACTATTAATATATAATCCTATTGGCTCTTAAGGAACATAGAATAAGATTTTTTTTTGCATCTTTAGTAGTTAAAGAAAGTATGAAGTTATTAGCGCTATTACTCTATTTAAAATAGAATTATAGTGCAGTAGTTATTGTACAATTGGCACTAAATAACATTACAAATTAAACATTGTCTAATATAATTCCAGTGATTCTATCAGGCGGTTCGGGCACACGCCTTTGGCCACTATCACGTAAGCAATATCCAAAGCAGTATTTGCCACTAGTTGGTGATAATACCATGCTACAAGAAACCATCTTACGTTTAAATGGATTGGATAATCTTGCAGACCCGATTATTATTTGTAATGTTGATCATCGCTTCTTAGTAGCCGAACAGTGCCAGCAAATTGATATTAAAAATGCCACAATACTACTTGAACCGATTGGTAGAAACACTGCGCCTGCTATTGCGGCAGCAGCATTACAATCAATTAAACATGCGAATGATTCGATATTATTGATTCTATCAGCCGATCACATTATTCAAGATATTAAAGCTTTTCATGAGGCAATTAGAATTGCCACTAGACAAGCACAGCAAGGAAAATTAACTACTTTTGGCATTGTGCCAATAGATGCTAATACCGGTTATGGTTATATCAAGTCATCTAAGAATAATAATGATGGCGCATACAAAGTTGAGCAGTTTGTTGAGAAACCAGACATAAAAACTGCTGAGTCTTACTTAAAACAAGGTAATTATCTTTGGAACTCAGGCATGTTTATGTTTAAGGCGAATACTTTAATTGATGAACTAACTATCCATTCTCCTGATATTTTCAATTCGGTTAATGATGCCGTTAATAAAGCCACACAAGATCTCGACTTTGTTAGATTAGACAAGCAGGCTTTTGAATCTTCTCCATCTGATTCGATTGATTACGCCCTGATGGAGCAATCCAACAATGTTGTGGTTGTGCCATTGGATGCTCAGTGGAATGATATTGGCTCGTGGTCAGCACTATATAATATTGGTGAAAAAGATAATAATGGCAATGTAATCAAGGGTGATGTATTTACCGAAGAAACTACTAATACTTATATTAATGCTAGTCACCATATGGTAGCAACTATTGGCATACAAGATTTAATTATTGTAGATACGCCGAATGCAACATTAATATCAAGCAAAGAAAAAGTACAAGAAGTTAAGAAAATTGTAAAACAACTTCAACAACAAAATAGAGAAGAACAATTCTGCCATCGTAAAGTCTATCGTCCTTGGGGTTGGTATGATTCTATTGAAATGGGTGTACATTTTCAGGTGAAAAGACTGCATGTTAACCCAGGGGCGAAGTTATCATTGCAGATGCATCATAAACGCGCAGAACATTGGGTAGTAGTAAGTGGTATAGCCACAGCTATTAATGGAAATAATACACTTACTTTATTAAAAGGTGATTCAACTTATATTCCAATTGGCACAACGCATGGATTGGAGAACAAAACTAGTGAGCCACTAGAAATTATCGAAGTACAAAGTGGTACTTACTTGGGTGAGGATGACATTACAAGATTTGAAGATATTTATGGCAGAGCTTAAGATTGATTATAAAAAACAAAACATTTAAATCTATTATAGATTTAACCCCTCTTGTTTCAATTGATTTTATCGTCAAAAAAGATAATAAGATATTATTAGGTAAAAGAATCAACAAGCCTGCGCAAGGCTATTTTTTTTCAGCAGGTGGTAGAGTTAAAAAGAACGAAACTATTGACAATGCAATAGTGCGTATAGCCAAAAATGAACTGAATATTAAGTTAGAATATACACCAGAATTTATAGGGGTGTTTGAACATTTTTATGACGATGGTATCTTTGAGGGTGTATCAACACATTACGTTAATTTAGCTTATGGAATTCAGTTAGAAGATGTTCCTAGTCTACCAACTGAACAGCACAATGAATATCAATGGTTTTCTATTGATGAGTTATTAGGTAGTGAGCAAGTGCACAAATACGTAAAGGATTATTTTAAAAAACAAATATGGTAAACAAAAAAATAGCATTAATCGGACTTGGCTATGTAGGACTTCCTCTTGCAGTAGAGTTTGGGAAAAAACGCGAAGTTGTCGGTTTTGATATTAATCAATCTAGAATTAATGAGCTACTTAGTGGGCACGATCTAACTCTTGAAGTAACGGATCAAGAGCTAATAGATGCAACCAACCTTACCTATACTTCTAATGTGGTAGATATAGAGGATTGTAGAATTTATATTGTTACCGTTCCAACACCAATTGATAAAAATAATAATCCAGACCTAACACCGCTTGAAAAATCAAGCGAAATGCTTGGAAGTATTCTAAAAAAAGGTGATATTGTGATTTATGAGTCAACAGTATATCCAGGCGCCACTGAAGAAGTGTGCGTGCCAATCCTTGAAAAACATTCAGACTTAGAGTTTAATAAAGATTTTTATTGTGGCTATTCTCCTGAGCGTATCAACCCTGGAGATAAAGAACATCGAGTAACCAACATTAAAAAAGTAACCTCTGGTTCAACTGAAGAAATCGCCACTATGGTGGATGATTTATATAAAGAAATTATTGTTGCTGGAACGCATAAGGCTGAGAGTATAAAGATTGCAGAAGCATCGAAGGTGATTGAGAATATTCAAAGGGATGTTAATATTGCCATAATTAATGAATTGGCTATTATTTTTAATCAGCTTGATATTGATACAGAAGCTGTCTTAGAAGCGGCGGGCACTAAGTGGAATTTTTTAAACTTTAGACCAGGGCTTGTAGGTGGTCATTGTATTGGTATAGATCCTTATTATCTTAAACACAAGGCTCAATCTATTGGTTATTATCCAAAGATAATATCGGCAGTTCGTCAGTTAAATGACAATATGGGTCATTATGTTGTAGAAAGGTTAATTAAAATCTTGGGTAATAAAGGGATTGACATTAACAATGCAAGAGTGCTTATTATGGGGTTCACGTTTAAAGAAAATTGCCCTGATTTACGAAATACAAGAATTATTGATATTGTGAACGAATTAGATAACCATAATGCAAATGTTGATGTGTATGATCCATGGGCATCCAAGAATGAGACTGAAAAGGAATACGGGTTGAAGTTGGTCGATACACCAGGAATTGGTTGTTATGACGTTATCATTATTGCTGTAGCTCATAATGAATTTAAAGAAATGGGCGCAAGTATAATAAAATCATTTGGAACCGATAAAAGAATTATTTACGATTTAAAATATGTCTTGTCGTTAAGTGAATCAGATTTGCGTTTATAAATATTAAGGAGAATGAATGGATAAGGTTGCATTAATTACAGGAATTACGGGGCAAGACGGGGCATATCTTGCTGAGTTTTTAATTAATAAGGGGTATGTTGTACATGGAATGAAGAGGAGAAGTTCTTCTTTCAATACTAGTAGAATAGATCACTTATACAAAGATCCGCATGATCCAGAGGCGCGTTTATTTTTACATCATGGAGACATGACAGACTCAAGCAGTCTAATTAATATTATTAAAAAAACATTGCCTGATGAAATATACAATCTTGCTGCACAGAGTCACGTAGCAGTATCATTTGAGGAGCCAGAATACACAGCAAACTCTGATGCGCTAGGCTCATTGAGAATACTTGAGGCGATTAGAATTTTAGGTTTATCAAAGAAAACACGCTTTTACCAAGCATCTACCTCCGAGCTTTTTGGGCTGGTTCAAGAAACACCCCAAACAGAAACTACGCCGTTTTATCCTAGATCTCCGTATGCTGTTGCAAAACTTTATGCTTATTGGATTACTGTGAATTATAGAGAAGCTTATGGATTGTACGCATGTAATGGGATATTATTCAACCATGAATCACCAGTACGTGGAGAAAATTTTGTAACTCGAAAAATTACTATGGCCTTAGCAAGGATTAAGCTTGGACTGCAAAAATGTGTATATCTTGGAAATTTAGAAGCAAAGAGAGACTGGGGGCATGCGCAAGATTATGTTGAAATGCAATGGTTAATGCTGCAACAAGACAAACCAGAAGATTTTGTTATTGCATCAGGAGAACAGTTCAGCGTTAAGGACTTTATAAATGAAGCTGCTCATGAGCTTGATATGCTTATAACATGGCAAGGTCAAGGCCTTGATGAGCAGGCACTTGATCAAGATGGAAACGTAATTGTTCGAGTTGACCCGAGGTATTTTCGACCTACAGAGGTAGAAACGCTTCTTGGAAATCCAAAAAAGGCTAAGGAAAAATTAGGCTGGATACCGAAAATAACATTCAAACAACTTGTTACAGAAATGGTAAAGAATGACCTATCTATTGCCAAAAGAGATCAATTAATAGGTCAGCACGGATATAGTATACCTACCCCTCAGCCTCATGAATAGTGTCTAACTTCAAAAAAATATGAGTTTATTGCCCCTCCTTGGAAAATTATGGAGTCATTTTGAGTTAAATCGAAAAACTCAATATATATTATTATTGCTGTTAATGCTTATTAGTGTATTTGCAGAGGTTCTAAGTTTAGGTGCGGTTGTGCCTTTTTTAGGAATATTAGTTGAGCCAGAACAGGTATTTAACCATTCATTCCTAACTGAGTATATGCAATATTTTAATATTGTCTCAGCTGACCAACTGGTTTTTCCGATTACAATTATTTTTGTAACACTTGCAATTGTTGCCGGAATAATAAGACTACTACTTTTATGGTTTAGTACAAGGTTGGCCTTTGTTAGTGGTGCTGACATTAGTTTGAAGGTGTATAGACGTACACTCTATCAACCTTATCATGTGCATATTGCTAGAAACACGAGTGACATTGTTAGTGGAATTGTAAACAGAGTCAACGGAGTTGTTTTTTGGGTCATTTTGCCTATATTAACACTTGTTAGCTCTACTGTTCTTATGATTGCAATCATCGCAACGCTTATTATTATCGACCCCTTAGTTGCATTAACTGGTGTAGTTGGCTTTGGTACCAGTTATGGATTGATTACTTTTTTTACAAAAAAGAAACTACTTGATAATGGCAATTGTATTAATACAGAGCAAACTAATGTGATTAAAGTGTTGCAAGAAGGTTTGGGCGGTATCCGTGATGTGCAATTGGATGGAACATATGAGTTTTATTGTGATAGTTTTAACAAAGCAGACAAGAAGCTTAGGCAAGCATATGGAGATAATAATTTTATAGGTGGCTTTCCGCGCCCATCAATGGAAGCATTGGGAATGGTTTTGATTGCTATATTAGCATATATTTTAAGTCAGCAAGAGGGTGGAATAATGTCATCCATGCCAGCATTAGGTGCTTTAGCGGTTGGCTCTCAAAGACTTTTACCTGCATTACAACAAGCATATGCTGCGTGGGCAAATCTTGTTGGTGGTTATGCAGCATTATCTGACACTGTTGATTTTTTAAATCAGAAAATACCAGCTGAGCTAGAAAGTCCAATTCCTAACCCTCTTCCGTTTAATCACAATATCGTTCTTAATAAAGTTGAGTTTAAATATATTAATGAACAGTCTCTAATTTTAGATGATTTAAGTCTTTCTATAAAGAAAGGCTCTCGAGTTGGAATTGTCGGTGGGACTGGTAGTGGCAAGAGTACTGCAGTTGATATTATCATGGGTCTTATAATACCCAGTAAAGGGGATATATTGGTGGATGGTATACCCATTAATAAAAACAATATAAGAGCATGGCAAAGAAACATATCACACGTCCCACAATTTATTTTTTTATCTGACAGCAGTATTGCAGAAAACATTGCATTTGGAGTTACACCAGAGATGGTTGATATGGATCGTGTCAAATTAGCGGCATCTAAAGCAAAACTTAATGACTTAATTGATATGTTGCCAGAGGGATATGACACATATGTTGGCGAGCGTGGCATTAAGTTGTCTGGAGGTCAACGACAAAGAATTGGTATTGCACGTGCGCTTTACAAAGATACTACAACTGTGTTAATTCTCGATGAAGCCACCAGTTCACTTGATAATATGACAGAAAAATATGTTATGGAATCTGTTAATGAACTCAGCCAAGACTTAACAATTATTATTATTGCACACAGGCTTTCAACAGTTAAGAACTGCGATGTAATTTTTGAGATTGATAAAGGAAATGTGATTGCACAAGGACCATTTGAACACCTAGTAAACACAAGCGCATCCTTTAAGAAAATGAGTGGTATAGATGATAATTAATAATTTACAGTTTGTTAATTATAGACTTTCTAACAAAGCGTATAATCAGCTCAAATTGAGCTAATAATATACACATAATATGGGACACAATAGACTAAAAGATTTACTTAGAAAGTTTTTATGGGTAGTTGGTCGTAGACTATATTTATGGTCTAGATATGAATTGACCAATGATCCTATGACAAATGGAGAGTATTCTCTTTTACAAAAAGTACTGAAAAGTAAAAATGGCGAGATAATTATTATGGATATTGGCGCCAATATTGGAGAGTGGGCCAATCAAGCGTTATTGCACACAGAAAAACGCCATAATCTCAATACTAAAGTTTTTGTTTTTGAGCCTGCTGCTGATACCTTTGAAACATTAAAAAGAAATTTAAGCAATTATGAGAATGTTGTTTTTAACAATATTGTAGTGTCAAATTATATAGGAATTTCAGATTTTTATATTCATGACAAAAACAGCAAGACAAATTCAATATTTATTAAAGAAGGGTGTAAGACTCGTATAGAGACCACGACGATTGATCAATATGTTGAGAGTTGTAATATTAAAAATATTAATTATATTAAATGTGACACAGAAGGAAATGACTTTAATGTCATTTTAGGTGCGGAAAAGTCATTAGATTCTGAGATTATTTCCCTGTTTCAATTTGTCTTGCTGTTTTTGTCATGAATATAAAAATCTG
>JYMV01004314.1_pt1 | contig 12892 bp, 13 predicted proteins | sample 338911 | NCBI WGS metagenome assembly JYMV01 (sample SAMN03354496, study PRJNA234377) | hydrothermal vent metagenome | biome: Deep sea; feature: Hydrothermal plumes at the Eastern Lau Spreading Center, Western Pacific Ocean; material: Seawater | place: Tonga | collected 2009 | depth 2000 m m | reverse complement strand
GTTGGCGCCATGCAGGCCGGAGAAACACACCTCTCCGCTGGCAAAAAGCCTTTTTATATTCGTCTGACCGTTGGCGTCCACCACCAGTCCGCCGCACATATAATGCGCCGCCGGCACCACCGGCAAAGGCTCGCGCGACATATCGAAACCATAATCCAGACAGGTTTTATAAATGTTGGGGAAGCGCTCGCGAATGCGATAACCCTCAAGATGCGTGGCATCCAGCAAAACGTAGTCGTCGCCGCTCTTTTTCATTTCGTAGTCGATGGCCCGTGCCACCACATCACGCGGGGCCAGACACCCTAAGGAATGATACTTCTCCATGAACGTCTGGCCGTTTTGCAGACGCAGAATTCCCCCTTCGCCCCGCACCGTTTCCGAGATAAGAAAAGATTTCGCTTTTGGATGATAGAGACAGGTCGGATGGAACTGGAAAAACTCCATATTGGCGATTTTGGCTCCGGCCCGGTAAGCCACGGCAATACCATCACCGGTTGCGGTATCCGGATTAGAAGTATATATATAAACTTTTCCGGCACCACCGGTCGCCATAAGAATGACCCGCCCGACCATGGTCTCCACCCTTTGCGTACGGTGGTTCAATACATACAGTCCCAATGCCTCGTCATCGGAACTTCCCGGTTTGACCGCGTCATCCAGCCTGGCCTTGGTTATCAGGTCAATGGCCATGTGGTGTTCAAAAATATCGATATTGTCCTGGGCATGAACCGCCTCAATGAGGGTGCGTTCAATCTCCCAGCCGGTCAGGTCGTTCGCATGCAAAATGCGGCGTTTGGAATGCCCACCTTCTTTTCCCAAATCGAATTCGGCTCCGCGACCGGGATCAAAATTGGCTCCGAGATTGATCAACTCACGAATTCGTGCAGGACCTTCGCGGCAGGCGATGCGCACAAAATCTTCATGGCAGAGTCCGCGGCCCGTTTCCATCGTGTCCTTAACATGCAGTTCGAACGAATCGTCTTCCGCCATCACCGAGGCGATACCTCCCTGGGCATATTTAGTCGCCGACTCCTCCAGCGCGTCCTTGGTGATGATACCAACAGAGCCGAACTTGCAGACCTTGAGGGCAAACGTCAACCCGGCCACACCACTGCCAATAACAATAAAATCCTTTTCAATAGCCATACATCATTCTAACCAATTACTCCTTTAAAATCAAGCGGCTAGCAGCCGCTGGCAAATGGCCATGGCTGTATCTGACTGGCTGACGTTATCTCGACTTAAGGAGCCATAATTCAATGTTCAACCCTGGTAGCAGGCATCTCTATAGGGAATTCCGTGTTAGGCTATGGCGAAATTATTAATGGACCTCTCTTTTCAAAGAGGGAGTTATATCCTCTTCCTTAAACTTCATGCCCCGAATGGGGTAGAATGGGGTAGCTGGGGTGATTTACCGACTAGTTTAAAAAAGGGAAAATACAAGGGTCACATCTCTCTGGGACTAGTGATGACGTGCTATGGAAGTTCTAGTCCGGACTGAAGAGAAATCATGCCGGAGGCGTATTGTTCGCCAAACTCCGGGAACAGGTCGGGGTGGGTACAGTGGGCCAAAATTTCCAGCGAGTCGAGAATGCGCGGGCCGGGACGATTGAAATAGGAGTTGCCATCTACCAGATAAAACCTGGTGCTTAAACGCGCCCCCCAGTCCTGCCAGGGAATTTGTGTTTTCAACAGGTCCAGTTCCTTTAAGGTCTGATCCAATTTATAACCACAAGGTTTCACCACCACAACGTCAGGTTCAATCTTTTCGAGGTCTTCCCGGCTTATAATCGGCGCGGGTTGCCCGCTCTCGGCAAGACAAACCTGTCCTCCGGCAATGTCGATCATTTCGGGTAACCACATGCCGCCGATATAAATGGGATCGATCCATTCTATCGTTAAAACCTTCGGCCTCTCATTTCCCCAATCGGCGAGGCGATCCCGCACGGCTTGGACTCGCTCATCGACTTCTTGCTGAAACTGTTGTCCCTTTGGTTTCACCCCCAGTGTCTCGGCGGTGTTGAGAACGTCGTCCCAGATATCTCCCAGCCTTTTGGGCCGTAGAGAAATGATTTTGCAATCCAGCAGTTCCCGGCAGGCTTCTTCCACCTGCGAGAAGGAAACGGCGCAGACGTCGCACAAGTCCTGCGTCACGATGAAGTCGGGTTTTAAGGATTTCAACAATTCCACATCGAGGTCATAGACCGACACGGCGTTTTTCATCACCTCGAGAACCGATTTATGAATACCCGCACTATCGAGTTTAGAGTTGGCATGGGTGGAGGTGAGCCGGGGAAGGGACTGAACCGTCTCGGGAAAATCGCATTCATGCGACACGCCAACCAGGTTTTTCTCCAACCCGAGTTTCACCAGAATTTCTGTCGCCGAAGGTAGCAGGCTAACCAGTCTCATTGTTTTTTTTTTAAAAAATAATTCTATGCAACGACTCATCAGGCCGAGCTAATCTTTTGTTTGCTCATACATGTTACGCCACGTTGCCCCTACGGCTAGTAGTAACAGGATAAAGGTCATGCCGCTGATTGTGAAACCCATTCTTAATCCTATGGGTTCATAAGAAAATTCTATGCGATGGTACCCCGGTCCCAACTTTACCGCCCGGTAAAAATAATTGGCGCGGTAAATTCGTTCAAGCTGGCCATCGACTTCGACCTTCCAACCCGGGAACCAGGTATCGAGCAGGACCAGAAACCCTTCTCCATTCTGTTTGGTCTTTAGCGTGACCCGGTTCGGACCATATTCGATTCGCTCGACCCGGCCGGAAAAGTTTTTTTCTTTTTTCACCTCGACCCGTTCTGTCAACAGCACTTGCCGGAGCGGGTCGAAGCCTGAATCAAAATAAAAATCGAGCAGTTTCGCTGAGGGCACCACCCGCGATTCGCCAACCAGGAACGCACGCGGAAGGACATCCTCAAACACATTCACCTTCTTGATTCCTCTGGGGTATTGCGCCGAAGGCAACTGCTCGTAGTCTTCTGTCACCCAATACTTCACATTACTACGTTTTAGAATTCTCTTCTTTTTCGGGATGTCAGCCAAGACAAATGATTGATACCAGAGTTGATTTCTCTTCGTCATCATGGTGGAATATCCATCCACATAACCCAGGCCATAAATGACTCCCAGATTGGGGTAGACCTGATCTCGTGTGGCCAGTTGGACGCTCAGCAAATTAAAAGAGGGTTGTTCGGAGAAAAAAGGCGTCTGCGACCCACCTTCGATCGGATTGGAAGAAACTTTTCTTCGCGCCGGTCCTTCAAGCAGCATTCCGCTATAAACGCGAAACGAGTCGGCGGTTCCCCCCAGGCGTTTGGCGAGAGGTGGGGGTTCCGTATAGAACTCCCGATCGATCAGAGGAATCAGCATGGCGTTTTTGCCCATCAAGTCCATCACCATTAAAAGCAGGAGAAGGCTGAAGAACCCAGACCGGTTTAATTTTTTTAAATGCAGGGCAAAAATACCGAATGCCAGCAGCAGCAAAATCATCAGGCTCTCGAGTCCGGCCCGGTTGGTATGGGCCCCATACATTCCCGCGACCACCATCGCAATAGCCAGCAGGGCAAGCAGGAGTTTTTTCATTTCCGCCTTTTTATTCGTGATCCCTTCGATAAACCTATCGAGACCCCATGCAGACAGGAAGACCAGCGCGAAGGCACAAAAGAAAAAGAATTTTTGCGGGTAGCGAAACAGGTTGAACAGGGGCACCCATTCATGAAACAAAGAGTAAAGCGGGTTGAACTCACCCAGGGCAAAAAACGCCCCCAAAGCGAAAACCATCAGCCAGAACCGGATCGTTTTTTGCTCCCTGCTAACCAACAGACAACCGGATAAAACAAACAACGGCACAATGCCCATATAAAATTCGTGCACAAAATAACTCAAGCTTCCTCCATCCTGTTCGAGAAAATGTGTGAAGTTCTCAGGCAGGAAGAGGTTGAGCAATGCACCAGGTTCTAGCGACCAGACGGTGCTTGCAGTGAAGGAGAGCCCGCCAGCCCGACCTGTTTCTTGCAGCATATAGTAGGTGGGTACCCATTGCAGGGCCGAAAGAGCCAGCGCAGCCACCCCAAGCGCCAGCATAGCCAGGGTTTTTTTTCTGAATCCTTGTAACCGCTCCTCTTCTTTCGCCAGATAAAGCGAATGGGCATAAATCAGCAGGACAGAAAAAATCGCATTTTCCGGCCCACCGCCTAAAATCTGAAAAGCCAGAAAAACCACAGCGCTACAGAAATATTAACCATGAACTTTTGCCACATCAAAAGAATTAACGGCAACCAGATGGCCGACTGGAACTGGTTATATACGGAAGCCAGCGACAAAAAATATCCTCCCAGCAGGGCGGTCAATGACGCACAGAGAGCTGCAGGAATCGATCTGCCCCAATGCCGGCAAAGGGCATAGACCGACCCCATCAGGACCAGATGGTGAAATAGGAGGTAGGCATGGAAGGCGAATAAAAAGTCATTCAGTAAAAACAAAACCGAAGGGGGATAGAACACACCCGGATGCATCAGGGACAAAAAAGGCATGCCCTGATACAGATAGGGATACCAGTAAGGCCATTCCCCCACCGCCCATATCCGAGCGAGGTAGAATTTCATGGGATAGGCAAAATGGTGGATGTCGCGAAAAAAGAAAGTGCTTCCTTCAAACAGAACCGGGAAGAAGAACAGGGTGAAAACAAACAGGAGAAAACAGGCTGCCAGTAGAAGGCCCCCATTTCGGGACAGGAAGTCATTCTTCATTTTGCATTCCTGAAATGAAAATAATACCAGCCCGCTAAAAGGAAAACAAATGTCAGGAAACTGATTCTCATCCCCGTCTGAAAACCTTCCGGCGTATAAGAGAATTCCACCACATGTCGGCCAGCTCCCAGCTTTACGCCTCGATAAAAATAATTAGCACGGAAAATACGCTCCGGTTGACCATCCACCTCAACCTTCCAACCGGGGAAATAAGTATCGAGCAGGACCAGCATTCCCTCAGCATTCTGGTTTGTCTCAACGCGCACCCGGTTCGGACCATATTCGATCCGCTCGACCCGGCCCGAAAAATCTTCATTCCGCAACCAGGTTATTCTTTCATTCAGCAGGACTTCTTTTAAAGGGTCGAACGCCGCATCGTAATAAATATTCAAAAGATGGGGTGCCCGCCCATTCCGCCCAATATTCACCAGGAATGCACGGGGAAGCGCCGAGGAAAAGTTTTCCACATCCCCGGTTCCATCCGAAAAACCGGACCGGTAATTATCTTTGACCCAGTAACGCACATTGCTCCGTTGTAATATACGGATTCGTTTTTCAGGTGGGGACCTGGTAAAAATTTCCGTCCACAGCCATCCAGCTTTCAACTCCAGCCCGGTGAGGCCATCCGGGTAGCTCAATCCATAAATCATTCCCAGGTTGGGACGAAGCAGATTTTTTATTGCCAAATGCGAGGCCATTAGATTTTTTCTCGCGGGGAACTGGTTGGCAGTGGGCAGTACTCCTCCATCCAGCAGTCTTCCCCCATAAACGCGATAAAGGTTGTCCTCCACTTGGGTAAGGATCTCCGGACTTTTTTCGTAGAAAGACCGGTCAACCATCGGCAGTAAGGAAGCATTTCGAGCCCACAGCTCAAGAACCAGGAGAGATACTGCAAGAATCCTAAATGCGATCGCACCCCGTGTTGCGGTGGAAATGAAAGCAAAAATCGTCGCAAGGATAAGCAGAGTGACCAATCCCGTTATCCACTCCCTATCCGGTTCCATCACCGCAACCCACACCAGCAAAATCAGTAAGGCCAGCACAGCAAGAAAAGAGGCCCCGGGGCGGAACCTTTTTTCAGCGTGCGCAGAGCCCAAAGCATCCAACCCCAGCCCCACCAGAAACACCAACGAGAAAGCGGAAAGGAAAAAAAATTTTTCCGGGAAGCGGAAAAATTTTAGTGCGGGAACCCAATCATAAATCCAGGAATAAAGTGGATTAAACCGGCCCGTGGCGAAAAAAATTCCCACAAAAAACAGGGCCCCCCAGAACCAGAACGCACGGCTTTTTATTCCTGAAAATAATCCGGCAAGCAATAGCCCCAAAGGAACCAAGCCCATAAAACAGCTTTGCAGAAAAAACTGCTTATGGACTTTGGCCGTTCCCATGAAACCAAAATAGTTTTCAGGCAGGACCACCGCCGACAACGCCGAAGGCGATAAGGACATCTTAGAGCTTTCTTCAATATTCAACCCGGAAGAACGAATCGACTCGTTCATCAGGGCACCGGTTGGAACTAGCTGGATTGCGGAAAGCCCAAGACTCAAAAGCACAACCCCAGCAAGCATCGCTGTGCGTGAAAAAAAAGAAGTTTCGGTGGGTTTTCCAGGAACCACAAGCACCCCATAGCCCCATAAAATTCCCGCGATAAAAATACAAGTTTCTGGACTGCCAGCCAGAAACACAATAGCGAAATACAAAACGGTAGCCAGAAAATCGGCAAGTCTTTTTTTCAGCAGGAAACGGTTAAAACTTAGGAGAATCAGTGGAAACCAAACAGCGGTCTGGAAATGATTGTAAATGGATGCCAGGGAAAGGAAATAACCGCCCAGAAGAGCCGTCACAGCAGAACCCAATGAGGCTTCGGGCGAGATGCCCCAGAACCGGGCCAGCCTATAGACCGACAAAGTCAGGACAACATGGTGAAACAGATAATAAGAATTGAAGGCTGTGCCGAAATCTTCCAACAGGAATATCAGGTTCGGCGGATAAAAAACCCCGGGATGATATAAAGAAAAGAAAGGTATCCCTGCTGAAATTTGCGGGTTCCAGAATGGCAATACCCCCTCCTGCCAGCATTTCCAAATGAAATGCTTGAAGGGATAACCGAAGTGCAGCATATCCCTGAAGAAGAAGGTTTTGCCTTCAAACAGAACCGGGAAGAACAAGGCCAAAAAAAGAACAGCCAAAACAAAAACAGCAATTAAATCTTTATTAAACCGGCGAACCCAGCTAGGTAAAAGAAACGAAAAATATGGCCCATGAGGATTCATGCTCCTTCAGCCCTTGAGGTGCTTGTTGTTTTCCATATCAAACCACATGGCAAAAAGCAGAAACTGCAAACCGGTTAGCACCAGAAAAACTGAAAACACCGCGCTGGTAGCGGAAACCGGCCCGGAAAAAATTCGATACAGGAACAAATAAAATCCCGTAAGCGCACCGGCTGGAAACGCGATCAGACCCAGGGTATAGAAAAAGACCAGCGGGTGAAAGTCGCGGATCACGTATTTCTCAACAAGCCGACTGAAAAAACAGCAGATCAGTAATCTTGAGATGGTGATGACCACCCGTGTTATACGTATCTCGGAGACCTCTCCAATATTATAAACAGGGCGCACAGGGACATCGCGCACCGTACAATCGGCAATGTTCAATTTAACCAGCAGGTCGTTGGGCATACCATATCGGGAATAGACGTTTTCGAGATCCACCAATTCCAGCGCCCTTTTTGATATCGCTGTGTACCCGCACTGGGTATCGGCAACATGCCAGTAACCGCTGACGATCTTGGTCAGCAAAGACAAAATGCTGTTGCCGATATACCAGTGACGGGGAATGATATCCCAGGCTTTACCCTGAAACAGGCGATTGCCCTTGGCATAATCCACCCCTTCCAAGGCCACAGGCCGGATGAGGTTTTCAAGGTCTGCAGGGTCCATCTGAGCGTCCCCGGCCATGACCACCGCGATATCGACATCATTATCCAGGCTCGCCTTGTAGCCGGTGCATATCGCCGCCCCCACGCCCCGGTTTTCTTCGTGGCGGATCAAAACAATTCGGGAGTCGGTTTCCATCCTTTCCCGCACCTTATCGGATGTGGCATCCTGGCTATAATCGTCGATGACAAAAATCTGATCGATCCAGTGAGGGCGGTCCTGAAGGACCTTCTGTATCAACTTTTGTTCATTGTGAGCCGGAACCACAACGGAAATCACCTTTTCTTTATACATTTAAAGGGTTGCCTCCAGAAATTGCTCTACGACTTCCAAGTCGTTTGAGATCCTTTACCGGGACTCAGGAGATTGCTCCCGGAACTATCACCTAATGGACGGTAACACAATAACAGGTTGCGATGCGGGACAAGCTTTTCTGCCGGAGGGAATTCCCGAAAAAACCGGTTTTGTTCGATCAATAGAGAACAAAGACGAGAATTGTGATCGAATAAATCGGTCATATATAAATAGGACTCTGCTCTGGAACCAAACCGGTAATGGTTCGGAATTATTCCGGTCCAAACAATATCTCAAAAAAAGGTTTGTCGAAAGGTAAAGGAATACCAGGGTCAGGCAGGCAAAAACCAGCGAGGACAAGGATTAAAAAAAATTGTCCGGGTCTTTAGATAAAGTTCTGCCATCAAGGGATTAGAGAAACAATTAAAAAAAATCCCCACCCCCCTTTAAAGCGGGGAGCGGGGAATTTCCGTTAACAAAAAATATTAGGGAGTGATATTACCATTAGGATCCATAGTGTATGTCGTAGTAGACCCATCCGAGGCGTGGAGTGATGTTGCGCCAAAAGTTATTTCCGCTCCATCAGTAATGGTAACGGTAACACCGTTCGAAGCTACAAAACCATAAGTAGTACCCGTGGCAATAGCCGTCGTACAACTATCCGTACCTGCGTTATCCAACCAGTAAGCTTTACAGGCCAGAAAAATGTTATGCAGGTTACCTTTGGCGTCAGATTGGTAAGCCCTGTTTTTGTAAGCACTGAATTGGGGAATCGCAATAGCCGCCAAAATACCGATAATAGCAATAACAATCAATAATTCAATAAGTGTGAAACCCTTTTCGCCTCGAACCCGCCTGAAACTGGATAACATTTTCTTCTCCTCATATGGTTAACAAAACAAACTTGGAATAAACGATATTAATTATTACCTATTACTGCAGCAAAACTCATGCCTTTGAATAACAGTTGAGATTAATTATTATAACCTCTTTTTTAATAATATGTTATGAATTTTTCTTCTTTGGCGAAAATTTTTTATACCTAAAATTTCCAAAAATGACAAAATTTGTCAGTGTTGATTGCCAAAATTTGTCAGCAATAGAGAGTTATAAAGAAATTGGTTCCCTAAGACTCATTCTCCCTTGCGATATACAGAGGTTTGTGAAACGATTTATTGAACATGAATAGCGAATTAAAACGAGTGGGATTGCTGGGAGGAACGTTTGACCCCGTCCATAACGGGCATCTGAGCCTTGCCGCAGAGACAATGCAACTATTTGATTTGCAAAAAGTATTGTTTATCCCTGTCAGCCAGTCCCCGCACAAGATCCATTACAAGCCCACCTCTTCGAAGCACCGGGTCGCCATGCTGGAGTTGGCCCTTGAACAGAAAACCGCGTTATCCATAGAATTGCTGGAGATAGAAAAGGGTAGCGTTTCCTATACGATTGAAACAATATCCCGATTAAAAGAAAGGTATCCCGATTGGGAGTTTTTTCTGATTCTAGGAGCCGATGCCTTCATGGTGATGGATACTTGGAAAAGCTATGCTGATATATTCAAACTTTGCCACGTGCTGGTTGGCACACGTCCCGATGTAAAATTAGAGCTTCCGGTTGAACTATGTCAAACGCTTGGGCTAAAAAAAACTCGGCTTGAAAATAATAACGACCCACTGCTGATAACTTTGAATCCTGCTACAGGAAAAACCATACGGTTATATCACATTCCACCACAAGACATTTCTTCCAGCGGAATCCGGCATAGGGTGCAAGCCGGAAAAGAAATCAAAAATTTGTTGCCCCCTGCGGTTGATCATTATATTATTAAAAATCGATTATACCGGACTGAGTTTCCTCCAATTATGGTTTGAATGAAAGAACACTTAAACGCTCTTCAACAGCTAGCCGTTGATTCTGCCGAGGATAAAAAGGCTTTTGACATCCTCATTCTGGACCTGCGGAACCGCTCGGATCTTACAGATTATTTCATGATTTGCAGTGGAAACTCCAAGGTTCACGTTCAATCTATTGTTGATGCCATCCTTGATAAGTGTTACCAGAACCGCAATAAACCCTTGGCTGTGGAAGGTTATTCGGGAGGCATCTGGGTGGTGGTGGATTTAGGAGATTTTTTTCATAAAGAAGCCCGCCTTCACTACGACCTCGAACGTCTATGGGGTGATGTTCCTGTTATCAAGGCAGTAGGCCAATAGAGATTCCCTTTTCATTTTAAACCACACTTATGAATAAAATAAAATTGAATCAATTTCGTTCTCAGTTGAAATCCATCCGGTTCGAGTTGCTGGGGGACGTAAAAAAATCAAACCAGCATGTGAAAGAAAGTGAAACCGGACAAATAGCCGATATCAGCGACCATGCCGCACGCACTTACAATTGGCAACTTGAAGGGGAACTTGACGAACAGGAATGGCAAAAACTCAAACAGGTTGATGTGGCGATCGAAAAAATTGCCAAAGGGGAATTTGGAGTTTGCACCCAATGCGAAGACTCCATTCCCGAAGCCCGTCTAGAAGTGGTTCTTTTCACAGAATTCTGCACCCAATGCCTGAGCGAAATGGAAAAGAGCTCCCGGGCCACCAGCCTCAATGACAAAAAAAACCCGTTCCAGGAGGATTAAGCGTGTCATTGAAGCAAATCATCGTCTTTCTGGTATTTGCTTTTCTCTCCATTTACACGGCGTTTCTTAACCCCCATGACTCGGTAGTTCACATCACGCAAAGCCAATCACTGAAGTTACCAACCGTTCTCCTGTTACTAGGCTCTATCCTTATCGGTGTGATCGTTACGGTTTGCCTGTTTTGGACTTTTAATTTTAAAAAAGCACTGGCCCGCTGGAAAGTTGGTTTTAAGAAAATCCGAATTGAGAAAAGGAACCGCAGAGTTGAAGCCCTGTTTAAAAAAGGGGAAAGCCTTTTCATCTGTGGAAAGACGGATAAAGCACAGACCCTTATTGAAAAGGTTCTCGAAATGTCTCCAGAACATGTCGGTGCACTCAACCTGATGGGCCGAGCCCTGGATGCTATAGATAAATACGACCAGGCAGAAATTTTTCATAAGAAAGCTCTCGCACTCGAGCCGCAAAACATTCACGCTCTCTATGACCTGGCGCATACATATTCAAAGACCGATCGGCGAAGCGAAGAAATTGCTCTCCTTCAGAAAATACAAAGGATGAATCCGGGGACCGCTGGCCCCTTACTGCGTCTTCGCGATATTTATGTGAAACAGAAAGACTGGAAAAAAGTATGCCCCATGCAGAAAAGAGTTTTGCCTCTGTTGCGTGATAAGAATGAGGAATTGAAAAAGGAACAAACCAATCTTGGACAATTCTTTTTTGAACTCGGCAAGCAATATTTGCAAGAGAGCAACCGGGACTCCGCAATTTCCACGTTCAAGCAGGCTCTCCGCGCCTCTGAACAATGCCTGCCTGCCTACTTGTCCTTGGGCGACGCCTATCTGGAATCCGGCAAACAAAAGCAGGCGTTAAAAATCTGGAAAACCGGATTTCAAAAAACCGGGCATATAGCCTGCCTAGTGCGTTCGCAAATCGCCCTCAGGGAATCCGATGATTTTCAGGAACTTTTGCACACTTATGAAGAATCCCTGGAAACATCGGAAGATCGATCCCTTCTTGTACTTTTATTGTCTACGTTCTATCTGGAACATGGGCTGGAAGATAGAGCTCAGCAACTTCTGCAAAACAACTCACCGGAACATCCACTGCTCCACTCCTTATTGCTAGAAAATGCCCGGCATTCAGGAAACGGCAACCAAGAATCTCATTTCGATCTGACCCGCAACGCAATATTTGCCCTCATCCTCTGACGAGGAAGGCAACTTGCAATAGCGTTTATGACCAGAGCAACAGGATAGCTCGGCTGAAAGAGCCGTGACGACCTTCCTCCCCTGCTAAAGGGCATGGGGAAGAAACGGAGTAATAGCTTATTAAGCCGAGATGACTCTTTGTCAGCCAAAAAATGAGATTGCTCACTGGCTCCACGCCGAGTGGCTAGTAGCTAGCGGTTTTTGTAGAGTTGATGGCTGAGGATTTTGCTGTTTTTGGCGAAGACATGCGCCGCGATCAGCACGTTTTCCTTGAGTGAGAAATACATTCCCTTTTCAGGATATTTGGCCAGGCTGGCATTCATCGACAAAGGCACCCCGTACTTTTCAATAAGGGCCGTGAACTTTTCTCCAAGTTTAATGCCTTCTGCAAATCTTCCCTTAAACTGGGGTAGAATTTCCAAAACCTCAATTTTCTTTTTGCCGTTCAGGGAATGCAGGACGATTCCATGATTGACGTATTCAATGGAAATGCTGTCGAGTTTGGATTCAGTTCCACGCTTGATTTTGATGGAGCGGGGGATGCCGAGCAATTTGATCGCTTCTTCCATAGGCATTCCTACTTTGAGGTTTTTGCCTATGACCAGACCTTCTGGTTTTTTCTTTTTGGCTTTGGCAGGAGCTTTAGTTTTTTTCGCATCCTTTTTAGCGGGAACAGCGGATTTCATTGCATTCTTTTAAGCTGTTTCAACCTTCGCCATAGTAGCGGGAACAGCAGCTTTATTTGCTTTCTTTTTTGCGGGCTTCACCGGGGTCGCAGGTTTGGCTGTATCCGCCTTAGCCATCGTGGTGGGTTTGGCTTTTTCAACCTTCTTAGCGGGAGCAGCAGGTTTGGCCTTTTCAGCCTTCACCTTGGTAGCCGGTTTCGTGGCTGGCTTTTCAGTCGGCTTCGTGTCTGCCAGCACTCCTGTGGGTAGCATCAAATAAAAGATAAATAAAACTGCAAATTTCAAAACGTTCACCGGAATCTCCTTTCAAAAACAAAAGGCCCTGGATAACAATCCACTTCGCAGGCTAAATTTGGATGCTATT
>JYMV01053658.1_pt1 | contig 12895 bp, 4 predicted proteins | sample 338911 | NCBI WGS metagenome assembly JYMV01 (sample SAMN03354496, study PRJNA234377) | hydrothermal vent metagenome | biome: Deep sea; feature: Hydrothermal plumes at the Eastern Lau Spreading Center, Western Pacific Ocean; material: Seawater | place: Tonga | collected 2009 | depth 2000 m m | reverse complement strand
CACAAAATCCAAGTACTAATGGAAAAAGACTCTTTTCCAAGATTCATTGAATCAGAACTATATCAACAATTACTTGAAAGTTAATATTTCATGAAGGTATGTACTTAATTACTGTATATTACTCTTTTCCCATTGTCTATTAAAAAACACTATCCTATATAAAAGTGAAATGTGACCGCGCGGTGTGCTCACCTTTTACTTACAATTACATATTTCCTATGAATGGCTTACTTCGGGCACTCTAACTTCCCGCAATGATGAACTTGACCGCCCAAATGTAGCTCAATATATATATATCCTGAAAGTGGCATAAGTCTAAGAATTAAAAAAAAAATCAGTTCACATCTTTTTTTTTTCTTTTTTTTTTTCAAATTCCCTCAGCTGTCATCGCTTCCTGATATCAGCGAAATCGAGGAAATTTGGTGTCCAACGAATTCTAATAAATTCATGGTATCAAGTCTTACACTCAAGTAATTTCTGAGTACGAGTTTAATAGCTCTTTCGTAAAATCGTCCAATGAAAACACTGTATAATTTGGATACTGTGTTCTTATTGGTTGTCTGTGGAGTACCAGGGCAAAACACGTACTGGGAAATTGTAGACCGGTAAGACTGGATCGAATAAAGCAAAAATGCATAAGCATTGCACATATGAATGAATAGATAAACCAAACTTAGTATATGGAAAAAAACCAAAAAAAACCCAATAGTTTCTGCATGTGAATCGCTTACACTTTAATTATTAGTTGACGAAAAATAATACCGTGGTGACATGAATACATGTGTGTTTCACATCAAAATGAGACATGGATGTAAATCAATATGCAAGAAAGAACATAATAGAACATACGATAGCATTTTAGAAATCGTTCAAAGTATCATCTTTATTTTCCCCTTTCAACACGATATTACTACGCCGCGTACTAATATGGGCCACATTTAGATTCCAGGTACAATGACATGGTATTTATGTATCACATTTACTTGTCTTAAGCTGCTTGGAGTATTTTCGTTGCTTTACTGTGCATAGGTAATTGTTTATTTACAAAAAAAAAGGCCACGAAATGCGTCAATGAAACCGTCAGCTGATTTGGTTCCAAGACAAGGACAAGTAAGTTACTATTTTGCTCTGTTTTCAGGAAACTCAAAATACACTTATTATTTTCTTGTGTTTCATATAGAACACGGGGTATAAGATTACATTAATTGTAACTGAACAAATTTGAAATTTCAGGATATTTGGATTAGAAACAGAGAAACGTGAGAACGAATCGGATTAACGCGCCCTTTTGATAATATGGGACTCCTAATGCGGCGGACTATGCCTATCCGCGAAAATCAATACAAAATATTTGATAATTCCATTTTTCATGTTTAGTTTTGCAAACAAGGAACATGACTTGTTTGTTTTTTAAATACTTTACATCTATAATGCAGCCTTTATGATGAGGTAATGACATAGCATACCCTACATTGCGAGGTTCTTTGATTGGAGTTAACTAGTAGCTATTGTCTTCATGTCGATCTACCCTATATCTGGGAAACTGTTATTTACTACTCTTTAAAGCTTAGTAAAATTAATGCTCCCTTTCAATAATTCCTTATTACCTTTTGACATTTCGTAGTTTATTATACCCTGTATCTTATATGATGCTGCTAGCAATTGTGCATACTATTGTCAGTAATACTTGACACCAAAGTTTCAAAACTGTTTAGAATTTTACAATATAGTTAAGATTAGTCATCTCTTTAATAATACTAATATTTTGCATGTTAATTATTTTTAGCTTTTTATTAGCCTTTGACAGTTGTTCTGCTGGAAATAGCGTGGTGACTGTTGGATAACAGGTCTCATATGGTCATGGTAGTTGTCAGGACTCGCATGGTAATGCTAGCTAGACTCATATTATATTGATGGCGGTTGGATGGTGGATGAATCGGTTTAATAGCGATTGCTGGTGAATGGTTTGATAGGTAATGACATTGGAAGCTGTTAGATCCCATAATATGATGGCTGGAATGCTGCCAAGCACAGCGTTGACAGTTGGGCTTATTTCTACAGTTGGACTATAGTTCTACTATTAAGATGACTGTAAATGTACCATTAAGTTGATGGTCGGTTGGTGATCGCTAGTCGTTGCTCATTGCTAATAATGATGGTTGGTGAACGGTGTGTAGGTATTGGCATGGCCAGTGGTTGATTGCAGATGATAGTGGTAGTTGGAACTGCTGGTCCAATATTATTGACTATTGCCTGTAGTGGGACTAATTTTTTAGCGTATGATGATGACATAGTGATCTTCATTACAGGTTGTGATCGCTGACTCTCGCTCATAGTGATAGATCACGAGTGGTTTGGAAGGTATTGACATGTTAACTATGGTAACTGGTAGATTGTAGATGACGGTGGTTGTTGGGACTGCTGATTGTATATAATCATAATGACAGTTAGACGTTTGTTTTGCTTTAGGTGTAGACGGTTTAATATTACCATAACGTACGTCACGTTACGTCACGTACTTTAAACTAAGCGTTAGACAGTTAGACAATTATATTATGAATGATCTTTGGACTGTTATTCTAGAATGTAACATGTAACATTTAACTGTTAAACTGTGGAAACAACATTTCTAGAAATACCACAGAACTAGAAAACTTGAATATACTAAGAAGGGAGATTCATACCTACCTCATTTGGATATATACATATATATTTTCTATGAAAAATCAACAACATTTCATTTTCTGTTGAATATGTACCCGTAACTGGTTTTTTTTTTGCTGTGGAAGAAAACATCGGATGATCAAAATTATGAACACAATTTAATGAACATGTTTTAGCAAAAGACTTAGACAAAATATTGCATTCTACTTCACCATTAATAGGATTTTTCGCGTCATGTGTCAATGTTTTACATCTAATTTTCAGATTATATACATGAATGTTGTCAGCAGTGATATTAAACACCATTCTTCATTACATCACAAAATAGTGTATAACTTATTAAACATAGTAGACTGTGGCACACCATATCCCTGTTTCCCCCTCTGTGTTCGTGTTGTAATAGAACATTTACTATGGAAATGTATACCAGTGTCTCCATTGCAGTGTACGATACCATGCAATGCTGAACCTTTAGGTGCATCTGTATTTGATCCCGGTGGCAAATTTATAACATTTTAAATACATTGCAGGTAGAAATAATAGCGACACCATATTAAACGTTATCTTCATAGCGAATAAATATTACACATATATCTTTAACAGTTTATACGATAAAATGGATTAGACACAAGTTAAACAAACGTATGGAGTCTTCTCCTAATTGCAATTTGCTACTTTAAAGAAGTACACAGAAGGCAAGCAATTACTATATTGTACAAATAACGAATTGAACATGAATATTCACAAGCAGAAAGACCAATACAATTATTTATGTAATTATAATTCAAAGATAGACAACATTTCCAATAATTCCAGAATTAGAAATCAAACAATGTACACAAATAATTAATCCATCCACGCCAGATCTAATTCATTAATTTATTATTTTGAGTTGTATATAGATACAAGGATAAACGGATTATATGCGTTTAACAACACAAACAACATTAAATGCAAAGAAGAGCTTGAAGATACCAATTGGGCAATCAGAATATATGTACATTGTAGACGTGAAGCAAGGTCATCCCAATGAGCTTGAAATAAAGGATACCACATATACAGATAATACTTTGACCTACACCTAGCAATTGACAGTGATGGATGGATAAGATTTCAATTCTTCCATTTTGAACTTTTTGTGATATGTAGCAACATTCAAGCAGCACCTGCATATAGAATATATATATATCTCAGTTGATATGATATTCAAGGTTGTGTGGTTCCTATCAGGATATCCTTTATAAAGGATTGCTGATAACACGGAAGTTACTGAACCAAGGGTTCCTCTTGGTGATTATTTGCTTTGATCTTTGGTGTTCTAACGCCACTTTCAACAATATTTCAGCTATATCATGACGACCAGTTTTAGTGGTGGAGGAAGCCGGAGCACCCGGAGAGAGCCACTGATCATGGGCAAGCAACTGATAAACTGTATCACTTGTGGCTGCAATTCGAGTGCACCCTTTTGGTAATTTACAAAGACAGGCGCGAACCCACGCCGTATCGGTGATAGGCTTGTATGAGTTGTTAGATCCAACGACCTAACTCATTGAGCCACCCGGGCTTCCGGTTCCTCTTGGTAAAGTTGAAGTAATTACTTTGAAAGTTTTATGGTCGCCACCATGAATGACTGTTGACAGTTGATCTTGGATATGTTTCACTGGGTTTAACACACGGGTGCTACTAGTGATGCAGGAACTGCTTACCCTTCCGGAACACCTAAGCTAATATTTTGGGCCCACGCATATCATCTTAGTGAAATGATGTGAGCATGCAATGCTTTCAACATGTTCGTTGCATATCGACCTTCACATATAACCGGCAACCGTTATTATAAATAACACGGTGATCTTTAATAAATCATTTTTTTCAGAATATATATGTCATTGATGTCACATATCAACTTTGGAATCGTTATATTAGTGAAATACATATTTGTATATTTAATCACGCGCATCTTACGACAAATGAAATGCAAAATATATATAAAGATTGGCATAAAGTAAGCAAGTATATGGCTATGGTTGTTAACGCCACTCTGAACAATATTTCAGGTATATCGTGGCAGCCAATTTTATTTATGGAGGAAACAAACCGGAGTACCCGACGAAAAACTTTATAAACTTTAGCACACAGTGTTGTATTTAAAACACCTCGCCATGATAAGGATTCGAACTCACAACTATAATGATAATTATCACTGCTGATAGTTGTCCAATTACAATACAAACACGTCGGCTGGCCCTAAGGAATTACACAATATTATAATTGACTTAAGATAATTTCCATATGAACAGGAAAGAAAATCCAACATCCGATATCATACATTGAAACTTGCAAATATAAAGCTGTTTCGCGATATTAATTGTATATTAAAACAGTAAGAAACAGTTGAAATATACCAAAGAGAGATAAAGCAATAACTAACAGAAAAAGGATAAAGTACACACAATGATCTACAAGGAAATATTGAAAATACCAAGAGGGTAATCAGAATGCGTATATCGAGGAAGGACTGATAAAGCAAGGGTAAAGGGCAAAGGACAAACCAGGTAACAACCTGCAAAACATATTGAAAATTAAAGATAGAGTAACACGAAACCAACAACATATGGGATGAGCTCAGTAAAACTATTGCATGGATTGCGTTTTCATTTTTTTTTGTCACATGTGCCGACAAAGACGTTTTCCAGACACCAATATCAATTCATAATTTGCAATATTGCTTTTTCATTATGTTTTAAGGTATGAACTCCGCTGACAATTTCGTCAGTGTTCAGTGTGAGCTTATTTATTTGATAGTGTTAGAGTTGTGTTTTCAGTTGGTATATGTTTGTATTCTTGTTCCGCCCGCAGCAACATATGGACCTAGTTCGCCAGTACCCAATTGCATTGATTCTTTTAGCATAATGATGAACCACTTATTTCTCATCGGTCACATCCATAATATAAAAACATAGCTTCAAAGCCTATGTGATACCCTGCCATGTAATCTCATAAGGTGAGTATATTAGACTGTTATTGAAATGCATGACATTAATATATACATTCTAGTTACTTTAAATTAATTGGGCAGCAATCTTAATCCGAATTTTAAAATATACGTCATATATGATGTTTATTCCTAACACGCAATCACATAAAGCAAATATTGCATTCGTCTCACGCATGTAATAACCATACATCGACTGTCAATATAAATTTATTGCAGTTTGTGTGACAACAAAAACACATATTATTGTTCCATGGCAACCTGACTTTACAATTGTGTGTATGTCCTTATACCACTAATTATGCTTTCGGTTCTTCTCAGTACAGTTAGCTTTTAAATAAATCTTCGAGAATACTGAAGAGGAAATCAAAAATAGACAATCCAGAGAAAACGGCAACATAAGACGAAGAAAAAAAACCCCAACACAATATGTGTAGGACACGACAAACACAAATAACGTAAATAAGACAACTAGAGGTAAAGACAAACGGAATATCGTTTATATGCGAACATCGTAACGGACATCTCAACACGGAGCTCAGAAGCAGTTCTGTCTCTTATAATACACCTGTCATGTTACTCATATTATCAAAACATGCCTAAGTAAACCACTGTATGTATGTCTTCACAAAAATGTTCTGCAATACGGTTGTCGTTTTTTCCCGCTTATTGTAGAAATGTGTGATGGTCAACAATTTCACCAATATCTATAAAAACGAAAAAGCACCTGCCATATGAACTCACTGAACATATGCCGTTGGGATGGCCACACCAAAGTGACGGGGCTATACAGTTTATTAGGATACCACTCCCGTTGATAACTGAACTTACAGTTATATATATATATATATATATATATATATATATATATATATAACCGATACAAATCTGCACGTATTCGTTTCCACTCAAAAAACACGTCCTACTACAAAAATGAATGCCAACAGGAAGATGGGAAGTACAATAACAGTGTTAATGAATGCTCATATGAAACTGACTACTAGGTAGAATATGTCGGATAAGGGACATCTAGGTATCACCTGCATATGCTGCAATGGATAAATTATCTGGTAATATGTTGTGCAAATTGAATTGTAAATAACTCCATCTTTTATTTGCAATTTGTAGATCTTTGCGCATTATTTCTGGCTTATTAAGATGTTTATGATGCACATTGTGTACCTAATTTTTATACATCATTAAATCATTTTTTCTGTTCAACATTTTTAAAAAGTTTTCGAATGATGTGGAGGTTATATAAGTTTTCGCGATATTTCGGCAAGTCTCTGTAGGGATAATGAATTAGTTATTACTAATGGCAGTATTTTATTTGTGTTTTTTCGCTGTGTATTAACACCAAATTTGTTTATACGACATACTTGTTTTAACACTTCCTGGTTAGGTTGATATTATAAGATGTATAAGAATACATCGGAAACAGATTTGGAGGAAAACGACTCCGAATTTACCTTAGCATTCTAGCTCGGATAGTCTACATTAGCACAATGTGGCTGTACGTATGTTTATTAAGTAAGGCATTCCAACATGTAAATGTTTGTTTGTTTGATTGATGGTGTTTGACGCCACTTTCAACAATACTTCAGCTATATCGTGGCGGTTAGTTTTATTGGTAGAGGAAGACGGAGTATTCGAGGAAAAAAAAACACCAACCTGTCACTGACAAACTTTAGCTTCAAAACCAACGGCGCCGATTCCTTGTCACGTAATCACGTAAGATAATGCCAAGGGTAAACATTTTATTTGTGAATAATTTTACCATGAGCTACCAATTAAATATATCCATTTTTTCTAATTCCAACATATATTTCGTCGCCAAATTTATGAATTACACATGAAAAAAAATGATAAACATAAATTAAAAGAACAGATAAATCACATACAAGATAGACAAAACAGAACGTGTGAAACATATCTGACAGCTCGGTCAATACGATACCACCTGTTTCAAACATTATCCTATTTCTCTCGTGGGTCACGTTGTGAAATAATTTATTATGACATGGCAAGCCGATGACCATCATTCACAAATGCATTTGACAGCCCCATCCATCACCCAAGAATATACTAATGACAAATTGACGTAAAGTGAATATAAGCTAAAATGCTTAGATGCATACCGCGCTATTTGTTTCTTAACAAGTAATTAAATAACATACATGCGATACCGACTTTGGATCAGCAATCGGAAGAAAGCCATCAGCGGAACCAATGTGATATTATGTCTTATGACAAATCACGTCAAGGAAAATGCATATCCGTCTATGGAGTAAACAACACAAGAAGTGTTTGACGATACCAAATGCATAATCATAATCTGTTTATCGAAGAAGAACAAACAACACAATAGCCAACATAATATGTGCAAAAGGACAAACAACGATATACTAAACAGCAATACAAAGTCGTTCACTATTTCTCTATCTTACTCTCTCTCTCTCTCTCTCTCTCTCTCTCTCTCTCTCTCTCTCTACAGCCAAAGAGACAAACAACGATCTACAAAACATACACATTAAGCTAAAGATTGAGTAACACGAAATCATCCTCACTCACTCTCTCGTGACACACGTCGTGAAATAGTTAATTATGAGATGGTTCTTAGATTATCTCCATTTACAAGTACAGTTGACAGCCCCACCCATCACCCAGTAATATACCAATTACAAATAGACGCAATAATGTAATTAAATAGTTAGAACATCAAGATTGTCAGCAGATATATCTGATAATGTGCATACACCTACATGATCATCAGCTATGTGTAATACACAGATGAAAGATTTGTCGTTGAGATATCATGTCTAATTACAAAGAGTTCCAATTCTTCAAACTCAGCATAGCATTCAAGTATTTATCAACTGTGTCTCAAGCTATTTTTGTGTGGTCCTTGCTAATCGTCGTTGCAATTTTCTGTGTTGTAGCTTCCAGTCTTGCTGGTATCCATTCTTTATCTTGTGTCCAACGCTACCTGTGTCTCTAGATTGTCCATTCCTGATAGCTACTTTGGCTTTCTCTTATCTTTATTTATACAGAACTGACATCCGACTTTTTACTGTAAGACAAAAACAAAAACATACTGAGAAAAAAAGCCAAACAACTTATATTTTTAAATGACACACTTAATTCGTATCTACAATATGTTTCTTGGAAACACAAAGCATAACAATGAATGCAGTAAAAAATATTCTTGCAGAGAAGTAGATTACTATTTTTCTGTAAATATAAAAAATTATACTTTAGCATGACATTCTTATTGCATAACTACCATCTGTGAGTTAGTATTTTACTCAGAGTGAAGGCTTAAGAAGAGATTAGAGATGCTAACGGTATACTTAAGAAAAACAAACACCCTAAGAAAAGACAACAGGACAAACAACTATCTACAAACACTACTTAGCAAACTAAAGATCGAGCAACGCGAACTCCTCTAAGAACCGATAGTGAACTCAGGAGTTCCGAAAGGTTGTGCAGTTCCTGCCCAACTAGTGACACCCGTCATATATTTCATTACATTACATATTCCAAGTCAGGAACATAAGCGGTCATGTAGGTTTATGTTCGTAGTTTAGATTTTGCCTCTGTTTCTACGATATCTTGATTACGCTTTGGCATTTTTCCAACAGTGCATTCTTAAAGAAAATATACATGCATATTCATATTTCTAGTTACCATAACGATATGAAATGTTGATGATTACTGTAATTACTTCGATTTACCTTCATACAAGCCCATCACCAATACGACGTGGGTTCGCGTCCGGCTTTGTAAATTACAATAAAGGGTGCGCTCGACTCGCAGCCGCATGTGATCAAGCTTAGCAGTTTGGCAGTTGCTTGCCCGTGGCTGGTGGTCCTCTCCGGCTTCTTCCACCACTAACACTGGTCGCCATGATATAGCTGAAATATTGCTGAAAGTAGCGTTAAACAATATAAATCAAATCAAATCCATTTATCCCAAGCAAACGTCCACTAATGTTTGTAGTACAATCTCATTTCCTTTTAATTTTGTCGCATGTATCTCTCCTCTGAAAAGCACAGGACCAATTTTGAGTAAGCTTAGATATGATTTTATTATTTTTATTTTGGTGTTTTAACGCCATATTGCTGATAGACTTGCATGAGTTGCTAAGTAATCCAACTACCTAGCGCATTGAACCAACCGGGCCCTGGTCTAGATATGAAGGTATATCAAAAAGTGAATATAAGTTACAATTATCTTACCAACAAAGCGTTATATGATTAACAAGTATTCACATAATATGAGTGCTATGCCGATTTATTCTCAGAAATTGAATGAACGGCATCAGTGCATCTTAGAAAAAGACAAAAGAAAGACATAGTATGTCTTATGTCCTTACACAAATAACAGTGAGAAGCTGTGCTGTGTCAGCAGCTCCCCTCCGTTGAAAAAATCACTGTAATGGTCACAAGTCCTAGAAAAAAGAATGGGGTATGATATATAAACTATATGCGCTGATGCTGCTGGCATATTCGTTTTGATGAAATATAAGTTATTACGAGAAAAGTGAAATTAAAGATTTGCAATGTTACATTTATATCATTTTCTGGATTGAACTTCACTGACGACTTTGTCATTGTCAATTGACTCAATTATGTTTCACAAAATTCACCTCTACAGTGTGTTTGTTGACATTTGTGTGCTTGCTCTGTCCCTCGACGAAATATGAACGTACACCATTGGTACACTGCAACACATATTCATTTTAGCATAATAACGAACTATGTGTATTTAATCCCTTTGGCCAAGTACAATATATATATTATAGCTTCAAACCCAACAGCGACAATACCTTGTCACGTAGTTACGTAAGATGGTACCACATGCAAACATTTTATTTATACATAAACTTAACATGTGCTATCAATTAAATGACAGAAACGATTAAATATAAATTAAAAGAACTCATAAATCATATACAAGATAGACAAAACAGCACGTGTGAGAAATATCTGACAGCCAGTTAACTACAATAACACGTGTTTCAAGCATTATCCTATTTCTCTCGTGGCTCACGTCGTGAAATAGTTAATTATGACATGGGAAGTAGATGATCTCCATTCACAAATGCATTTGACAGCCAAGAATATACGAATGACAATTTTACGTAGAGTGAATATAAGCTAACATTATTCTATGCAAATCGCGCTACTTGTTTCTTAACAAGTAGCTAAATAACAGACCTGCGATACCGACATGGATCAGAAATTGGAAGAAAGACATCAGCGAAGCCCATATGATAGTATGTCTTATGACAAATCACGTCAAGGAAAATGTATATACGTTTATGGAGTAAACAACACAAGAAGAGTTTGGAGATACCAATTGGGTAATCATAATTCGTATATCGAAGAAGAACAAACAATACAATGGCCAAAAGAAAAAGTACAAGGGGGCAAACAACGATCTACTAAGCAGTACACGAAATCACACGCAATTATCCTCTGTCTCACGTGACTTACGTCGTGGTCTAGGAAATTATGAGATGGTTCGTAGACCCACCCAAAAATATACTAAGGCCAAATTGACGTGACATTGTAATCAAATAGCTAAAACTTCAAGATTGTCAGCAAATAAATAATGAACAGACAACTACATGATAATCAGTTGTGTGTAATACTGTGAAATCAATTTTATTTGTGGTGTACCAATTTCCGTGAATTTCGTGGGTAAGCTGATCCACGAAATTAAGAATCCAACGAACAATGAAACTTGGTAAGCAGTTTGACATCGATAGTTTATCAAATAAAGATTCAATAATGTTTGTAATATAACCTTATTTCCTTGTATTTCGATTTCGTCTCACGTTTCTATCCTCTGCAAAACACGGGACCAATGTTGCGCAATTTTTAAGGGTATGTGATAAAGTGAACATAATCTAAAATCATCTTACCCACACTGAACTAGTTGAATAACAAGTATCCACGTAATAGGCGTGCTATACCGATTTATTCTCAGAAATCAAATGAACCACCTGAGAGAGTTTTAGACAAGACAAAAGAAAGCCATGTTGTGTCTTCTGACAAGTCACGTCAAGGAAAATGTATATCCCTCTAGGAATCAATAAAAACAATTAGATATAAATTAAGCTTAGTCATATGTCATTTTATGCGTGTTTTGATTGGGTTAACAAGTTGAAGTTAGTTTCATAGGTACTGAATTTGAAAATAGACGTCGTTCTCAAGGCGTCGCGTGCCGTTGTCATCAGGCGAATTTCTTTAAATGAGGCACCGTTGGGGTTATTTAAATGTATTTCCGATTATTTGCTTTATTTTGAAAAAAAATAATATATTTTTAAATATCATAGCAAACAGGTTTGAATTAGTTTATCAGGATTGATGGAAATTATTTGATCTGTACATTCGAAATAACATCAATCATATTGTACACACCCTTGCCTAACTGGCTACGCGAGTTACACGGTGTGTATAACCTGATTGAGGTTATTTCTTCATAAACCGAAACAAATTGCGATCAATCCTTAAATAAAACGAGAAAAAAAAATATCACAATAGAGAGGAAATTATAAGATCAAATATGACAATCGTATATAGAGGTATCACTTTTCTGGCGGGATTAAACTAGTTAAACCTCCCTTATCAGAGAAATGATGTGGTCATGTACTTACTTTCCACATGTGAGTAAAAAGCCAACCCTCACATATAAAGGGCTAATAAAGAACGTTATAATTTTGAAAATTATTAATGGGATGGTACAGACACTTCAATAAAAAGATGGCGGTGTTAAACTAGTTACATGGCTCCAAACCTCGTCTCTCAGAGGAATGATGTGGTCATGTACTTACTTTCCACATGATAGTAAAATCTCAACCCTCACATATAAACGGGCTAATAAAGAACGTTATAATCTTGAACATTATACATAATATATTTAATCTTCGTGACACAGAAGTTTCCATAAGTATAATATCAGAGTTATTACAATAATTATACAGGGGAACTTAAACAAAAACCATATTATTGTAACAATAAGTAAGGTTGAAAACAGTAAATAAGGAGTGAAAATAATATATGACATTACATGATGTGATCAGTATGTCAGGTAAATGTGTTACAAGAAGAGTTTGAAAATACCAAGAACAGACAACACAATGAACAAAAGAAAAAGTACAAAAGGAAAAACAACGATCAAGAAAAATTACATATAAAACTAAAGATTGAGTAACACGAACCCCAATAAAAA
>JYMV01013213.1_pt1 | contig 12897 bp, 11 predicted proteins | sample 338911 | NCBI WGS metagenome assembly JYMV01 (sample SAMN03354496, study PRJNA234377) | hydrothermal vent metagenome | biome: Deep sea; feature: Hydrothermal plumes at the Eastern Lau Spreading Center, Western Pacific Ocean; material: Seawater | place: Tonga | collected 2009 | depth 2000 m m | reverse complement strand
AACTCTATTAAGAGTTTTTCTAGAACCGTTACTCCACCAGAATCTACAATTCCTAATGCATTTACTAGAATATTCATTGAAAATCGAACATCAAAACTATTTCCTTTTTATGAGGTTACCCCTTACAAGGAAAGCAAATTGAACAAATGACCAAAAAATAGCCTTAAAATAATCACCGCCTGATTTAGCATATTTTATTCTAACCTTTGCACAATCAAGCACAGAGCGAAACACTCTTTTATGTGTAACTAGATAACGTAAATAAATCTCTGGTAAATTATGAAACTTTGCAGAGTGTTTAGCCCTAAACCACAAGTCATAATCTTCGGCTCTTTTAATATCTTTGTTGTACATTCCTATTTCATTTATAAATCTTTTTTTCATCATAATAGAAGGGTGTATAAATGGCGAAGTTTTCATTATTTCTCGCACAATATTATGATTACTTTCAGGCATTATCATTTTGCCCAAGGTATTATTATTACTGTCAATGTAAATAGCCCCAGTTCCCAAAATATCAATTTCTGGATTTTTTTCCATAAATTCTAGTTGCATTTCAAATCGTTTAGGTAGTGATTCATCATCTGCATCCATTCTTGCAATATACTCCCCCTTAGAAAGCTTGATCCCTATATTTAAACTTTCTGCCAGGCCTTTATTTATATCATTTTTAAATAAAACTACACGATTATCCTTCCGTGCAAAGGATTCAATAATATCAACTGTACAATCTGTAGATCCATCATCAACTACTATCAGCTCCCAATCAGCAAACGATTGGTTTATTATGCTTTGTATAGCTCTGTCAATTAATTTTTCCTCATTGTAAGCTGCCATTATTACTGACACGATAATTTTATTTTTCATGTGATTCAATCTCAGAATATTTTTTTATATATAGGTCTAATGTATTTATAAATACCAACTTTAATCATAAAATTCATTATTTTTATCTTTAACTTTATCAATGAAAATAAAAGGTGTGATTTTACTTTCTGTTTAAAGAAGGTTAACTTATCTGATGCAATATATGATGACATTAATTTCAAATCATTGCAGTCCTTCTTCTCGCCCCTATTTTTTTTCATTTGGTGAAGTTGCTTAAATGACACAAACTTTATTCCATTATATGGAAAACTGTACCTATCATTAAAAACTAGGTCGGCCTTATTTTTATTGTGATATTTTAAATCAGAATCACGTTTATCAATATTAACGCAAGATTCCGAAAGATCATTATTTTGAATAGTGATTACATCAATATCTTGAGACTCTCTAATTCCATATATTTCCAATATAAAACTACCATCAACTAGAAACTCGTCTTTATTCAACTTAGTATTTTCTGCACACATGGCTAATGTTTTAAATTTTTTCTCAGTTGATAAGTATTTGCATAAATTGGCATGGTTCAAAAAATGAATAGAATTATCATTAAATAACATTTTAGATAAGGCTACAGCTTCTATATTTGAATCAGTAATATGTATAGAATGTTTATCGATTCCAAATAAACTCCTTATTTCTTCCTTAATTTTTATAACACTGGATAGCGATTTTGACTGAAATGCAATAACAGTAGCAAGATTGTTAGAGCCAGAAAAACACCAGGCGGCTTTATTTAGAGCACCTTTAAAATTATCCTTAGCACTTCCTACCCATTCTTCCCCTTTGTACACTTGAGATATTAGATTCTTTCCGCCATTTGGTGTAAATTCAATATCTTTACGATATATAACGTTTGAAAACATATTAATCGATTTTTCTCTTAAATCACTTCCTTCTGCAGAAGGCCAAATTATGGCTAAATAAGCATTCTTTGAATATTCAATAAATTTATTAACTGCCTTCTCAATTAACCACACATCAACATTTCTTTTTAAAAAAAACTCATAGTTTTGGATTTCGGGCGGGTGCTCTATAGTTACCGAACATACTTTTTTATTTAAAAGAATGGCGCTTGCAATTCTATGCGATCCATTCAAAATACCACCATTCTTGCTAACAGGGATCAATGAAACCTTATTATTAAAGCCATTTTGCAAACTTTCATGTATTTGGAAGAAAATTTTGATAAATTTATCTAGTGAATCTTTATCACTATTCCCAAATTCTGTATAGGCGCCCGCAGTAGCAGCCTTTAAGTGCTCTGAGTAGATTTCAACAGCATATTCTTGATTTAAATCATATAACTCAAGAAACAATAATTTAAAGGCTATGTCTAGTCTTGAGTTAGTAAGTAAGTCGGCCGCATCGATCTCTCGCGTACTGTATTTTTGACTGACAAGTGATTTGTGAAAATGCGGTTCGATTAATTCTTTTAAACTACTGTTGTTTATCATAAATAATTTCAATTGAACTCATAAAATCAAGTATTCTATTTTTAAATGTGTGCTCCTTTCGGGCTTTCCTCACACCAGAAGTTTTTATCAACTCCCTTTCTTCTTCATTCTGCAAATAATAACTAATTAATAGCGCTGCTTCATCTACGTCCTTATAACAAGCCACCTCTTTGCCAATTACAAAATAATCCTCCAAACTCGGAACATACTCCGTAAGCTCAAAACCACCAAATACTGGTATTTCAAAAATTCTAGCCTTAGTCTGACTAACATTCTTTGAATTTCTTATTGTGTTTAATATATTCTTAGGGTGTGACATTAAATACCTAACATCATATTGGGTACTATTTGAAATATTCAAATTTATTTTTGATAAATTGAATATATTTTGCATTTCCGTATACTCAATGCGTCCATTTTCCCATCTGTCTCCAAAACAATTAACTGTTATGCCTTTTTTAAGCAGCTCTTTAACAAACCACCTTCTGTATGGACTGGAGCCTCCAATAAAACTAACTTCATACTTGTAGTCAATGTCTCTAAAGTTAGTGTCACACTCCAAAGAAGCCCATTGACTTCTGACAATGTTTTTCTGTCCTATGGCCTTATATTTATCAACGCTATATTTATCAGTAGTTATACACACATTGAAGTAATTAGCATAATGCTTAGAATAATCGTCAAATCTCCATTGATCATCTCCAAAAAAATTGACCATAAAATAACCATTTTGTTTGAGCAGCTTGAGAGTTTTTTTACTAACTTGATCTCTTTGTAAAATACAGAATACAATATCAGGATTTAAACGACTAGCGGTCTGAACAATTTCATTGTGCAAATCATCGTAATCTGAATCATACCAAACTGGAGTCACTTCATACCCTATCTTTAAAAAATTTTCATAAAAAGCCTGTTTATTTAAGGAGTCTCCCTTGCCTTTATTACTATGTTCATACTGTGAACCAATGTATAAGATATTTTTAATCATGTTTATTAGTTATTTGTTGTCCAAATTGATACTTAATTGTTTTGCTAGTCTACAAGCAAAAGCCGATATGGTTAAACCGCAATTTACATTTCCAGAAGTGGTAAAAATAGAGCCATCACATACAAATAAATTATCGGAACCAAACACCTTCAGGTTTTTATCCACAACTCCATTTTCTTCTGTATCCGCCATTCTAGCAGTACCTACGTGGTGTGCTGCTGAGGTAAAATTCTCACTCCAATCTGTATCTTTGAATTGATCTTTAAACAAATAACGCTCACTATCAAAACACTCATTTTTTAACAACTCATACCATTGAACCATAGATCTTTCATCTTGATCAGTTAACTTCCAATTTACACTGCTAATTGGATAACCCCATTTGTCGCAACTATTTGACAAGGTAACGCAACTGTCTTTATGTGGTATTTGTTCCGTAACAAACCACAAATCAGAATATTTATGAGATGGGTTTAAAGAGAATTTATATAGAACAACTTGAAATATAACTTTTATATTTGATACAACATTCCAAATATCTTTCAATGTAATGCCTCCATCTCTAAACGTTAAAAGAGATAGTATTATTTTTTCTGTCTTATTATCTATTCCCTTAGTAAAAGATGGTCTTAGATAAAAATTATGATTTGGTAGTTTTAATTTTTCTTGAATGGAGTCTAATAACTCTAGACCTGTTTTAATGGCAACATTTGGTGTGTACTTCATGGCAGAGTATAAGTGTGATTTTTGTTTAACCGTTGATTCAATTTGACATAAGTTAGCCATTGGATGGTCCATTAAATACCTTCCAATATTGGCATTATTCAAGTGTGAATTTAATAACAATCTAGGTGTTTCTAACGCACCTGACGATATAACAAAATTATCAGCTTGTATTTCAAAAATATTTCCATCTTCTTTGCCAATTTTGAGAGAAGATACAATACCACCATCCATAACAAGTTCGAGCGCAACAGAATTCAAACATAGGTGATATTTATTAGAATCTTTTACCAATTGTAGAATATCTTCTTTGAAATTTTTAGCAGGCAGCGGCTGTTGAAACATTTTATTCTTCAAAATATCTTGATTAAACTCCACATTACCTAACTCATCTTTTAAATTATCAGGTAGTTTGTCTGTAGTAAAATAATCATAATCTTTAACTCCAAGAAGAACTGATGCCTCTTGATAGAAGCTACTCAAGTCTTTGAGAGCTATAGGCCAACCACTACCTGGAATCCACTCTCTTGACTTAAAATCAATCTCGTCAAGTGGCGATAAAACCCCATGCCATAGGTTGCTAGTACCCCCTAATTGTATTGCACGTGTACTCCTTAGTCCAAACTCTCTTCCAGTAGATTTATAAGTAACATTTTGACTGTTATTATCAAGCCTACCAGCTTCGATTATAATAAAACTTATGCCTTTTTCAGCCAACTTTAACGCTAAAGTACCACCACCAAGACCACTACCGACGATACAAACCTGAGTTTTTTGATTGTTTAAATTGTTAACAATCATCACCTTAAATCTTTTTCAATTCAAATATTCCGCACCCATAAGTACAATCGCAATTATCATCTATTAAGCTTTGAGTTAAATCAACATCTTGATCAAGGTCACCTTTATCATTAACATACGAAAAATGTACAATTTCAAATTTTCCCTGGAACATTTTTAATAAATAAACAAGAGAAAACACTCTATGTGCATTAAACTCTATTCTTTGTTTGCCTATCGGAACCGAGAGATATAATGTCCCACCAGATTTTAATATGCTGTGCATATTAACAAAACCCTTTAAATGCCCATTAAAATCTATAGGATCTCCATACCTTCCTAAGCCAAAATGCTCCAATGCATGAAGACAAGATAAAGAGTCACAATAATCATACAAGTCATTTCTCATATCAATCATATTAGCTTGTATGAATTCTATATTCTTTGTAGCACTTGTTAAATCTCTAATATCTATAATCTCAATATTCATAAAAGTTGCAACATGACCAACAAAACCATCTATTCGTGACCCTATATCAACATGTCTATTTGGAGTATTAATATATATCCTTCTTGCAACAAGAAGATCTTGATGAAAATAATGCCCTTTCGCAGTTCCACTCTGCTTGTATTTGTCATCTAAAATTGGGTAAAAATATAATGGAAAATCACTATTAATACTCTGTTTTTTTATAGCAAAATAATCTACTATAAAGCCGGGAAAGCCACGAAAGAAATTAACAAACCTGATAGGGTCGAATCCTATAATACCCATATATTTGATCACTTTCAATAGAATTTTACGCATACATTAATCCTTTATTATTTCAGAAACTATAATTTTTGAAAAACTATCACTACTGAATTTTTTTCCTTATCACTACTGAGGAAATCCTCAATTTTATTTATATATTTCTGGTGCTCACTATCATTGACAGTTTTTAAATAGTCATATAATTCTTCATTACTTTTAAAATCTCTTCTATCTACAAAGCACTCTTTTGGAATATGCTGTTCAACGTTATCCGCACCCAGATAGACAGGCACACATCCTGCAAAAAATGCATCTAACATTTTCTCAGTAATATAACCGGAAATATTGATAATATTTTCATAACAAATTGCAAACTTATACCTTTGCATTACATCAATTTTATTTCCCACAGCACCCCTATAAGAAGGGTAATAATCTCCAAAATATTTATACATAATTTTTTTTGCTACAGGGATTCTGTTAAGTGCTCTTACAAGTCTAACCCCTTTAAAATGATATTCATTCCAGCCAACTCCATATAAATCAAAATCAGAGGGGTTTGTACTTTCAAACCATCTTATAATTTTTTTTCTTTCACTATATAGTTCACCAGGATAATTAGACTCTTTATTGGCAACAATTAAACAGCACAGTTTTTTCTTACCATAACCTCTCTTAACTTTACTTGGAATGTTAAAAGCATAATTAATTTTAAAATACTTTACATTGTCAACAAGCTCATCATCCCAAGTAAAAATTTTTTTAAAAAAAATATGTGTAGATTTGTCTAAATTTAACGGGCTAGCCAAAGGGCTCTCCATTAGAATTACATATGATTTATAAATGTCTATCCCGTTGGGTAATTTATTGGGAATGTCTTTATATATTACAATATCGGAGTTCTTGATGCTATTAATATCGTGTGTACAAATTTCATATCCATGTTTATAAAATTCATCGTACAAAGTATAATACTTATGGAATACATTATCACGAATGCATCTTTTTTTTTGATTCCTATCAAACAAAATATTTTGTCTAAATGGCTTATCTATTATAAAAGCGACTTTTTTCATTATATTTTTCGTAAATAGTTAAGAGATTTTTACACTTTTAGAATTAACTACACTTCTAAGTGGCTTTTGTACAAAATCCTTTCTTATTCTAGGCATATTTGCATACACAATAATTAGTTTCATAAGTATAGTTTCTAGAAGTGCGTCCGTAATAGATACTATTCCTAAACCTATATAGCAATAAAATAAAGCATTATTAATTACATAAAATTCGCTCAACGCTCTCTCTCTTGTGGAATGCCATAATAAAATAAAACCTCTAACATAAAATGCAAAATATGCGCTTCCAACTAAAAGTCCATTTGACACAAATATGGATAATATTCCGTTACTAACTGTAATCTTTTCTCCGTTATAAATGGTGTACGGACCTCTACTCGAATATTCCAATGGACCAAGAATTGGACTATCTATCAATGCAAATAAATTTGGAATAAATCCTGCGCTACCTTCCAGTCTTGTTTCGATTGTTCTAACTAAATCATCCATGTTAAATCTTAGTAGAGTCTGCTCAATTAAGTCACCAAAGTAATAAACACTAAAACCAATAAGTATAGATAAAAATACAATATACCTTAAGATCATATAGAATTTATCAAGAGCTCCTTTTTTATAATTTAAGGTAAATAAAACTATAAAAAGTACTAAAGATGTTGCAACCACATAAGAGCGATTTCCACTATAAACCCCTATAAATAGCCCTAAAAAAATTAGTATTAATGCCATTTTATTCGAAGTCAGCCTATAAACTACTGTTGAATAAACTGTAACAAATACCGCCATAAAAGACAGAACTCCAGGCGCAACCATAAAACCTGTTGACCTGCCTTGCATTACAGAAGACGCCCCCCATACCGTATACTTGTCCATACCTTCCCTTAAGAAACTTTCATCACCTATTACGCCAACTATATGAACTACTGTAAAAAATAATATGATTTTAGTTAACACTACTAAGTCAATCTTTTTTTTAAGGACTGATACATAGAAGAGTGGGATAAGCATATAACTTGCAATCACATTTAGCAAAATTCCCGGTGATGCATTCTGTGAGAATCTAATCAAGAGTCCCAGTATTCCAACCAATATAATCAAATATATATAGGGCGGAAAGCGATAATATGAAATATATAATATAGATAGGATAAATAAGATGCCAAAAGAAAACAGCCACACCCCATTTGCTAAAAAATCATTATTTAGCACGATACCCAAGAACAATCTAAAATCAATTAGAGAAAATAGTAGAATTCCGACAATTACCACCACATCAAGTATGGAGTGCCTAACGCTATGATGGTTTTTGAAATCTATCATATTAATATTCAATTCTAATCTCTTTTATTAAAGGCAAGGCAGTTCATTTTTCCAGTTTTTTTTCATTTCTCATGAACTTTGCATTTTCTTGATCTAAAGAGTTTAAGAACTTTTTCCTCTTAATTTTAAAACTTTGGTTAAATACAGCTAGACTTAAAACCTCGGCACCTTCCTATTGCTTGCGCAATAGATGCTCGTTTACGACTATTTATAATCATTGCGACACCATGTTAGAAAAACATTCCATATATTATTTCCAATTAAAGAGTTTTTATAATACTTTCTAATGTTGGGTAAAGTAACTTTCCATCCAACTGTTTTTTAAATTTTTTATCACTTGCAATTAATACCGAAGGGTCTCCGTCACGTCTACCTTCTACTACGACATTAAAATCTACACCTGTTGCACTTTTTACTTTACTAACAACCTCTTTGACACTAAACCCATTTCCATTGCCTAAATTAAATTCTTTACTTTTTGAATTGTTATTTTCTAAATAACTCAATCCTTTTAAATGTGCATTACTAATGTCATTAACGTGAATATAATCCCTTATACACGTACCATCCTTCGTCTCATAATCATCACCATAAATACTAACAAAATCTCGCTTTCCATTAACTGTCTGCATGACAATTGGCAATAGATGCGTCTCAGGATCATGTCTTTCGCTAAGTTCACCTTCAGGATCATGTCCAGCAGCATTGAAATATCTAAAAGATATATACTTTAGGCCATAAGCAATATCAAAATCCTTAAGAATTTCTTCAATCATTAATTTTGATTTTCCATATGGATTAATAGGGTTTTTTGGATGGTTTTCATCAATCGGAATGTACTCTGGATTACCAAAAATAGCGGCACTTGAACTAAAAATAAACTTAAAACAGTTGTTATCGATCATAGTCTTTAGTAAACTAATCGTTCCAGAAACATTATTATAATAATACTTAAGGGGATCTAAAACCGATTCGCTAACTATCGAATAGGCGCTAAAATGCATCACTGCATCAGGGTTATATTTAATAAATAACTTGTTTAGTTTATCTCCATCCAATATATCACAAAATTCAAACCGTCCATATAAAACTGAATCTTGATGACCCGTTGAGAGGTTATCCACTGTAATGACATCATGCCCTGCTTTGTGTGCAATTTTAACCATATGTGAACCGATATAACCAGCTCCACCAATTATAAAAATTTTCATATAATACTCATGGATTTAATTTTACTGCCTAATAAAAAATAAAGTACTATTGCCAAGTAGATTCCACCAGCAATAATTACAAAAAAAGAATTTATAAAATCTTTATCTATATTTAATAAAAAAATACTCATCATAGGCAATGAAATCAGTATCGTTTTAATTAATAGTTTCCAGTCTACTCGGATCGCTAGTAACGTTCTCATTTTACTAAACATAACAAATAAAGTTACAAAGTAAGAAGTTGCAATTATTATAGGTACTTTCCATAAGGATTCTGAAACATCAATTGAATACAGGCCTATTAACATCACCCCAAATCCTAAAAGGTAAGGTAATATAGTTTTTTTTGTACTAAGTTCAGATTGTGAAACCTGATAAACGATATTGTTAGTTGTTCTAAAAAGCTCAATCACTGCTCCGATCATAGCATAGACATAAGCGTCATAAAATTTCTCTGCAACTAGTATTTTTGCTAAATAAGGTGAAAATACGACTACATATACAGCAACTCCAATATAAATTGGAATCATGATACTCGCTAGCTCATTCCAAACATGTGCTCTTGTCGTTAAACTTGTATTTGTGATTCTTTTTAAATATAAAGGCATGTAGAATTGTGTCGCTAAACTCTCTATTGAGCTAAATATAGCACCACTTATTGCCATGCCTATGGCAATAAATGCAAGCGCCTCAATGCTATATAAATCTTCAACTACCAACCTGAATGATGCCATTTGCCCCCATTGAAGAAATAAAGTGACAGTAACAGGAAGTATAAAAACAAAAACATTTTTAATGTAGTTTTTATTGAGCGCCAATTTAACCCTGGTTAATGAAAAATCATTGCCTATCACTATCCTTTTGTAAAGAGCCATGCTAGTGAGGATTTGAACAAGTACAAGCCCATACAACCAGCCTATTGCAGTTTGATAAAACTGAACTATTACAAGCGATGCTGCTATTCCCAAAGCTAAAGTTATCACCATATAGACTGTAAATACCACCCTGCTGACTAGAATATTTACAGCGCTCAATAACACCCCATGTATCAAAGCAACTAAAGAAAAAGTAACAAAAAGAATATACTCTAGTAATGAAAAATATCGTTGATAATCAAACAGATAAAATACTAACAGTGCAAATGGTACCGCCAAAAGTATAGCAATAATCCGTAATATCAACATGATATTGGTCGCATTTTTTAAATTTTTACTTTGCTGCCAATGAACTAAATGTCTAGAATAATACTGCCCAAGAGGATTAAAAAAACCAAATGCTAACAAACTTAAAACAGTTAGTAGAATATAGTAAATACCAACTTGATCTTCACTGAGTAACTCTGTAATAAGTCGGATTGTTGCAAGGCTAACTAGCACCTGTAGTACTTTTCCAATAGCAAGAATCAAAAAATCTTTGGAATTTTTATTTATCACTAATTCTTATATCATTGTACGGTTGACTTGATAATCATGATAGCCTTAGGATTAATATTGATGAAATCTTGAACAACCGCTTCTACCGAAGCGGTATTAAAGTAGTTATTAGTGGTGTCGTAATCAGCAGGCGTAGCAATGATGACAAAGTCAGTATTTTCATAGGCAAGTTCTTTATCCAGAGTAGCAGTAAATTTAAGGTTCTTATTAACTAGGAAGTCTTCAATCTCAGCATCTACCATGGGAGAGAATTTATTATTAAGTTGCTCAATCTTCTCAGGGATGATATCAAGGGCGATTACCTCATGATTTTGGGATAGAGGTATGTCATTGGAAAGACCAACGTAGCCGGTGCCGGCTATTGCTATTTTCATTTACAACTTTCCAAATACCATTTATAAGTATCGACAAGGCCGTCTTTTAAATCCACGCTATATTTCCAGCCCATATTTTCTAACCTATTTATGTCAATCAATTTTCTTAGTGCGCCATCTGGCTTGCTCGCATCAAAGGTAAGTTTACCTGTATAACCAACCACTTCTTTCATGGTTTCTGCCATCTCTCGTATTGTCACATCCTTGCCAGTGCCAACATTAATATGCGAGAGCATTGGTTTTGTATTGGCTTGGTAGGTATTTTCATCTAGTTCCAATACAAATAATGATGCTACTGCCATATCATCTACATACAAAAACTCACGCATAGCATTACCTGTGCCCCATACCACCACTTCAGCTTCATTATTCATTTTTGCTTTATGGAACCTCTGCATGAGCGCTGGGATAACATGTGAATTCTCTGGATGGAAGTTGTCATTAATACCGTAAAGATTGGTTGGCATGACTGATCTAAAATCAGTACCATGTTGACGGTTGTATGATTCACAAAGCTTAATACCTGCAATCTTTGCTATAGCATATGGCTCATTAGTTGACTCCAATACATCGGTCAGTAATGAATCTTCTCGCATTGGCTGCTTGACTGCTTTAGGATAAATACAAGTACTACCTAAAAATAGTAAGCGCTTAACTTTACTCTCATAGGCTGAGTTAATAACATTAGCCTCTATCATCATATTTTGATAGATAAAATCCGCTGGGTAAATATTGTTTGCATGAATACCGCCTACCTTAGCTGCAGCAAGAATAACGTAATCAGGATTCTCTTGTTTAAAGAAGTCTTGTACTTCAGCCTGATTAGTAAGATCTAGCTCTTTATGTGTGCGCATCAAAAGATTGGTAAAACCCCGTTCTTCCAGTTGCCTAACAATCGCGGAGCCGACTAACCCTCTATGGCCGGCAATATAAATTTTGTCGATAAGATTCATTCCTAAATCAATTACTCGTTAAAGTCTGGCGCTTTATAACCATGCTCTTTGACTAATGAATCACGTTTGGCAATATTGATATCATTTTCCATCATTTCATGCACCATCTCTTCTAAAGTAATTTTCGGCTCCCAGCCTAGTTTTTCTTTGGCTTTGGACGGATCACCTAATAGTGTTTCTACTTCAGTTGGTCGGAAGTAGCGTAAATCAACCGCCACGATTAAATTACCAGTTTCGCTGTCATAACCTTTTTCATCCATGCCTTCACCTTCCCAGCGAATCGTTTTTCCTAAGTGGCCCCATGCAAAATCTACAAAGTCGCGCACTGAATACTGTACGCCGGTAGCAATACAAAAATCATCTGGCTCGTCTTGTTGTAGCATTAGCCATTGCATTTCAACATAATCTTTGGCATGCCCCCAGTCACGCTTGGCATTCATATTACCAAGATAGACTGTATCTTGTAAGCCTAATGAGATACGAGCTAATGCTCTGGTGATTTTACGAGTAACAAAAGTCTCTCCACGTATAGGGGACTCGTGATTAAACAAAATACCATTACAAGCGTACATACCGTAGGCTTCACGATAGTTAATGGTAATCCAGTAGGCATACAGTTTTGCTGCTGCGTATGGAGAGCGCGGGTAAAAAGGTGTAGTCTCTTTTTGCGGGGTTTCTTGTACTTCGCCGTATAGCTCTGAGGTGGAAGCTTGATAATATTTAGTTTTCTTTTCAAGACCTGAGATACGAATGGCTTCTAATATGCGCAACGCACCAAGACCTACGGTATCTGCTGTATATTCTGGAGTTTCAAATGATACTGCAACGTGTGATTGTGCGCCCAGGTTGTAAATCTCATCAGGCTGGATTTTTTGAATAATGCGCACTAAGCTCATTGAGTCAGATAAATCACCATAATGCAAAACAAACTTACGATCAGTCTCAT
>JYMV01008623.1_pt1 | contig 12898 bp, 13 predicted proteins | sample 338911 | NCBI WGS metagenome assembly JYMV01 (sample SAMN03354496, study PRJNA234377) | hydrothermal vent metagenome | biome: Deep sea; feature: Hydrothermal plumes at the Eastern Lau Spreading Center, Western Pacific Ocean; material: Seawater | place: Tonga | collected 2009 | depth 2000 m m | reverse complement strand
AAATAACTATAATATTATCTATTGTTACAACAGTAATGACATTAACAGCGATCTTGCTGACATGGTATTCTGTAACTTTATTAAGAAAACTGTGGTGTTTATAAAATTAATAGAAGGTACACGGACAAGTGAGTTTTCTTGGTTACACTGTTCGCAGTCTTTCATTGTCTCTTTCATACTATGAGACATATCGTATACACACTCACAGGCATCACACCTGTATGTATATTGTGGCATTATTATTCTGGGTCTTCAGTACTGGTAACACCACGCAGGATCGGCGGGTTTCTTACCACAAGGCCTTGGGAGTTGTCGTTCACAAACTCGAACCCCTTCAGTACTGGTATAATATCAGATTGGTGCATCAGGGAGTTTTGCAGTGCTAACATCACTGCCCCCAGAGCCTGATCGGATAGTGTCATTGCGTTATTGTTATCGTTAGAAAAATTCATTACTTATTCTCCTTTGTGTTAATGACTGCTCGGCCGGAATGGCCAACCAGTCGTAGTTGTTTCTAATTTTCTTACATATGTTATAGAACTCATTACAGAATATTAGTTTAACAGATAAAAAAGTATTTCTAAAGTACTTTATTGTTTCGGTCTCATTAAAGTCGTGCATGTGGTGTTCTACTTGCGGTTTTCCGCTTGTTCTTTGATCCAAGCGAAGGTCTTAATCATGCCGGTGCGGAGGGGCTCGGAAACTGACCAGTTAAGTTTCTCTCTATAGAGATTGTTATCTGAGTTTCTTCCATTTACTCCTACGGGACACTTGTGACCATATTTCTCTTCAAACTCTGCGCCGTCGAGGTTATGGACAGATAAATCTTTTCCAGAAATATCAATAACCATGTGTGCAAAGTTGTTCATAGATATCATCTCCTCGGAGCCGATGTTAACTGGGCCAGTGAAGTCTGATTGCATAAGCCTATAGGTGGCCTCCACACACTCGTCAACGTAGAGGAAGGAGCGGGTTTGGGTGCCAGGGCCCCAAATCTCCACAGAGCCGCCCTGGGGGGCGTCAGTGACCTTCCTGCAGAACGCAGCAGGAGCTTTCTCTCTGCCGCCGTCCCATGTCCCTTCCGGGCCGAAGATATTGTGATAGCGCGCAATTCGGACTTCAATACCTTTGTTTCTCATGAACGAAAGATATAGACGCTCTGAGAAGAGCTTTTCCCATCCATATTCTGAATCAGGGTCAGCAGGGTATGCAGAGTCCTCTACACAGTTTGGATTATCGGGATCCATTTGGTTATGTTCTGGGTACATACATGCCGAGGATGAGTAGAACACTCTTCCTACGTTCTTTACTACGCACTCATGAGCAATGTTCAAGTTAATGAGCGCAGAATTATGCATGATATCTGCATCGTTGTCTCCAGTGAATACGAATAGTGCACCACCCATGTCTGCAGCCAATTGGTATATCTCGTCCATGCCTTCATCGATAACAGCCTTGACGACTTCCGGGTTTCTTAGGTCCCCTACTATGAACTCGTCAGCATGTGTCTCGCAGTACTCATGCCTCTTAAGATCTACTCCGCGGACCCAATAGCCCTCGGCCTTAAGTCTCTTAACTAGATGGCCACCGATGAAACCGCCGGCGCCGCATACTAATGCTTTTTTCATTTTTATCTCCTATTAACCGTTTCTCAGGTTATGTATTCTAAAATCTTTTAAATTGTGCTTTTTAAAGTAGTGTTAACTAACCAAGGGTCTATACTCAAAATATATCAAGTTGCTCGGGCGTAGATATGACCATCGGAGGATAGATTCGGAAAGTCTTGAATTATTTTATAGCCGGCTGACTGTAGAAAATCGAGAACATCAAGGTGCAGATTCTTATTAGCAGATAAATGCGGGTGTGTCCCGATGACTATATTTCTTATTGCTTTGCTTTCGAATAAGTCGGAGTATGCATGCAAAAAAGATAACTCACTACCCTGTATGTCACAATGAAGCACATCAATATTTTTTATTTTGTTCTTGTTCAATATAGAATATAAATCGATTTCTTGGCCGGCGGTCATTCTTGGGGTGGCAATCTTAAAACTATGAGATTCTTCTAGAGCGAGGGCGCCGTGGTGAGATATTATTCTATCAGTAAAATCGTTGAGTTTAAAATTTTCAATACCTATAGAGAGATTTTCTTCAAACAGTTCAATGAGTATATTTGTCCCTGATGGATAACGCTTCCTGAATAAAAGTGACCAGAGGGCCCAATAGCTGCCCAACTCAATCATTACTGGTGAAGAGCCCTCTACATTATCTAAACATTCATCAAAAAGAAGCTTCTCTTTATCGTAATTAGATCGTATAGAAAGGCTAGCTCCTCCAGGATAGCAGCCGGCTTCATCTAACATAGTAAGGCCATAGGCATCAACGGTTTTCCTGCTCATGATATAGAACCTCTTCTCTTATAAATTATATATGCTTTTTTCATTTTTATCTCCTTAGATAATATAACCCTTTTCTCGTAAATTGTATATGTCTTTCTCAAAATACGGATAGGTTATAAAGTTATTAATTTGTGTTCTCTTCGGTGCATTGAGGATCTTTTCCGGTGTCCATGGGAACGGGCTCACGGGGTATTTCAGTGCCATAAGTTTTTCAGATATGGGGCCCTGACCGTTTGCAGTATTGTCGTGTACTTCGTCAATCTGTCTCACATCCGGGTCGACCAGCCAGCCCCTAGACTTTTCAATATCATGTGGGAAAATCGGGTTAAGGACGCGGCGGTGGATCGGATCTTGAATCGTGCTATCGGCGAGATTATACATTACACAGCGCCAAAAGTAATCTGCAGCCTGTCTTGAAATCCCACAGAACCTCTCATCCCAAAGTCCAATATTACGGACGGCTTCTGGGAGGTATGAATGAAATTGATCTCCATGGCCATTCTGTACGAAGGTGTATCTACCGTGTAAATCCATTAGCTTTGATACCCAGTCTTTGCGGAAAATAGAATCATCCTGGGTACAGACTACCACATCACAGAGAGGCTCTACCAACGAACCGAATCCATTAATAAGCGCTTGGTTCCAGTTCCTTGATAGATGACCAGAAGACCAATCGGGCCGTAAAGTATTGTGCAACACATTAACCTTATTTTTAAATTCCTCTGGTAGTCTAATATCTGTGTGGTTGTTGATAATATTTATTTCGTAATTATGATCAACCATGTCACTATCGAATAGCGAAGTTAATGTTGGTCTCAACCTTTTGTGGCCTTTGTAGGTAACCATATATATTTTTAGTTTCATATTGTTTCTAATGCATCTCGTTATTTGGGAACATAGTTATATTCTTGAAAATGATTCGGTCTGGAGATTGTACGATATACGCAGCCATTTCGGCTATATCTTCGGGGCTCAGTAATCGGGTAGTATCTCCTTCATATGGATTATCAGAATTCCATAATTCTGTATCAATGCCGCCCGGGCAAATGTTTACGATCTGTAGTCCTTTAGGAACCAGTTCGTAGTTTAGAGACTCGGCAAAGCCAGCGAGGGCGTGCTTCGTGGCGGAGTATACTGCTTGATTTTCAATGCCACGACAACCAGAAACAGAAGAAATATTAATTATCTTGCCATGGCCGTTTAGTAACATTGAAGGAAGGACCGCTTTTGTCATCATAATTGTGCCTTTTAGATTGGTGTCGATCATAGTGTCAATAGATTCACATGATTGCTCAACCAATCTTTTAGACTCGAATACTGCGGCGCTATTAATCAGGACGTCAATGGTGGTGAAGGCCAAGATCTCGTTTACTACTTGTAGTATATCATCGTTTTCACGAATGTCCAACTTATAAAATGAGAATCTATCAAAGTGGTAAAGAGTTTGAAGCTTGCTGGCACTTCTTGACATGCCAATAACGTTACATCCTAGGTATAAAAAGTATTCACACATAGCATAGCCGACGCCGCCATTGGCGCCTGTAATCAATATTGTCTTGTCAAGATTACTCACCGGTTGTTGCCTCGTATATTTCAATTGTGTGTTTGATATCAGCTAATGTAACATCTTGCAAAAACTCATATGTCCCAATATTATTCGGAAGTGGCAAGTTCTGATTTCCGTTTCTGTGCCTTGTTGTATCAAGAAGTGACTCCCAAAGCATCAGTTTGTTGCTGAAGTACGGATGGTAAACGGGTAACTTACAAGCTCTACAGACCCTTACAACACGTGCCAGATCAGATGTTGACATTAAACCTCTATGGACTGATAAACAGCATGAGAACAGAACGTCAAGAGCTACAGCTTGACCATGAGTTAATGAATTCACCGAATCATCTGAAATTGAGTTCATCTCTAATAGCGGACTGAATGAGTGTCCAAAATCGACACATCTTTTGAGATTCTTTTCCCACAGATTCGGCGTAAGCTCCTTGATCATATCATCAATTGATAGCCAGATTATTTCCGATGAGGAGAAATGAGTAAAGTGGCTGCTCATAAGAACTTCGGCATGTTGTTCAAGCAGCTTAAAAAGGCTAATATTTTTAATAACTGCCATTTTTACGATCTCACCCATTGCAGAGTGTACTTCCTCTGGTGGTAATGTCGATATGAATTCGGTATCCAGGAATGCCGCAACTGGGCCGTAGTATGTTCCTAATCTATTGCGGCGGCCGAAATGGTTAATAGAGGTCTTGACTCCGACGCTTGCATCTACAATCGCCAAGAGCGTTGTGGGTACTTTAATATAAGGTACACCTCTACGATAGATACTTGCAGCGAGGGCTACGATGTCTAACAGTACTCCGCCGCCGAATGCAATGATAGGTTCGGATCTTCTCAGTAAGCTAAAATCTTCAATAGCTTGTAGAATAAACATTAGGCTTTCTAAGCCCTTCTTCTCCTCACTTATGTCTATCGAGATAACCTTGGCCTCGATATCATTCTCTTTAAAGTATTTTATGATCCGGGCGCCGAAGAATTGGAACACGTTCGAATCAACGAATACCATTCTTCTTTTAGAAGCTCCATATCCACACAGGTCTCTGTTGTCTACTGATAAAAGGTCTGTTACAATTTTAACATCGAACTCGGACGGGAGATTGGCGCGAACGTTCCATACGGTCATTTCGGATCCTCCAGAAAGTCATTTGTCAAGTGAGATGCCAAACAATAAAACAAAAACGCTTTTTCTTTGTCGCCCTTGATTTTAAACGGTAGCATTCTAATAAACTGAGATATCTCAAAGGCTTTCACTATACGAATTTCGTTTTGTGTTAAGCTGCGCGTCATAAACGCATTGAACAGGTTATTGAATTCTTGGATTCCATATGGTACTTCGCATACAATATTCCCGATATGGCGGCGGCCTTGGACTGTGAGGCTCATGTCATTATAAATTTCATAGTGACTGTTACAAGACTGGAGTACTTGTGAATATTCGTTATATTTGTTATCGATGACATTTTCTTCATAAGGGTCGATGAAGATCACCCGATCTTCGTGTGGAAGATAGAGAATGTTTTCTAGTGTGATATTCCCATGAGTAAAAGACTCTATGGGGGTGTCATAAATCTCAATCGCTGTTTTTTTATACTGCTCATATCTTGAACTAAAGGAGGGGATATCTTGGCCGCGGAAAGTAACCATGTCACGGGAATAATACTCCGCGAAGTCTTCATCATCAAGGCTATCTTGGATCTTCTGCTCTATTTCTTCTTCGATATACAAACTCATCGAGTTCCTAAAAGACGGAATATGAATAGAATGAAGATTTGCCATTCCTCTTATAATCAAATTAAAAATCTTGTTGATTTCATCGGGGTCTTGACATGTCATCAGATATTCTTGACAGTTCAAAGCATCTTTATAATATTCTAAATCAAAAAAGGCTAGCTGGCCATCATTTTCTGTCCCGTAATCAATAACTTTACAAAACAAATCTGGAAACATTATATCATATCTCTGAAGACGCTTCAACTGTGAGTACCAGCGCTGGAACCCATACTCTCTTTCTACGGTCCTATCAATCTGTTTGCGAACATAAGACTTCTCAGGTGTTACTATCAGATATGTTCCAGCTAGGGATCCCCCTTTCAGCTTGCGGACCGTCTTAGCTTCCATCTGTATCTCCGGATATAATCAAATCAAAATATTCCATGGAGTTAATATATTCCTCCGGAGTGCCTAGGACTATTGTGTCGTTTTCTAAGTGAGGTGTTGTAACCTGTACAGACATTGCCGCGGCGACCATACCGGCAATCGCATCACTAATATAATGAGATCTAAGGGGTGCGCTCAAATATTTGGTTGCGATGGCCAAGCTCTTGAAAGCATAACATCCCGAGGAAGCAGTATTTGAAATCACTTGCTTCTCTACGATATGAGCAACTTCTTCTGGCTCGTCTTCGGTTGTAAGAACATAGCTATATGCCGGATTTCTAGAGTTAAATATATCAATCAAGCAATCAGTATTCTTTAGCCTTTCTATATACTTATCAAAATCTCGATTCAATAATATAGTGTCAATGTTGTGGATAACTACGGGGGCGGTGGCCGACTTGTATTCGGTAGAGGCTTGTAAAACTTTCATACCGATCAGAGCAGTTTCTGATTGACCAACAGTATCCTCAATAAATATAATCGATTTCGTATTAAAACCAAATTCAGAGAGTGTGCGCGCAATTTGGGATTTGAATCTATAGTCTCTTTTATTGGCAACCAGCAGAACTCCTTTAAAATCTTTACATGAAGAAAAACAATTCAATACATGATATAATATTGTACGGTTAGAAAGCGGTAATAAATATTTTGGAATCTCATAACTGAATTCTCTAAACCGGGTGTATTTCCCTGCCATTGTTAATACTAAAATCATATTAGGTACCTCTCAAATAGCCTTTTGTCGCAGTTCTCGATACGAACATAGTCTTCCCAGAACTGTATTGCTTTTTGTCTCATGCCATCGTAGCTCTCGCTATCAATAAGAGAATCGAAATCGTATTGTGAATCTTCTTCGTTAATAACACACATTTCGTTCCAGTCAACCTCTTCAGAGAATGGGTAGTCTTTCATCCCAGATACAATCGGAACTGTGCCCGACATCATCGCCTGATATAGCCGGAATGAACTAGTACCAACTCCACGTGGAGCGAAGGCATATTCGGCTCTTGCCAGTCTTCTACAAAAATCTTTCATTATTTCTACCCGGGTGCTTGTGTTCTTTACATCCCAGATCGGTTTCGTGATTTCTAAGTCATAACTCTCAAGTGGCAGGTTCTTTAGATAACCTCTGTGTGCATATACAATCTGGCCTACGTAAACAAAGTCATATTCCTTTTCTGCTTTTCTGCAATCTTCAATAAAATCTAAATCAGAAATAAGCTCTTTTTCATAATGTCTCATTTGGAGTGGCACTGGAACTACATTGTGGCTTCTATTTTCTTTTGTATCCCGTAAGGGCTGACATACAAACTTTAAAGACTTTGTATCTTCGTAGGCGAACTGAGGATTATCATGCATTGTCCAGAATACAAATTTCTCGGGCATTTCCATAAATTCTTTAGAGCCTTTAATCTTTTTGTAATCCTCGTTGCACTGTAAGTAATCCAGGTTTCCCAGAATCCAGTCGGCAGTGTTATGATCCTCATCATATTGGACGCGTTCTAAATTATTAGAAAAAGGGCGCCCGAGAATAGGATCTTTTAAAGTGTTCTCATCTCCATTAAAAACCGATACTCTTAGCACTTTCCACTCTTCACTTTATTGTATGCCTCATCCAACTTACGACATGCAATGATTTCGAAATCTTCAAGGTTACTTATGTCTACACGGGCCGGTAGTACTGCTCTGCTGTTGTTTCCTACCGAGTCACCATAGGCATACCCCGTACTCTCCAGTAGGAGGGGTCCAGAGACGTCTAGGAGGCCAGCAAAGACCTCTTCAATATAAGACAAGGTATCTTCGGCGGCGCACAACTCTTCATACTTGATAATATAAGAAGGTACCTTCGAGGATTTGGTTTCAATTCTCTCTAAGAAGTTCTTGTAGTTCCTAGAAAAGATGTCGACGTCATAATACTCTTTTCCGAATGGAGTCTTCTTCCAACCCGAGAAGTTATGCTCTGGGCTTCTTAAAATGAATATTCGGAAATCGAGTTCAGAGTCATCGACGATATCAACACACTTGCTTTGCCAGTCGCGATACGTTTCTTTAATTCCCCCAATTGAATAGTTGTGTGTTTCCACAATACGCTTCAACTCCGGGATCATTTTATCAGCCTTTACAAATGGGGGCCATATCTTACCCTCCAGCTTTCCGAGTCGGATTCCGTAAGGGTCTTGTATTAATTGCCACAAAGGTTCCGAAAAACAGAAAGCATTTTCGAAAGAGTTAAAAATGTTAGTGAGTATGGTCGTTCCCGAGCGCGGGAGACCTTCAATCACAAAAAATAGTTTTTTGGAAGAGGAGATAGTAGCCATATCAACCTCCTGTTATATAATAGCTCTGATGTTGGGAGCCCATGAGTCAACGATCTTTTGAATATCGTCAATCATTGTCTTTCTCCCGAAAAGTATGAAGCATAATTGTTTGTAACGTTTTCTCCGAATACATCTGTATACTCCCAGAAGATCTCCTTCTCTTCCGCAAAGCGTTCTTTTTCGTTTGCTGGAGAAGTTGAGAGGCCATCAGGGTTCATGAAGTACATACCTAAGACGCCAGGGATCCGGGTAAACTTAGAACCATTGCGGACGGCTCGTAGCCACATCTCCCAATCGCCGGCATACTTATAATCGGACTCAAAGAGGCCAATGCTGTTATGCATAGATTTTCTCCAAACTGGCATACAACCGGGGAGACATTTAATCATGGTTCCGGAGGAGAAGTCCGAGATCGGATATACTTTTCCACCAGAGGTATTGTTCTCAAAGTCTTCGAAGTCTTTTTCTGTGACATATGATTCAGAATATACCAAATCGATTTCTGGGTTTTGTACCAGTTCTCTGACATGAGCTTCCAAATGAAAACGTGAGCGACGGTCATCTAGATTTGCGTTACTGATGATTTCACCTGTTGCCATTTCTATACCCATATTCCAGACACCGTAGATGCCAGGATCATAGTCTAACTTTTTATAGATGATGTTATCATACTTTTCCATAAACTCTCGAATGACTGGTTCTTCATTTTGTGGAGAGTTGGCATCGATGATAATTAATTCGCAATGAGAGAATATACTTTGGCGAACCATGTTCTCTAAGAAAGGTCGTATATGAGCTTCCCCTTTAAACATTGATGTGACAAGAGAAATCTTAGGGATTTCTACGGGCTCGATAAACCAGTCGCACTCGCCAGTGTCCAAAAGCATAGATAATTGTAGGGGCGCCATGGCGGTCGTCGCTTCAATATATTGTATGAGCGCGTCTCCCTTAAGAGTTCCAAACCATTCTTGGTGAGTGGCACCGTTCTTTTCGTTCGTTACCAATTGGCAGTTAAGAGCCCGGGCTTCTACAACAAAGCGGTTGAAGCTTTCCAAAGTCTGAGGAAAGAAAACTACCTTCTCATACTTTGCCATTGTCTTCATAAGTTCCTCATGTTCCAGAGGGCCATGTAGATCGTAGTCTACTTTGTTTGCTTGACACCAAGCTACTGCAGCAGCGGTACCTTTGATTGGGTTATTAGAATTCAAGACAAACGCTTTGTTGTTTTTCTCAACATCGCAATTCTCTTTTAGTACTGATAGTTCGTGCTCTGACCACAGGGAACAGTTCATATCCACGATGTTTGAGAGCATAAGATTTTTACGAACTACCTGAGCGTGTAGGTTTGATTGACACAACACTGCTTTCGCATTTCGGTACAGCATGCTGTTGACAATGGCGCGCCATGGAGCAAGATAATCTGGGAATACAGAAGGATCTCGGGTTACGACATATTTATGATCGTGCTCGTATAATATGTAATCAGCTTCGTCGATCAGAGTCTGAAAGCTGGGTCTATTGAGTTGAAGGAAATGTCCAACAACAAATTTAGAATCCAAGTTCTCTCTAATGTACTCCGGTGTTATCTGCGACGAGTATGTTCTTTCTACTGTCCAGCCTAGGCTCTCAAGGCCTCCGATCATAACCTCGTTAACTAACTCTGCTCCGCCGGCGATCTGGGCAGCATATACATCAGCTATCCATATGACCCTTTTCATGTAAAGACCTGTACGTTTTGTGGAGCAGAAGGCGTAGCTGCAGATTCAACTGAACTAACAAACTTTGAATGCATTTTCTCGCTCGTAAAGTTCTCTAGGATCTGTCTCTTGAGATTGGCAGCCTTAGTTTTATGCTTTCTTGAATCTTCCTTGAGACTCCTCATACACTTCTTGGCACTCGCCTCAACTGGCTCGGCCCACATAGAGTCTTTGATTAGCACACCTTCCCATACAACCTCTTTGGGCACTGGGACAAGGGTGTAATCTACTTCTAACATATGAGGTGTAGGCTGGCGTGGCTTCGCGGTCTTCTTCTTGCTACGAGACTTGGGCGTGGCCATAAGGAAGTCCATCTGGCCAGACCACGGAGCAGCGATTACGGGCAGACCATTGTAGGCTGCCTCAAAAAGAGGAAGGCCGAAGCCTTCACCGTGAGTAAGAGACAGTAGTCCCTTAATTTTAGGATGAGTGTAAAGAGAGTTAACCTCGGTGTCCGTCATATTTCCGTGCAATAAATGAATCTTACACTTCATATTTTGATAGCTTTTCGTGATTCTCTTGATTCCCACAAGCGTGTGTTCCCTATCTATAAGGGAATTGTTCTGTGTAAAGATCTTAAGCACTAGGCCTGCAGACTTGTCATCATGGAACTCTTCAATAAACCACTTAATGGTATTAAACACATTTTTGCGGGGGCCCGACTGTGCTACACATAGAAGGTTAAATGATGTTCCAAACTTCAAGTCTAAAATGTCTTGAGATGGCTCAAAGTTCTTTACGGGATAGTTTACTACATCAACCGGTGTGGTGTTTCGTAGCTCACCGTGGAGCGCGTCGGTCTCTGGGTGTCTCATCTCGTATACAGTTCCATCAAACGTGTTCTTTGAATGGTTTGATACTACAATGATTCGGTCCATTATTTTTGCTTTCTCAAGCCACTGGTGTGCAACTCGGGTGGTCTCCATACCAGCAGTGTAGCCGATATTAATAGGCGCTATCTTCTGCCACTCATTCGGGATCGTACACTGAATAGAAATGTCAAAGCCAGCCTCAGGGCCGGATTGTTTATAAGCGATTGTCTTCTGAAGAAGTCCATCGATTATTCTTCTCTCTTCGTTATCTTCGTGTAACCATCCGCATTTGCCCCAATTTAGGGCATCGATATATACATCGTATAAGTCTGGACGCGTCAACAGAGAGCGCAGAGCAAAACGGCCCTGTTCTCCATATCCTGAGAGAGTCAACAGTGGTGCTGACAATATTACTTTCTTTTGTGTGCTCATACTGTGATTAACTCCCATGATTTGTAATTCTTTCTTGTGTCCCACGAACCGCATGTTTCGTTAATGTCCAAGAGGGTCTGGACCCATGTTTCTTTGTAGTTCTCGAACCCATAGTTATTTAGCACGTGCTCGCGGCCGGCAAGGCCTAGGGTTGAACGCTCTTCAGAAGACATTTCGTGCATTTCTGTAAGAGAAGCGTGGAAATCCTCCATGCTCACTCTATCTTCGTAGATATAAGGTACTAGCTGAGAACCAATTATTGCTCTCGATGCAGGCTCAATGCCAATACCAAAGAAGTTCTCGCCGTCTGTAACTTGCTCTTGAAGACCGCCTGTCATTGTAACTAGAATTGGTACCCCGGTGGATAAGGATTCTAGAGTTGCCAAGCCGAAACCCTCGGCGTCTGCAATATTAATAGTACAGTCGCTCAATGCATATAGTTTTGACAATACCTCGGGTGGGTATTTGTTTGTAGACAAAGAAACTTGTCCGTTTGAGAGTCCTAGAGAATCAATGATATACACTAAGTCTTGACCGTGCTGGTCTTTTGGATCTGTATGCATGATTAGTGTTGCTTTGTCGTGGCCCACTTTATCAAGCCATTCTTTGAACCACCATAGCACAGTGCCGGATTGTTTCCGGCGGGCGTTGCGGTTGTTCCAGAAGAACACTGTAGTCTCCTGCCTATCTGGTTTAAGAAACTCTTTGCGGATCTCCATTTTGTCTTCTTCAGAAACAGGAGAAAATATTTGATTGTCTACTGCGTGCGGAATGTACTTAAGGGAAACATCAGGGGATACCTCTTTTACTATGTCCGCGGTGACCTTTGAGATCGCACAGATATAATCATTCGAATCATAATATCTCTTATTGAATTTCGGGGCTGGGAAATTGTCCCACACGTGGTAATACACCATTGGGATCAGAGGGCGGATCTCTTGGCTCATATTCCATAGCCAACCGTAGAAGCGAGGGTCTGTCATGAACCATAACATGTCCGGGCGCTCGGTACGGATAACAGATCGTATAATCTCTTCAGTTCCATAACCGTCAACAGGGAAGATCTTCCAATCATCCCCATACTGTTCTGTTTTCTGTGGTGTGTAATCTGGATGACGAATGGCGCCTCCCAAACTAATAACTTGAAACTTCCCTGTTTGCAGAAGAGCTTCAATAATATATTTTGTTTGTATTCCAACTCCTGACGGTGATAACGGATGATCCGAAAGCGTCAAGATCTTAATTTTCTTTGTCAATTTTGTATTTCCCCTATGGACAGTGTTCTGTCTTATAAAATTTACACCCGAATCCAGAAGTGCACGACAGCTTGTTCTTAACGCAGGTACCAGAATCAATATTCTTGAGGGCCCGTTGCAATAGCGCTGTCGCATTTTTTGTTTTTATTGGGCCGCTTGTGGGCGCAAAGAATTCTACAATGTTACTCTTAGCAGTTCTCT
>JYMV01004751.1_pt1 | contig 12899 bp, 9 predicted proteins | sample 338911 | NCBI WGS metagenome assembly JYMV01 (sample SAMN03354496, study PRJNA234377) | hydrothermal vent metagenome | biome: Deep sea; feature: Hydrothermal plumes at the Eastern Lau Spreading Center, Western Pacific Ocean; material: Seawater | place: Tonga | collected 2009 | depth 2000 m m | reverse complement strand
AACAGCAATTTGTCCTTTTCCAGCAGCTGCTACAGGAGTTGGTGGAAGAATAAGAGATAATTTATGTATTGGACGAGGTGGGTTGAATATAGCAGGAACTGCTGGTTATTGTGTAGGTAATTTAAACTTAGAGAACTATAATTCAGAATGGGAAGATGGTAAATTTAAAGAAGGTTTTATTTTATCAGCTGATAAAATTTTGATAGAAGCAAGTAATGGGGCATCGGATTATGGAAACAAGATAGGAGAACCAATTATTTTGGGTTTTGCTAGATCTTTTGGTCAAGATATAAATCAAGAAAGGATTGAATGGATTAAACCAATTATGTTTACTGGTGGAATAGGTTTTATTTATGATGACCATTTACGTAAAAATACTCCAGAAAAGGGAATGAAAATTGTTCGTATTGGTGGTGCAGCATATAGAATTGGTTTGGGTGGTGGTTCAGCATCAAGTAATTTACAATCAATAAAAAATTTGTCTCTTTATCAAGATGCTGTTCAAAGAGGAGATGCTGAAATGGAAAATAAAGTTTCTCGTGTTGTTAGAGCGTGTATAAATTTATTAGAAGTTAATCCAATTGTATCAATACATGATCAAGGAGCTGGTGGAATGGCGAATGTAACGAAAGAGATAATAGAACCATTTGGTGCTGATATTAATTTAGATAATGTTACACTTGGTGATACAAGTTTATCAACATTAGAAACATGGTGTGCAGAATATCAAGAGCAGATAACTGTTTTAGTGGAAGAAAAAAATTTAAATTATATAGCAAATTTGTGTATGAGAGAAAAAGTAGGATTTAGTTGTGTAGGAACAATTACAGACAATAGTAGAGTCATAGTTAGAGATAGTAAGAATAAAGATATAAAAGTTCCAGTTGATTTGGATATTGATAAAGTATTGGGAAATATTCCTCAAAAAGAATTTAAGATGAAAACAGAAAAAATAAATTTGAATGAATTTAACCATTCAAATATAAGATTTTCAACTGCTTTAGAAAAAGTTTTAAAATTATTATCAGTTGGTTCGAAACGTTTTTTAACAAATAAAGTAGATCGTAGTGTAACCGGTCTAATTGCTCAACAGCAATGTGTTGGGCCATTTCATACTCCATTATCAAATTTTGCCTTAGTTGCTCAAAGTCATATGGATATTAAAGGAGTAGCATCGTCTATTGGGGAACAACCAATAAAAGGTTTGTTAAATCCTGCTATTATGGCAAGAATGGTTGTAGGAGAATGTTTAACGAACTTATTATGGGTAAAAATAACACAATTTACAGATATAAAATTATCTGGTAATTGGATGTGGCCTGCTAAAATAGAAGAGGAAAATTATCATTTATATTGTGCAGTTAAATCATTGAGTAATTTGTTAACAAAATTAAAAATTGGTATTGATGGTGGTAAAGATAGTGTTTCTATGTATGTATCTATTGACAATAAGAGAATAAAATCACCTCGAACATTAGTATTATCGAGTTATGCTCCTTGTCCAAATATTTATAAAAAAGTTACACCAAATTTTAAACATAGTAAAACTAATATAATTTATGTTGATTTAGGATATGGTAAAAATAGACTTGGTGGTTCTTCTACATGTCAGGTTTATAATCAAATTGGTGCGAATTGTCCTGATTTTGAAAATCCATTGAATTTCGTTCAAGTTTTTAATATAATACAAGAATATATTCAAAATGGTAAAATTTTATCAGGACATGATAGAAGTGATGGCGGATTAATAACAACTTTGTTAGAAATGTCAATATCATCTGGAATTGGTTTTGAAATATCATTTGAAGGAAATCCAATAGATTATTTATTGAATGAAGAATTAGGATTAGTTATCGAAATTGAAGATGAATATGTTTCAGACTTGATTACAGAATTATCTATATATGTACCAACCTATAAAATAGGTAAAACAACTGCTAAAGCTAGGATAAATGTGAATTGTAATAGGCGACAATTATTGTACAAGTCAGTTAAATATTATCAAGAATTATGGGAAAAAACTAGTTTTGCTTTAGAAATTAAACAAATAGGAGAATCTTTAGCTCGATCAGAAATGATATCTTTATTAAATATGACAGATGTTTCTTATAATTGTTCTTCTTTAATTGTAGAACGTTTAGTAAATCATCAAAATCCAGATATTTTATATAGAGTTGCTATATTACGAGAAGAAGGTTCTAATGGAGAACGGGAAATGGCTTCTGCATTTCATATGGCTGGATTTGAAACATGGGATATTACTACTCAAGATTTATTAAACAGTGATAATTTACTTAGTGGTTTTCGTGGAATAGCGTTCGTTGGTGGTTTTAGTTATTCTGATTGTTTGGGATCATCTGTTGGATGGTACAATGTGATAGTAAATAATTTAAAAATACGAAAACAATTTGATGATTTTTATAATAGGTCAGATACTTTTAGTTTTGGAGTATGTAATGGTTGTCAACTTATGACATTATTAGGTTATGTTGGTGATGAACCATTTAAATTAAAACAAAATTTATCTAAACGTTTCGAGTCTCGTTTTTCAACTATTAAAATTTTAAAATCACACGCAATTATGTTAAAAGATATGGAAGATTTGATAATGGGTGTATGGGTTGCTCATGGTGAAGGAAGATTTGATAAAAATTTCAATAGTGCATATACTCCAATAAAATATGTTAATAATAAATCATTAGTGACTGAAACATATCCTGAAAATCCAAATGGTTCATTAAATGGTGTTGCTGCAATTTGTTCCAAAAATGGTCGTCATTTAGCAATGATGCCTCATCCTGAAAGAACTTTTTTGAAGTGGCAATTACCATGGTCTCCACAATATTTTGAAAAAAGTTTAGTCAATACAAATTATTCTCCTTGGTTTTTATTATTTCAAAATGCTTATGAATGGTGTTTAAATAATACTTTACGCAAAAATTGAGAAAACGATTTAAATATTTAAGTTTAAATTTAAATAATAATTTGGAAACATTTCATAAGATTATAATGAGTATTTCTAAAAAAAAAACTAAAAAAAATCAATATTTATCAATTTCTCAAATAGTTCAGGATTTCTCAAATTTTTCCCAACCATATTGTAAAAAAAAACTTTTTATAAAAGGTGAAGTAACTAATTATAGCAATCCAAAATTCAATGGACATTTATATTTTGACTTAAGAGATAAAGATACAAAAATCAGTTGTTTGGCTAGATTTCCAACGAGAAGATTCTTTCCTAGCATAAAGAACGGAGACATCATCGAAATAACTTGCAATCTATCGCATTATAAAAAACAAAACACTTTTTCTTTATTAATTCAAAGTATGACAAAATGTAAAAAAGAAAAAAGTGATTTTCATATACAATACGAAAAATTAAAATCAAAATATGAAAAATTAGGTTATTTTGATGATGATAAGAAAAAAATTTTAAAGAAAACTAATAAAAGAATTGGTATAATTACAGCTCGTCACGGGGCAGCAATAACAGATATTATTTCAGTTATTAAAAGAAGAAGTTATGGTAATACTATTATAATACGAGATGCTAAAGTTCAAGGTTTAGATTGCGATAAAGAAATTAATGATGCGATTACTGATTTAAATGAGTATAAAAAATTAGATATAATTATTATTTCTCGTGGTGGTGGTTCTATTGAAGATTTATGGGGATTTAATAGTGAAAAAGTGATAGAGGGAGTTTTTAATTCAAAAATCCCAATTATTAGTGCTATTGGTCATAAACGCGATACTACATTATGCGACTTTGTAGCGGATAGGATTGCACAAACGCCGTCAATAGCAGCAGAAATTATAACACAAGATAAAGAAAAAATTCGCAATAATTTAAAACAATTATCTAAAAAGTTAAATCATATAAAACGACATATAATTCGAGAAGTAGAAAATAATATTAATAGTTATAGGAATAACAGGTGTTTGCAAAATCCTGCTAATGAAATTAGGCAAGAGAATACATCAAATAATAGTTTATTAAAACAAATAATTAATTTAAAAATACAAATGGAAAAACAAATAATAAAATCATTTGATATTTCAAAATATTCTACAATCTTTTATCAAGATAAAGAAATAACGTCTGTGAAGGAAGCAAAAAAATTAGAAGATAAAATAAGCACGCTTATATTTGAAGATGGTTCAATTGATGTAAAATTTTCGAATATAACAGATAGTTCAATTATTGTAAATAAGAAAAAAAAAAAGAAGAAACAACAAAATAAATTAGAATCATTACAAAAAGAATTGAATGAAATAGAAAATATTTTAAAAGAAAACGATTATCAAAATATGTCAATAAAAAAAATATATAAAACAAAAAACAAAATAAATAAATTACAAAAAATAAATATATATGATATTAAATTTTTGAAATCGTATGAAAATATATGTAATGAATTGAATTTTGCTGATAATTTGATAGAAGAGATAAATTATTTTAAACCAAAATTAAAAAGTATTGACATAAATGAAAAAATTTATTACGATTCGTTAGATAAATTAAAATCAATATCTAATTTTGAAAGTTCTTTTTTGTCTTATAGAATAACTTCTTATAAAAAGGCATTAAAATATTTATCAATTGTGAAAAAATATTTGGAAAATTTAAAAAAAAATTTTGTTAGTATTGAAAGAAAGGCATTAGATAATAATGTACAAAATTTAAAAAATGTTAATGAAATATCATCTATAATAGAAGATATGTTTAATGATGTTTTTCATAATAATAAAAGAATTGATGGAAAATTTTTTGAAAAATATTATAAAATGAAATGTAATTTAACTAAACATGAAAATGAAGTAAAAAACTCTCCAATTAAAGTTATTGAACTTATCAATCATAATGGTAAATTAATGGAAAAAAACATTACGAATCGTTTTACTTAGTTACCATTTTGAATAGTTGGTAAAGTATTCTGACTTTCAATTTCATTTCCCATAATAGAAGAGATTTTATGACAAACATATCCTAATGGATGTTTAACATTTTCATATATATTTTCTACAAAATCAATATGTTGTGACATTTTGGTTTGATTTAAATTCATTTTTTCGATTTCTTTTTGTAATTTATCAATACTATTTTGTAGTTTGTCAATTTTTTCAGCAAGACTTATCAAGAGTTTATTATCCATTATGTTATAATTTTGATAAATTCTTTTCTTTTTAATTTTCTAACGCCCCATAAATTGTACTATTTATAATCTTTTGTAAAACTTCTTGTTTTTTTGAAGCATACTTAGCAATAAAATCATCTGTCATTTTGACACTATTTTTATTTTTATTATAATATTTATGAATTTTGACAATTCTATTTTTATATGGAAGTCGTTTATGAGAACATTTTCTTACAGCACGAGCAATTGCTTGTTTTTCACCTTGCAGAGAATAAAATGGTTCAAATAAATGAACATGTAATGTATCACTAAGTGAAACGCCTTCTGAAAATTTTTCATCTCCTATAAATATACGAGCATATTTACCATCAGTATTTTCTTCTGTATTAAAAAATTTCCTTCCTTGACTAATTGCCTTGGCAGTACTTGAACTATTAAATATTAAAAAACTTTTATAAGGTGTTCCTTCAAATTTTTCAAAAAGTTCTTTTCTTTTTTTATTATAATTGTTTTGAGTAATTATATTTATTTTTAATTTTTCATCTAAATCAGATAATTTTTGAACAATTTGTATTTTGGTAATTGGTTTTTTGGTTCCATGATCATTTTTATTATTACTTAATCTATTCCATCCTTTTGTTTCTAAAAAAAATCCAATACCATTTGCCCCAGCTGCTTTATGACGAGATATAATAAAATGTTTTTCTTTATTGTATTTTTCAATATTTTTTAATAAACGATGGAATTTTGCTGTGTATATACCTTTTCGTGAATAGACTGAAGGTAAATTACTCATTGCTGATGATTTTTTATAATAACCAGATACGGCATTTGTAAATTTTTCATTGTTAAAATTTTTATCATAGATATCATTAGAGTTAATAATTTCATATTTGTGTAGTTCTTTTTCATATGTTTTTTCCCATCGTGAAAAATGATCTTCATCAACTTTGGTAATATATGGTTTCATCATTTTTTTTATTGCAAAAAGTGAAACATCATCTTCAATATCAAAAAAACTAATATATCCTTTTACATCATTTGATAATTTCTTACTTTTTAATTTTCCAAAAATATTATAATATTTATTATTAAATTTATCTTTTGTTTCAGGAAGTTGTTTTTCATCTTTATGTTTCATTATATTTATAAGACGTGGCAAATCAGTTATAGATTTAAAAATAGGGGTAGCAGTTAATAATAATATTTTTATATTTTTTGCACTTTTTAGTTTTGTTACTAGATAATCATATTCTTGTTTGTATCGTTTTACTGGATATAATAAATTATGACTTTCGTCTAATATAAATAGAGAATTGTCTAATTTAATTATTCCCTTTTTTACTCTATTTGACAATGAAACATAGGAAATAATTTTAACATATTTATTAATAATTCTATTTGTTGGATCTTTTTTTGGTCTTGAACCATCTTTATTAAATTGTGAATTTTCAACAAAATCTTTAATTATGGATGGACATGTTTTAGATATTTCCATTCGATAGTTTTCTTCTAGTGATTTAACTGGTGGAATTACAACATATATTTTTTGTGGTGATATCGGAATATCTAATTCGTCTCTATTTTTATTTGATAAAATACTATTTGAAAATTCATTATTAAAATGAACTTTTAAAATAAAAGAATTTAATACATCAATTGAAGTACATGTTTTTCCTGAACCTAATCCATGCCATGCTAGCAGTCCTCTATATGGTCCATATATTAAATAAGAACTAACAATTTTTTGATAAAATCCTAATTTAATCTTTCCATATGTTGCGTTACACGCTTCTTTATTTATATAAGTATTAGTTGGTTTAGTATAATGTAAATCTTCAAAAATTTTTTTTATTTTAGAAGTAAAATTTTTATCAGTTAATTTTGGCCAATTTATATATTTCATTCTTTGATGATAAATTAATTTTGTTAAATTTGATGCATTTTTAGAACTAATAAATATTAATGCTTTTCTACCTGTTTTTCTTCTTTTAATAATTTGAGCAAGTGCATTATTCTTAAATCGAACAATTTCGCCAAAATTATGATTTCTCATCCCATCAAATAAAGGAATTTTATCTAAAATATCATAAATTTCTGGATTTTTATAGTTAATTATCCTAATTTTTTTTGTTTCTTTTGACATTGTCTCTATATTTAATATCACATATAATTATATTTTTGTACTCGGTATAATTTTTATTATAATATATATTTATACAAATAAGAATTATATAATGTTTAATCAATCTAATTGTACAAAAATTAATAATTTGTGCGAACATACGAAACAATCGTATGAAATACGAAATTTTCCAAATGGCGAAGCATTTCCAGCAGCTTATCACACCCTTAATTTTGGACAATATGAAGTAAAAGGACAACGAAATAATAAAATTCGTTTTGATATTATGAAACAACATTTTGATTTTAAAAATAAAAATGTTATTGATTTTGGTTGTAATACTGGTGGATTATTAATGCAATTAGGTAAAAGTGTAAAATCCGGTATTGGATTAGATTATGACCCAAGATGTATTAATTGTGCAAATGCTTTAAATAATTATTATAAATATGATTTAAGTTTTTATGTATGTGATTTTGATAAACATGATATTAATATTGTAAATAATTATATTCCGTCAGAAAGAAAAATTGATGCAGTTATTGTATTATCAATGGGTTCTTGGGTTAAAGAATGGAAAAGATTATATACATTTGCTTCTAAATTATCAGATACTATGTTCTATGAAGCAAATAATAGGAGGGAAGCAGTACCTCAGTTACAATTATTAAAAAGTTTATATACAAGTGTTAAAATAATTAGTGAACATTCTTATGATGATCCAAGTAATCATGGAAGACAATTATATTTACTTACGCGGTAGTGATGTAAAATCTTTACATTTAATTATATTAATTTTAATTAATTTGTCTTTATTTTTATAAAACATTATTGAACATCTATGTAATCCATCTACTAAAACATATTTACCATCTTCAATAACACAATCTATTTGTGTCATTTTTTTTTCATCAAAGTTTTTTATTAAATTTTCAAAATTTTTAACTGCATTTTTCCTCTCTTGTCCATATCCACTTATCCATCCCGTTACATTCATATATTCTTTATAGTAATTTGTATTATTACATAGAAATTTATATTGTGGCGATTCTTCTAATTTTATGATTTTATATTTTATATTTCGTCTCTTCATATATCGACCATTTATATTAACCCACCCAATTCTTGGATATTGTCCAAATTTCGTATCAATTGAATCAGATTTACAAACAATTTTTCCATATATGTTTTTTAACGAAACTTGTATAGTATTCATATGTTTAATTACTATATAATTAAATATAGACTAAATAGATATAAATGAGTTATCAATCAAACTTTGATACATTAGATTCTAGAAGTATTCCGTATGAAATTAGAAGAAATCCCATAAATATTTATAATTGTAAAAATATTTTATATAACAAAATACAAAAAACAAAGAAAACAAACAGATATGGTGATCAAAATATAATTAACGAGGAATTTTTATATAATAATAATGGATTGATTTTTCCAAATGATTGTAAAATTCTTTTTGAAAAAAATTCAAGAAATGTTCAACCAAAAAATACTATTTCTAAGAAAGTTTATTTATATAAAGTTATGTCATTAAATAATATTGGGCATTTTTTTATAGATAATTTAATTCCTATAATTAAAATGATATTCATTGATCAACAGATTTTGAAAAATTCTGCTACGAGTGTTAATCGTGATAATTATATTATTTTTTTAAGATCACATGAAGAAAGTAATAAATGCCAAACAATTATTAATAAACATCGCGAATATCTCTTACCATATACACAACATGAAGTTAAATTTTTATCTTATTATCCAGATAAAACATTATTCACCGATGTTGTTATTAGTACATTAGGAATTGGCAAATCAATTTCTTTTACAAATTGGTATAAATATGAAAATCATGAAATGATTGATGAATCCATAAATAAAAAATTTGTTCAATTAATTAAAAAAATATATTTTAAATTTTATAATATTGAAGAAAATAAAAATCCAAATAAAATTGTAATTTTATCTAGAAAAAATGCCAAACATCGTAGAGTTAGAAATGAAAGGGAATTAGTAAATGCCTTGAATTCGCAATTTAATAATGTTGAATTAATTAAATTTGAAAAATTTAATTTAAAAGATGAATTGGATTTATTAAATAATGTATCTCTATTTATTTCGCCGCACGGAGCTGGTATAATATCTTCATTTTTTATTCCTTCAAAATCATTATGTTTAATGATAAATCCTAGAGGTTTTTCTTTTATTTATGATTTCCCTGTTATATATCAAAAATATTTAGAAAGATTGAACATAGACATTTGCCAATATGAGAATGACGACTCACGAGATTTAGATTTAGAACATATTTATAGAAATCGTGATAAACATTTTTATATTAATATTCCAAAAATTATTGAAATTATAGAAAAGCATTTTGATCATTGATAAAAAATAGATTTAAATAGATTTAAAGATTTTTTATTATTATTAATTATTATTAGATATATAATTTTAAAATGAATCCAACACAAACTCCACCACCTCCTCCTCCTTCACCAATGCAATCGACACCACAATCACCCACTCCTACACCTACACCTCCACCACCTCCTCCTCCTTCACCAATGCAATCGACACCACAATTACTAACTCCTACACCTACACCTACACCTCCTCCTCCTCCTCCTCCTTCATCAACGCAATTGTCATCACAATCACCAACTCCTCCACCTACACCTACACCTACACCTCCTCCTCCTCCTTCATCAACGCAATTGTCATCACAATCACCAACTCCTCCACCTTCACCAACGCAATCGTCATCACAATCGCCTCCACCAACACAAAGATATAGATGTAGAAAAAATCGTATTCGTAATAAAATATCTGGAAAGATAAGAGCAATAAGTATTGATGAAGCTGATTTTCAAAATAATTGTGAAACATATAATTATTTAATGGATATGCAAATAAGTGAACTAGTTGAATTATGTAAAGAACATAATTTTTTATATTATAAAAATTTAAAAAAAAAATATAATGTTATTTATCTTATGACCCAAATAAATTGTTAATTAAGAACATAATAGTTGAATAATTTTGAATTTAATTATATCAAATTAAATTCAAAATTGATTAAAATGGATTAAAGATAATAAAATATAAATATTAAAAAATGAACTCTACTGATTATTCTCCTACTGCACCAATACTTGGTGACGAATATATTACTATACTTATTTGTACCTCTGGTATTCTTGGACTTTTATTTGCTTTATATCAGTATTTAAAAATTAGGAAAATTAAAATTTATGAAGATGAACATTCTTTTGAATTGTTAGAAAATCAAAGATGGGATAGAGAAAAATTGATTTATGTGTATGAAGCAATTTCCGAAGGTGCTGCTGCATTTTTAAAAGAAGAATTTAAATATATGTATATATTTATTCTTTTATTTTCTGGAGTAATTATTGTTTTAGTTGGAAGTGCTGGAAATTGTGGTAAATCTAAAATTATTGATGGAATGCTTCAATCCACAGATGGTTCATGTTGGATTCGTGGAGGATTAACTGCTGGTTCTTTTGTTATCGGTGGTCTTACTTCTATGTTATCTGGATATATTGGAATGAGAATTGCAGTTTATACAAATGCACGAACAACTATTAGTGCTACACATGGATGGGGCATGGCATTTAATACTGCTTTTAGTGGTGGAGCAGTTATGGGATTTTCTCTTTGTTCTCTTGGTTTATTAATTTTGTATGGAATAATTAATTTGTATCATTTGTATTGGGATTTAAATGTTCTAGGAAATGGGCAAGCTTTATTTGAATGTATTGCTGGATATGGTTTAGGTGGTTCATCTATCGCATTATTTGGACGTGTTGGTGGAGGTATTTATACTAAAGCGGCAGATGTTGGTGCTGATTTGGTTGGTAAAGTTGAACAAGGAATTCCAGAAGATGATCCTAGAAATCCAGCAGTCATTGCTGATAATGTTGGAGATAATGTAGGTGATGTTGCTGGAATGGGTGCTGACCTTTTTGGTTCATTTGCTGAGGCAACTTGTGCCGCTTTAGTCATTGCTTCTATGAGTCCAGATTTGAATAAATATTGGAGTTCATCATTATTTCCATTATTAATTACGAGTGTTGGAATATTTAGTGGATTTTTGACTGCTTTAATACCAATTTGTTATAAAGTAAAAAAAGAAGAAGACATTGAAAAATCATTAAAAATTCAATTAATAGTGTCAACATTATTAACTACACCTTTAATTGCGATGATTTCATATTTATTTTTACCATCAAAATTTTGCGTTGAATTATCTGATAATATTACTGATTCCAGTTTTATTTGGGATGATGATATGCCATCTTGGTGTTCATTTAAAGCTACTAATACAGGTGCTTTTATTTCTATCATTTGCGGTTTATGGTCAGGATTAGTTATTGGTTATTTTACTGAATATATGACAAGTCATAGTCATAGTCCTGTGAGAGAATTGGCAAGTGTTTGTGATAAGGGTGCTGCTGTTAATATTATTTATGGTATTGCACTTGGAAACTTATCCACTACAGTACCAGTTATCTTTTTAGCTATTACTATTTTAATTAGTTTTCAATTGGCAAGTATGTTTGGAATAGCACTTGCTGCTCTCGGTATGTTATCTACTTTAACAATTGGATTGACAATAGATGTTTATGGTCCAATTTCTGATAATGCTGGTGGAATAGCAGAAATGGTTGGTTTTGATGAATCAGTTAGACAAAAGACTGATGCATTAGATGCCGCTGGAAATACAACTGCTGCTATTGGTAAAGGATTCGCAATTGGTTCTGCTGCTTTAGTTTCTCTTGCTCTTTTTGGAGCATTCGTTTCACGTGCTGGATTGGGATATCAAGGAATAAACATTTTAGATTCATTCACTTTCTTTGGATTATTAATTGGAGCAATGCTTCCATATGTATTTTCTGCAATGACTATGAAATCTGTTGGAAAAGCTGCACAAGAAATGGTAGAAGAAGTTAGAAGACAATTCAGAGAAAATTCGGGAATTCTGAGAGGAGATGTAAAACCTGATTATAAAAGATGTGTAGAAATTTCTACACAAGCATCTTTAAAAGAAATGATATTACCAGGTATTTTAGTAATTTTTACCCCAATTGTATTTGGATTTTTATTTGGAATAAAAGCATTATCAGGATTATTAACAGGCTCATTGATTTCTGGAGTTCAAATGGCTATTTCTTCTTCTAATATGGGAGGTGCTTGGGATAATGCTAAAAAATATATTGAAAAAGGAAATTATGGAGGAAAAGGTTCTGCTGCTCATTCAGCTGCTGTTACTGGTGATACAGTTGGCGATCCTCTTAAAGATACATCTGGACCTGCTTTAAATATACTAATGAAATTAATGGCTATTATTTCTCTTGTATTTGCTGACTTTTTTGTCAAAAATTCTTTACCTTCTCTTATACCCGGATATACAACATAATATTTTTTTATCTATAGTAATTATATAAATAGAAATATGTTTTTAGGAGGACAGGTTAATAAAAAATATCCAGAAACAATTAATGATTTAAAACAAAACATTATTTTTGAAAATGATAATAGTAAAGTTTAGATTCCAGAGGAATAGGAAGAGTTGTATATAATGCCAAAAAAAGATT
>JYMV01045875.1_pt1 | contig 12901 bp, 17 predicted proteins | sample 338911 | NCBI WGS metagenome assembly JYMV01 (sample SAMN03354496, study PRJNA234377) | hydrothermal vent metagenome | biome: Deep sea; feature: Hydrothermal plumes at the Eastern Lau Spreading Center, Western Pacific Ocean; material: Seawater | place: Tonga | collected 2009 | depth 2000 m m | reverse complement strand
GAGAGAAACATTGGAACGGATTTCCCTAAATAGACGATCACGTAATTGGCGGGAAGTGACAAATTCGCCTTCCCGTCCGGCGAAAGGCGAGGTGTTGGTACAAAAATGAATAGCCAGAGTGGGTTCGTCAATTTCAATGACCGGAAGCGGTTCCGGGCAACTTGAGTCCGCAATGGTTTCGCCGATTTCTACTTCTTTCATTCCGGCGATTCCAATAATGTCCCCGGTGACCGCGATTGGCGATTCCACTTTTTTCAGTCCTTCATAGCAATATAGTTTTGATGGGGTAAAAACCTGCATATCTCCCTGCCGATCAATCTGGGTATAGGGGGTTTTTATCTTGATCTGTCCCCGTGTGATTTTCCCAATCGCGATCCTTCCGACGTAATCGTCATAATCCATGGAGGAAACCAGCATTTGAAAGGGACCATCGGGGTCGCCCTGATGGGAAGGAACTTTTTCGATAATCAGATCAAGAAGAGGGGTGATATCCTGATCGGGAGCTTCGGGTGTGAGTCTTGAGATTCCCTGCTTGGCCGAAGTGTAAATAATGGAGAAGTCTAATTGTTCGTCATTAGCGCCAAGTTCGACGAACAAATCAAAAACTTCATTGACCACCTCATCGATCCGGGCTGCGGGGCGATCGATTTTGTTGATAACGACAATAGGTTTTAGTCCCAGTTCGAGAGCTTTTTTCAAAACAAACCGGGTCTGCGGCATTGGACCCTCTACGGCATCGGCAAGAAGCAGGACCCCATTAACCATTTTTAAAATTCGTTCTACTTCCCCGCCAAAATCCGCATGGCCGGGCGTATCTACGATATTGATTTTGTAACCCTTGTATTTTATTGCTGCGTTTTTGGAAAAAATGGTGATTCCCCGTTCTTTTTCCAATTCGTTGCTGTCCATGATGCAGGTTCCCGAGAGCTCGTTGTCCCGGAACATCCCGCTTTGTCTAAGAAGGCAATCGACCAACGTAGTTTTTCCATGATCAACATGGGCAATGATTCCAATATTTCTAATTGATTCCTGTTTCACAATAAATGCCTGTTATATAAAAAGGTTAAGTTTGAATGTGATGAATGCTAAATAAGTGGGAATTTCAACAACGATCTACTAGGGAGAGGTCAAGCAATCCGAAGCTTATGGAAGGGGATAAACCAATAGGGGGTTAATTTCATTGTTCTAGTGTTTCTATCCATGATAAATAATAGCTTAGCTTAACAGATTGCAGGAAAAAAACCAAAATAATAATTGTAACTTATTGATATTTATAGCATAATTTTTCTATGCATGCATTAATTCAGGAGTTTTCCGAATATTTACGCATTGAAAAAAGGCATTCGCCTCACACGGTAGCGGGTTATTGCCGGGATCTCGGGCGTTTGGCCAATGCTTTCCCGGATATTGAAGTGTCCTCTCTGACAACTGCGCAAATTCGTGGTTTTCTGCTTTTATTGCGTGATGAGGGATTGTCAACTTCTTCCATTGCCCGGAGTTTGTCGTCGATCAAATCTTTTTTCCGTTATTTGTGCGAGGACAAGCAACTCAAAGAAAATCCCGCAGAGATTTTAGAGACTCCGCGCAGGTGGAGAAAGCTTCCCGATATTCTGTCCCTGACCGATGTTGACAAACTTTTGCGTTGTCCTGATCTGGACACTCCCATTGGCTTGCGAAATCAGGCCATGCTGGAGGTTTTATACGCAACGGGAATGCGTGTCTCAGAACTGATATCAGTAAAAGGGCATAATCTGGATTTGGTTACGGGTAGCCTGAGAACCATGGGGAAGGGGGCCAAAGAACGCATTGTTCCAATAGGGATGGTTGCGAGAAGGGTGCTGGAAGACTATTTATTGAATTCCCGGCCTGTCCTGGCGAAGGGGCAAAAGGTGGAAGAATTGTTCCTGACCCGGCGGGGAAAAGCTATGACCCGGCAAGGATTCTGGAAGTTATTAAAAGGGTATGTGCGTCAGAGCAATATTAAAGCCACGGTGTCCCCGCATACCTTGAGACACGCCTTCGCGACGCATTTATTGGAAAGGGGAGCCGATTTAAGGTCGGTCCAGCAGATGCTGGGTCATGCCGATATCTCCACCACGCAAATCTATACCCATATCCTTGCGAAAAGAATGTTGGAAGTCCACGACCAGTTCCACCCGCGCCACTAGCCGCCACTCGGCGTGGGGCCAACTAAAAACCATCCCCGAGCGCCGGTGAGCCACCGGTGGAAGATAGCAAGGGCTCGTTGGCCGAGACAACTCTTTGCTAGCCAGATAAAGCGATGGCACATTGATCCCACGCCTTGGCGGTCGCGTCAGCGTCACCGCTGCATTGCCACCGGCGGCTCGCCGGGGAATTATTTTCTTGACTGATTTTGCTATAAAAGATAACATTCCCCCTCAACATCCCTCCTTCTGAATTGAGCTTCCGGATTTACAAAGGGTTTGATTTCAAAGGTTTTTTCAAGCCATGATTTTTGAAATTGATAAAATCGATGAAGAGGGTCAGAGTTTTGAAGTGCTCGAACCCAAACAGCACTTTCATATCGACTCACCCGATTGTGTCTTAACGGAAGATGTTAAAATTCAGGGGAGGCTGGAAAAAATCGGTCATGAAATTCTGTGCCAGGGTTTGTTGGAAACGGGTCTCTTGGTAACGTGCACCCGGTGCCTGATTGGTTTTAGTTTTCCGGTAAAAAATAAACTCAGAGTTCATTTCATAGCTAGGGTTGAAAATGACAAGACGAGAAAAGAAATTGAACTTACTGATCTGGATTTTGAGCAGGAATTCTATGAAGAGGGTCGTATTGATCTGTCTTGCCCAGTCCGGGATTTGATATTATTGAGCCTGCCACAAGTTAGGCTGTGCCGAGAGGATTGCTCCGGGTTGTGCTCGCAGTGTGGGACAAACCTGAATGAGAAACATTGCGATTGTAATAACGAAGAGCCTTGCGATCCACGCTTGGCAGTTTTACAAAAATTAAAAGATAAGCTGAAATAGGGAGATATTATGGCTGTACCAAAGAAGAAAACATCCAAATCCAGACAGGGAATGCGGCGGTCTCATTTGAGCCTTAGTGTCCCCGCCTATGTAGAGTGCACCCAGTGCCATGAAATGACCCGCCCGCACCATATTTGCGCACATTGCGGTTATTATAAGGGCAAAGAAGTGATGGAAGTCGAAGCGGTTTAATGCCCCGGTTGTCTCACTTTTTGGTTACCCATTCGCTCTAGAAAATTCCCAACGCCCTCTGGCCGGTGAGCCGCCGGGGCAAAGTGCAACAACTTTCTTGGGCTAGCAAAGAGTTATCTCGGCTCAACGAGCCATTGCTATTTACCCCCACGGCTAGTGGAAAGGAGCCAGGTTCATAGATGAAAATCGTGGTTGACGCCATGGGGGGCGATCATGCTCCAGAGGCCGTTGTGGAAGGTGCCCTCATGGCGGCGAGCGAATATAGTACAGAAATTATTCTCACCGGCTTATCCGAAACGGTTCAAACGATTTTGGATCGTTTGGATCCCGTTCATAAACTGCCTGTTCAAGTCGTCCACGCCGACGAGGTAGTGGAAATGCACGACCTTCCCGGAAAAGTTCTTCGCTCCAAACGTAAATCCTCCATGAAAATTGGTTTGGACCTGCTAAAAGAGGGGACCGCATCGGCTTTTGTGAGCGCCGGAAATACCGGTGCTGTTCTTGCTTATTCCACAGTTATTTTAAGACCCTTAAAGGGTGTGGATAGACCCGCGATTGCCATTCAACTACCTACTTTGAAAGGCAATGCCATTCTTTTGGATGCCGGTGCGAATGTAGACTGTAAGACCAGCCAGTTGTTTCAATTTGGAATTATGGGACATGTTTTTGCAGAATATATTCTTGGAAAGGAAAACCCCCGGGTGGGTTTGCTTAGTATCGGAGAAGAGGATGGGAAGGGCAATGAAATTGTTAAGGAGGTTTTTCAAATGCTCAAAGCCAGCCACATTAATTTTATTGGCAATATAGAGGGTAAGGAAGTATACCGGGGCAATGCTGATGTGATTGTTTGCGATGGGTTTACTGGTAACATTGCGCTCAAAATAAGTGAAAGCCTGGCTGAAATGATCGGGACCAATCTCAAAAGAATGTTTCAGAACAATTGGGCCAGCAAACTGGGTTATCTATTATTAAAACCGCAGTTGGACCAGTTCAAGAAAAAGGTAGATTATTCCGAAACCGGTGGAGCTCCTCTTTTAGGGGTAAACGGAGTTGTTATCATCGCGCATGGAAACTCATCGCCTAAAGCTATAAAAAATGCCATCAACCGGGCTCGTGAATTGTGTGAGAAGAATATCAACGAGCATATTCGGGAAGATATTGAATCGAATTTAACGGATGTGGAAGCGGCCAAAGGGACTATTTGGAAACAAATCAAAAGTATAGCTTTTGGGGCCGAATCCGACGAGGACAAAAGGGGAAAGCCTGACCCTCAGAAACCAGCGGCTGCAGATAAAAACACTGACGAAACCTGATAATTCCATACTTTGATGACTGATCTTAATACCTTCAGGGCTGTAGTTGCGGGAACCGGCGCTTATTTGCCGGAAAAAATCCTCACGAATAAGGATTTGGAAAAATCTCTTGATACTTCCGATGCCTGGATCACCAAGCGAACCGGCATTTGCGAGCGTCGGATTGCGGCCGAAGGAGAGTCCACATCCACGATGGCGGCTAAAGCTGGTAAACAAGCTTTGGTAGATAGTGGGATCGGCCCGAAGGAAGTGGATATGATCATTGTAGCCACTTCCAGCCCGGATGTGCTATTTCCCTCCACAGCCTGTTTTGTTCAAAATAAATTGCAGGCTTTCGGTTCAGCTGCTTATGATATTTCCGCTGTTTGCTCCGGTTTTATTTTTGGACTTTCCATTGCCGAACAATATTTAAAGACAGGCCGTTACGAATATATTTTACTCATTGGCAGTGAGGTCAACTCCAGGATCGTCGATTGGTCGGACAGGTCCACGTGCATACTCTTTGGGGATGGGGCAGGGGCATTATTGCTAAAAAGGGTTGAACAGAAAAACCCCTTAGGAATTTTGTCTACACATATTTATTCTGACGGAAGTTTGTCTGATTTGATCAGTGTTCCGGGAGGAATTGGCACGACGGGGATCAATAAACAAGACATAGATGATAAAAAATACTTCATTAAAATGTCCGGCAATGCAACTTTCAAGGTGGCTGTTAAAAGAATGGCAGATGTGATTTCTGAAGCTTTAGAGTTTAATGGTCTGAGCATGGAAGAAGTGGGACTTTTGGTACCCCATCAGGCCAACGAAAGGATTATTCGCGCAGTTGCCGAGAGGCTGAAATATCCCATGGATAAGGTGTTCATGAATATTCATAAGTATGGGAATACGTCTGCTGCTTCCATCCCGATTGGCATTGATGAAGCAAAACGAAACGGACGTATTCAGCCAGGAGCCATTTCTGTATTGGGTGTTGTTGGGGCGGGCTTGACCTGGGGATCAGCGGTGATTAAATGGTGAAAATCGCATTTGTATTTCCAGGTCAGGGCTCCCAGTTTGTGGGGATGGGTAAAGACTTTTATGACCATATGCCAACGGCTCGGAAACTCCTGGATGAGGCCAATGAGATTTTGGGATGTGATCTAACAAGTATTTGTTTCAATGGGCCTGAAGAAACTTTAAAGTTGACGGAAAATACTCAGCCAGCACTGCTTGTACACAGTACAATGGCCTTGAAAATATTAAGGGAAAATGGTATAGATTCGGTACTTGCGGCGGGCCACAGTCTGGGTGAATTCTCGGCATTGGTCTCTGCTGGGGCTCTTCAATTCAAAGATGCGGTAAGGCTGGTCCGATTGCGGGGTCAATTCATGCAGGAAGCGGTTCCGGTTGGAGTGGGATCAATGGCCGCCATTATTGGATTGGAGATTGATATACTTCAGCAATTGTGCGATCAGGTTTCTGAAGACTCCTGTATGGTTCAGCCAGCAAACTTAAATAGTCCTGTGCAAACAGTCATCGCAGGTCACAAAAAGGCCGTTGAGCAGGTTTCCGAAAAAGCGTTGAAGGCTGGCGCTAAAAAAGCAGTGCCCTTGCCGGTGAGTGCGCCATTTCATAGTGCGCTTATGAAGCCGGCTGAAATAAAGCTTCAAAAAGAATTGGAACAGACCGAGTTTCACGACCTGTCCTATCCGGTAATCACCAACATTGAGGCCAAACCCATCACCAAGGCGAGTGAAGCAAGATCAGCCCTTGTTAAACAGGTTTGCTCTCCCGTGCGTTGGTCTGAAACGATGCAGGTGTTGGTGGACCAGGGGATTGAAACAGTTATTGAATTGGGAGCGGGGAAAGTATTAAGCGGACTGATAAAAAGGTTTGATAGGAGTATCAAATGTTATCAGGTTGGAGACCGGGAGAGTTTGTCGCAAACCCTGGCTGCTTTGAATGGGAATTGATTTGAGCGAATGAACAGGATTCTTTAATGGAATTGCAAAACAAGGTGGCTTTGGTCACGGGAGGGGCTCAGGGAATTGGTAAAACTATCAGTGAGGAGCTGGTTCGGAATGGGGCCCATGTAGTGCTGGGGGATGTGAACCTGGAAGGCGCACAGGCCACAGCCGAAGCCATAAATAATAATGGGGGTTCCGCTTCCGCTGTTAAAATTGATGTCTCTAACCCTGCTGAGGTAAAGCAGGTTTTTGATTCCATCCTGAAAGATAAAAAACCGGTGGATATCCTGATCAATAACGCGGGGATCACCCGTGACGGTTTGATGATACGAATGAAAGAATTAGATTGGGACAGTGTTCTCAATATCAACCTGAAAGGGACTTTTCTTTGTAGCCAGCAGGCGGCAAAGCAGATGATGAAGCAAAAAAGTGGAGTAATTGTTAATATCGCGTCGATCGTCGGAGTGATGGGGAATTTTGGCCAGGCCAATTATTCCGCATCCAAGGCTGGAGTTATTGGTTTGACAAAAACCCTTGCCCGGGAAGTTGCATCAAGGGGGATAAGGGTGAATGCGGTGGCGCCTGGTTTTATTGATACGGAAATGACACGTGTTTTGGACGAATCGGTGCGTCAAAGTTTGATTGAGCAAATTCCTCTAGCCAAGCTGGGTTTGCCTGAAGATGTGGCGCGCTGTGTTGCTTTTTTAGTTTCCGATAGGTCCAGTTATATAACAGGGCAGGTCATTAATGTGAACGGTGGTATGTTGATGTGATTTCAATAAGGAGTTTTAAAAATTATGTCTGTTGAAGAAAAAGTAAAAGAAATTATCGTTGACCAGTTAGGCGTTGATGAAAAACAGGTGACAGCAGATGCGTCTTTTATTGATGACCTTGGGGCTGATTCTTTGGATACGGTGGAATTGGTTATGGCTCTTGAGGAGGAATTTGATATTGAAATTCCCGATGACGAGGCTGAAAAAATTGCCACAGTTAAAGATGCTACAAGTTATATAAACAGCCGGACCAACTGATTGGTCAAAATAGTTCCCCAGGGTGCTTGCATGAAAAGACGTGTTGTCGTTACTGGATTGGGGATCGTTTCCCCCTTGGGTCTTGGGGTAAAGGAAAACGAAACGGCTTTGTTTGAAGGCAGTTCAGGAGTCGGTTTTATTAAAACCTTCACTCCTGATGAAAATTTTCCTGTTAAAATCGCCGGAGAAGTTAAGGGATTTGATCCAGAACAATATATAGACCACAAAAATGTAAAAAAGATGGACCGGTTTATCCACTATGCCGTGGCCTGCAGTAAAATGGCTTTGGAGGATTCTGGTGTTGAAATTAATGACCAGAATGCTGAGCGGGTCGGCGTTATAGTCGGCGTTGGCTTAGGCGGCTTGCCCGCGATTGAAAAATACCACGATGTTTTCAGGGAAAGGGGAGTGAAAAAAATCACTCCCTTTTTCATTCCTATGCTGATTGCTAATCTGGCTTCGGGCCAGGTGTCAATTATGTTTGGAGCTAAGGGGCCCAACTCCTGTGTGGTCACCGCCTGCGCCACGGGAACCCATTCTATAGGTGAAGCCACAAGGTTTATTCAGTATGGGGATGCCGATGTCATGTTTGCCGGAGGTACCGAGTCGGTCATTACTCCCCTTTGTGTTGGAGGCTTCAATGCGTCCAAGGCATTGTCTACCCGCAACGATGATCCTCAGGGTGCCAGCCGACCCTTTGATAAGGATCGGGATGGTTTTGTTGTAGGAGAGGGGGGAGGGGTGCTTATCCTCGAGGAATTGGAGATCGCCAAAAAACGCGGGGCTAAAATTTATGGTGAAATTATCGGCTATGGCCTCAATGGAGATGCCTACCACATCACTGCGCCTTCTCCCAGGGGTGAGGGTGCTGCACGTTGCCTGAAGCTCGCCTTGAACAACGCGGGGATCAATAAAGAAGATGTGGATTATATTAATGCCCACGGAACTTCTACCACGGCGGATGCAACAGAGACGCAAGCCAGATCATGCTTATAATCTGGCTGTCAGTTCTACCAAATCTATGACAGGTCATTTACTGGGGGCCGCAGGAGGAGTCGAAGCAATTTTCACCCTTCTTGCTATGCAGAAAGGGGTGATTCCTCCCACCATCAATTACACCACCCCTGATCCTGAATGCGATTTGGATTATGTTCCAAATAAGGCCCGTGAAAAAAATTTAAACATTTGTGTTTCCAACTCTTTTGGTTTTGGAGGAACCAACGGAGTTCTTATTTTTAAAAAATTTTCAAACTAATTCCCGCTATGATTGAAGTCTCTTCGGATCGCGCCCAAGAAGTTGCTTCCCTTCAGGAAACCCTCGGATATGTATTTTCCGACCTGAGACTCCTCAACAAAGCTCTGACTCATAAATCCTATGTAAACGAAAGAAACGAAACTCTAAAGCATAATGAGAGATTTGAATTTTTGGGGGACTCTGTCCTTGATATAGTAGTTAGTGATTACTTGGTGCATCAATTCAGTGATTATGCGGAAGGAACCCTATCAAAAATTCGTGCGGCGGTTGTCAACGAAAGCTGTTTAGCTGATCTTGCCAGAAAAATAGAACTGGGAAAATATCTCCTTCTCGGAAAGGGAGAAAATTTATCTGGTGGCAGAGATAAACCTTCAATTCTAGCAAATACTTTTGAGGCTGTTGCCGGAGCCTTGTTCAGGGATGGCGGGCTGGAATCAGCTTCCAGAGTCTTTCTTCCTTTGTTGAAAGTGGAAATATCTAAATTTGCTGACTCCTGGTCATTTAGAGATTTTAAAAGTGACCTTCAGGAATACACACAGAATCAATTTGTTTGTACACCCTCCTATAAAGTGACCAACGAATTGGGTCCGGACCACGCAAAGGAATTTGAAATTGTTGTAATGATCAAGAATAAAGTTATGGGAAAAGGTTTTGGAAAAAGTAAAAAAGAAGCAGAACAAGCGGCGGCCAAAATGGCTATGGAAAGTTATTCAGCTTCATCCAAACTCTAGCAGGTTGCTGACAAAGTAAAACCTATTTTGTTATGATTGTACTATATGGTTCTCGGTTCCTTTGATATCCTGAAATATGCTGGAAGACTGGATTTTAAGAAAAAAAGAAGTTGAGGCCTCTAAAAGTAAACTAAGAGGGATAGACCTCAGTAACGCCAAGCTAATGGGTGCCAAGCTTGGTGGGGCAGATTTGACCCAGGCAGATTTGTCTTCTGCCTATTTGATCAAGGCTGACCTCAGTAAAGCAAGCTTGGTAGAGGCTGATCTAACACAGGCAGTTTTGAGTGAAGCTAACCTTTCGGATGCGGACTTGGAAGGTGCTGAACTCATGGACTCTTATTTGCATGGGGCGAACTTAAAAGGGGTTGTCCACCTGACCTGCGATCAGATAGAATTAGCCAATTTTGACAAAGACACGGTTTTCCCCGATTATATTACGATTCATTGGACAGAGGATGGCTATTGCGAGTGCCAGGAGCAATGAAGTTCATGATCTGAAAAAGTATTCATTGGTTTGCGGTAATTTAATTTTTTCTTTTTAAGAGACAGCGATGCGAGACCAGGAAATTATAAAATTAATGAAAGGAATTTTTTTTAAAACCCTTTTCCGCCGGAGAGAAGAAGACGATAGCGAACTTGGACAGCCATATTATTGAATATAAAAAAGGGGATCACGTAATTCGCCAGGGAGAAAAAGACTCTACTATTTTTATCTTGTTAAAAGGAACTTTGGCTATTACCAAAAATGAAGCACCGGATGCTGAGCTCAATGCATTGAAAGCCGGAGCTATGTTTGGCGAAGTTCCGCTGATTACTGGAAAACCCAGGTCCGCTAATGTGATTGCCAAAAATAAGGTGCTTGTCCTGAAAATGGATGGCTATTTGTTAAAGACGCCGGATCCTGCCATCCTGAATAAATTTAAAGACCATCTTATTAAGGTACTTATCAAAAGGCTGGATGAAATGAATTCTTCAATGGCAGCTTTTAAAGTCGGATTTGAAAAAATGTATCGCTGCCTGTGAATATGAATACCACCCGCAATGGCTAACAAAAGATTAGACTACGAAAGGGACCCTATTCCACAGGACAAAGAGCCTCCACGTTTTGAGCCGGAAACAATTGGATCAAAAGTCATATTTGGTTTCAGCATAACGCTGGGATGTTTTTTTATAACTCTTGTCTTGATTGGCGTCTGGCAATCTTTTAACCAGTTTTTAAATTTCCTGTCCGGTTTGTTTTAATTTTATCCGCCTATTGATTTATTGAATATATCCTGTGAAAAAGAAAAAATACTTGATCGTTCCCATATTTGTGTCCCATGAGGGGTGTCCTTACCGTTGCTCATTTTGTAATCAGACCAAAATAACTGGCACAAATACAAAAGCAGATAAGATTATGCTCAATGAAACCCTACGCACTCATTTAGAAGGTCTAAATCCAAATCAGCTACCGGAGATAAGGGAGGTGGCCTTTTTCGGGGGAAGTTTTACCGGCATTCCTTCGGAGCGTCAGAAATATTTGCTTTCTTCGGTTCAGCCATGGATTTTATCAGGGCAAATCCAATCGATCCGGGTTTCAACTCATGCCTTGTTCATCGATGAAACCAGACTCGCATTGTTGAGTCAATATAATGTGGAAACGGTGGAATTAGGAATCCAATCTACGGATAATGAGGTCTTAAAGTTGGTGGGGCGTGAATGTTCCTTTAATGTTATTTTGTCGGCCGTCTACAAAATTCGCAAGATAGGGTTCCGTTTGGGTTTGCAATTAATGCCGGGTCTTCCCGGAGACAGTGAAAAAAAATTCCGAAAATCGGTTAAAGATGTCATAAACCTTAGTCCGGATTTTGTCAGAATTTATCCTACCCTGGTTATTAAAAATACGAGATTGTTTGATATGTACCGACAGGGAACATACACTCCCTGGAACTTGGAAAGAATGATTGAGGCTGTTAAAGAAGCCGTTGTTCAATTTAAAAAAAATGGTATTCCCGTTATTAGAGTGGGATTGCATCCTGATCAGTCCTTGTTGGAGAATTATGTGGATGGTCCTTTTCATCCTTCATTCCGTTATTTGGTCGATAGCCGTATTGCCCGAGATCAGATGATAAATATGATCCGGACGTTGGAACAGATTCCATCATCGGTTTCTATCTAATTTCGTGGGGCACAAAAAAGAGAATCTTTCAATTATTAAAAGTATTTTTGGCTTAGAATCTATTAGTATTCAACAGGGTGGCATAGCGGAGCACTTGGAACTTGTTGCCTGAAAAATTTTTTAACAATAATTAGTTGTTTAGAGAGGAGAGCGCTATGGTTACCATAGGAATGAACTATAAAATGATTCTCGGAAAGGAAAAGATTTTTGAAGATGCTTTTGTTAATGTTATAAAAGTGATGAATGAAATAGAGGGGCATTCAAAATCGTTTTTATACAAGGATGTGAGCGACGCCCAGTCATACCTTATTGTTTCAGAGTGGCACTCTGAAGACGCGTATAATGATTTTATTCAATCTGATAAATTCAAAGGTGTGGTGAATTGGGGCAAGGAAAATATCCTAGCGGGGCGTCCTTCCCATACGGTTTACAAGCACTAAAATCCATTATGTGGAATTCTGCTTTGGAGTGTGTTTGTAGTAACCGTCACGAATGCATTTTTGAACCTTTTTGTAGAATAGCTCGGTGTCATGGGGAAGTTGGCCATCTAGCCGCCAACGGACTTTAACCAGCTTTCCGACAGGATGCTCAATGATGGAAGTTATCTCTCCAGTGTTTCTGGAAAGCGGTTCATAAAGAATATCGCCAGTTCTTAGTTTCATGATAAAAAGTAGGTTAAAGGTTATTTAAGTATACTGTTTAATATCTCAGAAATAAAAATTTTTAATGTGTCTCTGGTTTGGAGGAAGGCATTATGGAGGATTATATTCTCATGGCTGCCATGTATAACACCATGACTTCAGGCAAGGTGGATAAATATCTGGTCAAGAAAGGAGATAAAGTTGCTCCAGGTACCCCCGTGGCAGAAATTATTGCTGAGGGATATTTCACCTTGTTATCGGAAGTGGAAGGAAGGGTGAAGGAGTTTTATGTGATGGAAGGGGATTATGTTGAAGTGGATACTGCTTTAATTGAAGTAGAATTGAAAGAAGAGAAATAATCCTCTTTATAAGTTCGAAAAAAAATATGCCGCCGTTACAAGATAAATTGCCAGTCCCAGAATATCGTTGATAACAGTAATGATCGGACCCGTGCTGATGGCAGGATCAATATTCAGGTTTATAAACAGGATAGGGGTCAATGAGCCTATCATGGATGCTATGGAAACAGCGAGGATAATTCCGGTCCCAACCACCCAACCGAGCACCGGGTTGGTATGCAAAAGAGGTTCAGAAGTCAAGTAGACAAGACCTCCACACAGCAATCCAAAAATCA
>JYMV01047799.1_pt1 | contig 12905 bp, 12 predicted proteins | sample 338911 | NCBI WGS metagenome assembly JYMV01 (sample SAMN03354496, study PRJNA234377) | hydrothermal vent metagenome | biome: Deep sea; feature: Hydrothermal plumes at the Eastern Lau Spreading Center, Western Pacific Ocean; material: Seawater | place: Tonga | collected 2009 | depth 2000 m m | reverse complement strand
GGGGAGGGGGTGTCCCTGTCATCACTATGTGGTAACGTTCACGTTCTATGGCTATTGAAAAATCTGATTTCAATGAAGGTGAGCAGAGGGACCTAGAGGAACTGCACACACCTATAAAACCTTAGGAAAAAATTATTTGTTTTCATTTTAACATGTGTATGATTCCATCGTAAGATGATGAGATTTCAAAAAAACATCTTGGGCTTGAGTGTAGTCTTACTCCTATGCACTCCGTCCGTCGTGCTTGGACAGGGCGGTTCCAGTGTCCCCACCAATCCTGACACGGACGACGCTGATCTTTTTTCGCTTCCATGTGCTGACTTCATTGCGGAAGGGATCTGCCGTGATGGTGGTCGGATACCAACCATGGGGTTGCCGCCTCTTCCTCCTGCGCCGTCTGTCGACACAGTCATTGCCACTATTCCAGTGGGGGACGAATTGGTTGTGGGCGATGATGATCCTCAGTCCATTGCCATTACCCCCGATGGGACTCGTGCGTACGTAGCACTCTCGGGCCGGAACGTCACTGATAATTCGTGCGGTATCGCAGTGATTGATCTGAGCACGAATACGAAGATTGAAACGTTCCCCTCACATTGTGCTCGGAAAATTGCTATTACTCCTGATGGGACACATGCCTACACCCTACTGGGAGAGGGGAGGACGTTACGAGGGGAGACCCTTGGGTCAATTGATTTGAGCACTAACACCGTGCTGCCTCACATCGCCATGAAAAAGAACGAATTCGGTGAAGAGTTTTCCTTGTTTGAAATAGTAATTTCGCCGGACAGTACCCGTGCCTACTTTGTTACTGGGGAGAGTGTGATTGTCGTCCTAGATCTCACTTCCCTCACTATTTCGGCTACCATCCCCATTGAAGGAGGTTTTAGAAAGATTGCTATTACACCCGATGGGAAGAGGGCGTATGCCGTAAGTACTAATACTGCTTCTCCCATCAACCGCGTTACTGCAGTCGACCTTACTACAAATACGGTGATTACTACCATTCCCGTTGGGCATCGCCCTGGAGACATCGCCATTACGCCCGATGGTAACCATGCCTACCTGACACATCAGAGCGGGGTCGATCCTACACTTCCAATTGACATCCGGTTTGATATCAGCGGAACGGTCATTGATCTACGTACACACACGGTAGTTAGCACCATTCGATTGGGAAGAGGAGCGACATTTATCGTATTTACACCGGACGGAACCCGTGCTTATTCTAAAATGGATTTTGACAATATTGCTGTTTATACCGTGCCAAAAACCACCACTGCACTTGATCCCCTGATTCCAACGGTAGTTCCTCGCATTCCCGTCGGTCCCGGCTTCACTGACCTTGCAATCAGTCCGGATGGTACTCATGTGTATGTGACAAACTCTGTAGACGAGACTGTCTCAGTGATTGTACGCGGTGTTGTACCTGCCATTACGCCGAGTGTCACACCTGCCATTACGCCGAGTGTCTCACCTGAAGTGGAAACTCCTGCCGCTCCAACGCCTACTTCCGTGGGAAGCGACGACCCGGATCTCACGATGTCCCTCACGAAGGTGGTGCACAAGCCAAGCAGTGTCGGCGAAAAATTGTCGATGAAACTGACGCTCCAGAATCTTGGGGCCCCGATTCCGCTGGGGCAGGATGAGTTTTGGGTTTCCACATGGCTATCATCAGACCAAGTGCTCGATAACGCGGATCAGTTTTTCACGAGGATAGCGATTCAATCGACGGATGTTGAGGTGGGCGAGACCTTCAAGCTGAAACTGAAATTAGAGACGTTGCTGTCGATGGCCGGGAAGTTTGTCCTGGTGACCATTGATAGCGAAGACAATGTGGTGGAACGCAATGAAGGCAATAATCTGGTGGTGCATCGGGTGGCGATTGAGCCGGGGTGTCCCAAAACACTTTGGCGTCTTGAGCGCGAACCGACATCGGCTGAGGATCCTCAAAAAATAGGCGTGATGCGTGAAGGTACGTGCATCACCGTGCGGGGGAATGTGGATAAGGCTGACGATATCGATGGGTATCGCATCGTAGTGCGGAAGGATCTGACACTCAAACTCACGCTGATACCGGACAATCCTACGGCTGACTTTGACCTGGCGATTCTAGATTTAGAAACGGGGAGCACGGTGGGCACCTGTGAAAGTACGACGTCGCCGGAGATATGCTTGGTCACACTTACGGCCGGGACGTTGGTCGTGGGGGTGGTGTTACCGACAGAGGGGACGGGATTGTATACCTTAATGCTAGTTCCCCAGTAATTTCAATCTCTACAGATGCGATGCTGCCCGTTCCTCGTGGGTAGTGAGCCTTCATTTCATCGGTGAGGTCTTCCACAAGTACATCGATGTGATCAATGCCGGCAGGTGTCTCACGACTTAAGGGATCCTCTGCCAAGGCACTGAATGAGCGCAAAACTAAATAGTTCTGAAACTCTTTTAATTGGTAGCTGGATAACTCAAGGCAATGCAGTGGCGGCTGATGATGTTTGCAGAAGTGAGAGGACGGACTTTTTTAGAGGTTCACAGGGGCTGCTGGCAGAGTTGAAGGGTAAAAATGAAAACATAGGGGATTGCTCAAGCTATTGCTAGATGGGCAGTCCCATCATTATTGCTGCATTCCTGCAACACTTCTACTTGTCCCTCTTTGTCTCACTCTGCCTCTCACCCCACCACTTTGTCGGTATTTCTAACACCTATGTAACACCTACCCAATTCAAGTGACCCCGATCCCCAAATTCACCTTAATGGGGTTATGGGCAGATTGCTCTCGCTACGTGTGAAATTTTTTGGAAATTTCCCTAGTTTCAGGAGGGGGTGGATTACAGGCGTTCACCCCTAAGGCGCTGTGTTGGAGGGTAGCGTCGTATTGTAAAAATAACTACTCCCACCGGAGCTTTGAGAGCCAATCAGGACATCCCCTGTCCGCATGTTATAGAGATTCTGGTTGCCAGACGTACCATGGAGTCCAATGTAGTGTTCCCCTTTTTGAGGGTCATAATAATTCACCCGTCCGCCACTTTGAGGAATCCCCATCAAGTACTGGCCATCGCTTGTCAAACCGACGGGCGGGAGAGAGTCATCTGTTGGTGCGGAACTGTATGACGACATGTGTGCGTGACATCCGCTCAAGAGCACTGCGGTGATAATGAACAAGAGTGTTCTTTCTTGCATGTTCATGGCCTCACCTCCACCTATGAGTGTCTACTAAAATGATATACCTCTGACCTGTAACTTTCAACGTCCTGATGGCCGTCTTGCGTCTCTATTATCCACACCACTTTCTATCAACTGGCCCACGTAATTGAACCCCTCCCCTCACTGGAGTATCCTTTCTACATCCACTCTCTCGGAGACTTCCATGTTCAGGCTCCATCGTGTGCTCTTACTCGTTATTCTCACCTCCATAAAAAAAAAGGAGATGAACCATGACACTCAATGTAAAAGCGTTCGCTCTCACATGCGGGGTCATTGGGGGATTCGGTCTCTTCGTGCTCACATGGTGGATCATTGCCTTCGACGGTGCCACCGGTGAGATGACCTTTATTGGACGCCTCTATCGCGGCTACACCATCAGTCCGCTCGGGAGCATCGTCGGTCTCATGTGGGCGTTCGTCGATGGCGTCATTGGGGGAGCCATCTTCGCGTGGCTCTATAACCTGATGTCCAGACGTGCTGCGAGTACAGCAATATGATGACGAGGTTTTGCAGAATCGAGATGGCCAAGGATCACCCTCCAATTGCTCCACTCCCAAGTAGGCAAACTTGGAGCATCCTCATGTTCATCAGCTTCGTCGTGTCCACTCTTGCCTCCCCAGCTCTCGCCACTGACTTCCCCAACGTCACCTACCACCGCTGTTACGATGGCGACACCTGCACCTTCACCATTCAAGATGTCCATTCGCTGTTCGGTGAGAAGATCAATGTCCGAATCGCTGGGATTGATACGCCGGAGATCAAAGGGAAGTGTCAAAAGGAAACAGCCCTCGCCATGCAAGCCAGAAATCTAGTGAGGCGAATGCTCGGGCAAGCTCGCCGCATTGACCTCCTCGATGTGGAGCGTGGGAAATATTTCAGGATTGTTGCGAAGGTTGTGGCGGATGGGAATGATATTGGACACACCCTGATAGATCGAGGGATGGCTGTGGCGTATGATGGCGGGAAGAAGGTAACGGGTTGGTGTGCTAGATAATGGGAGGATTATGCCCTTGAGGCATCTGACGCACCACCGGCTCCAACTTGGAGGCATGATGAAGCACATATTGTTGGCACTGGTGTTGTCAGAACTGAAGAAGGAAAGGTTGCCACAACTTGAAGATCGCATCTTCACTCATTCCCGCGATGTTCTCAAGAAAATCTTTCATCGGTCAGTTGTACGAGCAGGCCTTGCTCCGTTCCGGTTTCACGATCTGAGACATACGTTTGCCTCACGACTTGCCATGCAGGGTGCCAACGATCGGACGTTGATGGCGTTGGGCGGATGGAAGTCATCAGCCATGCTCTCTCGGTATGCGCACCTCAGCCCAACACATTTATGGAATGCGGTTGAGGGGCTCACTCAGGTTGGAACCGTGAACAAAACCGGAACAGGGGAGGGGAGTGAGAAAGCTGAATCGATGCAAGTAATTGAAAAGATTGGTGAGCCGCCCCGGGCTCGAACCGGGGACACCCGCCTTAAAAGGGCGGTGCTCTGCCAACTGAGCTAGCGGCCCACTGTGTTGATTGGTGAGGTTTCTATCACGTTCAGAATCGTTGCGTCAATGACGCCTTCGAAGCTGTGTTGCGACACTGAATTGACGAAATTTTCTCGCCTAAGTTTTGAGCAATGTGGTGTTTCGTGTCTACGGAAAGTGATTGAAATTCCTATTCACAAAGTTATGGACAATGTGTCCCCATAATATGTGGACATCGTACGGCAACGTCAAAAAACACCCGAGATCTCGATAGAATTTCCTGTATAATCGCGGCGTGGCTATACGATGTCCTACTTGCGACAAAACAGTTTCAATAGAAGGCAATGCCTTCCGGCCATTTTGCTCTGAACGGTGCCGCTTACTCGACCTTAACTCATGGCTCACGGACCAGTATCGAGTTCCTGTCGATGATGGCGGTGTTGAACAAGACTCCGACGATAATGTACGTGAATTTTCTGGATCGTAATTTAGGTAAACCGTGAGTACTATTCGTACACCTCATGGCTAAACTTATTACGGCTAAACGCCGTGAAAACAAAGCTGACAGGACAAAAACGTATGTTCAAACCTTTATCATGGTCCCATCCGTACTCATGGGCATGGTGTCGCTCATTGTGGGCTATGGAGGGATCGTCTTTACCTTCATGCAGGATACGCTCACCGGACTTGCGCTACTTGATAGCACGGGATTATTGTTTTTTGGTGCCTTGCTGGGCTGGGGCCATGCACGTTACCAATACCATCTTTTTTTGACCTACCCGGAATACTACGCCGGCCACTTCCAGCTTCTCACCCAAGGTGCACGACGCAAGCGACGAAAAAAGGCGCCGCGGCAACACACCCTCCAAGATCCACAACCGCAACCAATCATGCATTATGGAATCTATGCCGTCGGTGCCATCATGCTTATCATAGCTATTGTGTATCCTATTACGACCGGACGTCTTAATGTGTATGCTGCGATATTTCTCCCGTTTGCAGGCTACTTTAACGCGAAATTCCTGGTGTGGCGGCGACGCGTGAGGCAAATGTAGCCGAGAAATAGGTGAGGGAGGGTATGTATTCTATCGGAAACAGCATTCGCATGAGCTTCGCAATGCTTGTGATCTGGATCGTTGTTCCCACTGTTAGTTTTTCGGGCGGACCGGCACCGACCATCACGACAATTGAGACATCATTGTCGTTCAAATTTCCTTTTGGTATCGCCGTCGACCACAATGGACACATCATTATTTCCCATGATGGTCGTATGATCAGTCGTATTGGCAAGAACGGACAGATGCATCCCGTAGCTGGCGGAGTCGTGAAAGACTTTGAAGGCGATGGGAAACCCGCATCACAGGCCTTGCTGTTCGGACCTGGACGATTCACCTTCGATCAGCAAGGCAATCTCTTCGTCCCCGACATGGGCAATCATCGCATTCGAAAAATAGACTACCCTTCGGGTGTCATCACGACAGTCGTCGGCCATGGCCCTACTGGAAGAGGGAAAGGCTCATTTGCAGGGGATGGTGGGCCAGGCAGTGAGGCGTTTCTCAACCGGCCCATCAGCGTTGTCTTTGATTCGACAGGGGCGCTTTATATTGCGGATGCCGCAAATTTTCGCGTCCGCAAGGTCACACCGGGCGAAGACGGCATCATTACCGGCGCGCCAGACGAAATCATCGAGACCATCGCAGGAATCGGTAAACGGGGATTTTCGAACGATAAGAAGCTCGCTGTCTCAGCGCGCATCGCTGCGATCGACCTTGCCATCGATCGTGCTGACCAATTGTTCCTCGCGGATGGCGGTAACAATCGCATTCGGCGTGTTGACAAAGATACTGGAATTATTACGACCGTCATAGGAAGCGGTCCTTTTGGTGAGGTAGCAGGATACTCTGGGAATGGGTCAGACGCCAAACATGCCCGCATGAGTTCTTCAGAAGGAATTGTGTTTGATTCTGCAGGAAATCTGTATATCGCGGATGTATTGAACCACCGTGTGCGTATGGTGACACCGGGACGAGACGGTTTAATCACCGGCGAAACCGACGAAATTATTACGACCATTGTCGGCTCCGGGACGATTGGTATTGAGGCGGGCGGATTGCAAGGCGACGGGGGGCCCGCCTTAGAATCCAAACTTAATCAACCGCAGGATATGGTTATAGATGCCGAGGGCAACCTCGTGGTGGTTGACGGGCTCAATCACCGGCTTCGGCGAGTCATCCTCCATCCAAAGGTCATGATGCCCATTCATGCGCCCTATGAACGCGCTGTCGACTTTCCCCAACAAAACATGTGACGACTCCTTACTTCCGCCGGTCTTCTTCCAGCGCCCGCAGTCTCTTCTCCAGATCCCGAAGACGCTGATACATCTCAGGGAGTCGTTGAAGCGTTTGGCTCGCGCGTAACCACAGCTTATGTGGCATGGCCGGCGTGCCGGAAACCACCTGTTGCGGAGGCACGTCTCTGGGAACGCCAGTTTGGGCGGTCACGATGACGTGATCTCCAATCGTTACGTGATCGGACACGCCGGCTTGTCCCGCAAGGGTCGTGTGATGTCCGAGGGTGCTACTGCCGGCAATTCCAGCCTGAGCCACGATCAGACTATGCTCGCCGATCGTCACGTTGTGGGCGATCTGAACGAGATTATCAATTTTCGTACCTTTCCCGATCACCGTCTGTCCAAAGGTTGCGCGGTCAATGGCAGCATTCGCTCCAATCTCGACATCGTCTTCAATCACGACATATCCAATTTGGGGCATCTTTTCGTGAACGCCTTTGTCTTGAATGTATCCAAACCCGTCACTCCCAACGACGGTTCCGCTGTGGATGATGACGCGATGGCCGATTTGACTTCGTTCTCTCACCGTCACGTTTGGATACAACAGGCAGTCATCACCAATTTTTGATCCCGCTCCGATGAAGACTCCTGGGAACAGGGTCACACGATCACCGATCCGGACGTGATCGGCGATGCTCACGAATGGCCAAATACTTCCATCATTGCCGATCTCGACGTGATTGCCTCGATGCATTTCTGCACTGATGCCGCGTGGAGAATATGTCTCCGTAAAGAAGGCCTTGACGAGTCTGGCAAACGCCAAAGCAGGATTCGGCACCGCAATTTGCGCACAAGGAATTGTTGACTCCGCCTGCGTCACCAGCATGGCAGATGCCGTCGTCGCCTTGGCCACCGAGAGATGCTTGCGGTCGCTTAAAAAGGTGATCTGGCCAGCGGCTGCATCCGTGAGACTCGATGCTCCGCAAATGGGAGTATCAGGATTTCCAATGACCTCTCCTGTGAGAAATGTTGCGATGGTGTTGAGTCTGATAGACGATTCGGTCATTGGCGGACTCGTGACATGAGAAAAACTCCAATTCCAAGGAAGAGGATGTTGGCCGTCCATCCTGCGAGGGCCGGCGGCATCACGTTACCACGCCCGACTCCGAGGGCAAATTCATGAATAACCCAATAATGAAACCCAATAAGAAGTGTGAATCCGATGCTGCGTGCAAAGTGTTTCTGACGGGTCCCGAGTTCTAGCAGGGTAATGGAAATCCCAAGTATCGCCATCACCAGGGAAGCAAAAGGAAAGGCATAACGGCCATAGTAATCCGCGGCATATTTTGACGTGGGATACCCGCTATCTTCTAAACGGTCAATATAGTTTGCAAGCTCTGGCAGTGTCAGATTTTCCGGTTTGACAGTTAAACGCTTCCGAAGTTCACGCGGTTCTTCGTTCAAGTCAAAGGGTTCCTGATCAAAGGTGACTGTTTGCGTTCTGCCGTCATCAAGAAAACGCCGTTTGACACCGGATATCAATGCCCACTGATCATCAGCATACCGCAGCTCTTGTGCGTCAACCATCTCTTGCAAGACAAAATCTTGACTGAGCCGATACACACTAATCCCGAAGAGCGTCGACTGGCTCAGATCAACAAGCTGTACGTTTAGAAATGTGTCTGCCGAAACTCGCAACCACACACGGTTTTGTGTAAACAGCGCTTGCTCGGTATGCTGCTCGAGAAGAGCCTTTCGCACGGAGTGGGCCCGTTCATTCGTGGTTGGAATCAACGAACGATCTGCGAGGAGCATCAGAAGACTCACCGCCAATGAGAGGACAAGAAAGGAGGCGGTGATACGCCCAAGATTAATGCCGCTCGCTCGCATGGCTGTAATCTCGTTGTCATAGGCGAGGGTTCCAAGCGTAATAAGCGTCGCGAGCAAGATCGCAAGAGGAGTCAGTTGATAGAGAATGCCTGGGAGCTTTAACCCTAAATAACCCATAATATCAATGAGTTGTGTATCGGCTTTTAAATATTTACGTAGCTGTTCAACAAAATCGATGGTCAGGTAGATCGAGAGCAATGCCGTGGTGGCAACCCCCAGTATCTTAAGGTATTTAGCGATGAGATACCGATCTAAAATCAACATGAGTGAGGCCGAGGTTCTAACAAGGTCCGGAAGAGAAATACGGATAACACAACGAAAATGGCATTGGGAACCCAGGCGGCTATCCATGGGGTCACCCCACCTGTGGACACCAAAAAATCTCCAAAAATATTAAGCAGATAGTAAAAAAGGATGCCGGCAACCCCTACGCCAATCCCTCCAATCCGGCCAGCGGCGCCGGAACGGACACCGAGCGGAACGCCAATGAACCCAAAGATCAAGCACGCCGCGGGGATTGCCCACGTCCGGTGGTATTCTTCAAGTTGTTTCAATGCGTTGACATCCTTCCAATCTGAAGCGTGGAGCGTCGCATAAATGGAGTCCAGGTCTGTAATCTCCGTCATGGGTGCTTGAAGTGCCGTATCGAGTTCCAGTTGCATATCGTAGGTATGAAACGTCACACGCTGACTGGTCTGAGGAATAGGAGATTTTATGTGAATGCTTCCGTCTGTTAGGCGCAGGCCGATATGCCCGCTTTCCATATCACTTACCAATGTCCAATCTTGTGCCACGAGCACCCTGGGTGACCCCACGTTCCTGGAATCGGCAATAAAAATCCCTTGGGATGCTGTGTCCGTCTGCGGGATATAAATCATCATGCCATCGACGGGATCGTTGAACACGCCGGCAGCGAGTGGAAGCGTCAGCTGTTCCTGAATCATACTCAGAGCAAGTGTTTTTAAAGATGCCCCACTCCACGGCTGTGCCCAGAAAGAGAGGGCAAAGGCCACCGCATAAATACCTATAGAAAATATCCCAACCGGGATGAGCAGCCGGCGAAATCCGATGCCGCTCGCCTGCATGGCAACGAGCTCGTGGTCCGACGCAAAGCGACTAAAGGCACACGTTGATGCAATCAAGGTCGCGATAGGAAGTGTCAAGATCATGAACGAGGGGAGGATGTACACAACAAGCTTGAGGACGACCAATGCTGACACACCGTGCATCACGAGCAACTCCGTCACCCGTGTCATCTCCCTGGTCATCAGCACAAACAACAATCCGCCGATGGCCAACGAAAAGGGGAGGCCCAGTTCAGACAGGACATATCGGTCAAGTGTCAGGCCGCGCATGAGGACTCCACCCACTGCCGCGGTACATCGTGCGGCGAATAGGTTAAGAAATTATCTTGAATTGTGTGCTTGACCACGGAGTCGAATTCAGTTATCGTATAGTGTTTTTCGTACTAGTTCACGCATGGACAGATTTCAAGGTTTTTATCACAACAGTTGCCGTAGGGGGAGTTTTCCTTCTACGGTTTTTTCTGTCCTGCATTCAACACATGCTTAGAGCGATGCCCTCTAAGCCTTCGTTGTCCGGCATCGCAAGGAGGCAGTTGTGAGTACTGGAACAGTCAAATGGTTCAATGAGAAAAAGGGGTTTGGTTTTATTAAGCTCGAAGATGGAGGTGATGTCTTCGTACATTATTCAGCACTCCAGGGGGATGGGTTTAAAACCCTGAAAGAGGGAGAGGAAGTCGAATTCGAAATCATTCAGGGCGCAAAAGGCCCACAAGCATCAAACGTCGTTAAATCTCAGCAGTAACGGAAGGCGCGTGGTTGTGCGGCACGCAAGTCCCGCACAACCACATTGCTTCGCCTCCTGCCTTCATTTCGTCACCTGCCCGTCACGGGGTTGCGTAAGATAATCGTTTCGTCTTCGCGAGAGCCTGTTGAAACGATATCGACCTTGCACCCAGCCAGCTCCTCAATTTTCGCGATAAATCGCTTGGCCGGTTCAGGCAATTGCTGATATGACGTGATCCCACTTGTCGGGGTCTTCCATCCTTCCATCACCTCATAGACGGGCTCACATAAATGCATAATCGCTTCATTGAAAGGCATGTCAGTATACTGTGTTCCGTCATGCAGATAACTCGTGCAGACCTTTATTTCCGACTCTCCATCCAGCACGTCAAGCTTCGTCACCGCTAGTGACGACAACCCATTGACACGAACCGCATATTTCACCGCAACGGCATCATACCAGCCACAGCGACGTGGGCGGCCCGTGGTTGATCCAAACTCGCGCCCACGTGTCTTGAGCCCATCGCTGGCATCCCCATTCAGCTCGGTTGGAAATGGGCCGCTCCCAACACGTGTGGCATAGGCCTTGGTGACACCAACGACCCCGTTGATTCGAGTGGGCCCCACACCAGTTCCGGTACATGCCCCACCTGCCGTCGAACTTGATGACGTGACAAACGGATAGGTGCCATGGTCGACATCTAGATGTGTGCCTTGCGCTCCTTCAAAAAGAACTATTTTGGATTGGTCAATGGCATCGTTGATGACTAACGAGACGTCAACAATATGACTTTTTAACCGCCTCCCAAAGTCACAGTAGGTCGCAAAAATGTTCTCGAGATCCATGCTCTCGGTGTCATACACGCGATTAAAGAATAGGTTCATTTCGGCGAGATTTTGATCGAGTGTTGCTCGAAACAGGTCTGGATCAAGCAGATCGCCCATACGAATGCCCGTTCGAGCCATTTTGTCGGCATAGGACGGTCCAATCCCGCGACCGGTCGTGCCAATACGTCGTGGCCCCTTGCTCTTCTCATTTGCTCGCTCAATCGCTCGATGATACGGCAAGATTAAGTGCGCTCGATGGCTGATGAAAAAATTCTCTCGCACGGCGATCTGTTGGGATTCCAGAAGCTCAATTTCGTCAATGAGGGCAGCAGGGTCGATGACCATCCCATTGCCAAGAATGCAGGTTTTTCCGGGATGCAAGATACCTGATGGAATCATGTGAAAGGTGTACTCCGCACGACTATCGATCACGGTATGGCCGGCATTTGCGCCACCCTGATACCGCACAATCACATCCGCATCCTTGGCCAAGAGATGCACAATTTTCCCCTTGCCCTCATCTCCCCACTGCGTTCCTACGACGACGATATTCGGCATTCAGCTCCTTGAATCTTACGATCGGACCACACAAAAAAGCTCTGGCCACGATGACCAGAGCGCCATGTGTTTATGCTAGGAGTTCACCTTTCGATTGTCAACTATCTGAAAACAGCAATGTGAATCACCCCAGGTTTGCTAGACTCGTGTCAGCCTGCCAATTTGCTGTCTACATTGACCCGCTGATCCGCAATCAGCAAGTCATTCGTTCCAATTCAGCGCCAAGGATTCCAAGTCTCGAGCGGCATTCTAACGGTTTGAGAATGGTGTGTGGCGTGAAGCGTTGGCTTCACATCACAATCGCTAGAGCACCTTGAGGGCACGTCATTACCAGCAGCTGGTACTGACACTCTGATATGGGAGGGTGTTCTAGGGGTATCCGCGGCCTGTTACTCCGGCCCAGCGCTGGAGTCCGAATTCTCGAGTAACGGCGAAAGCATCAAGCTTGGCACCTGTTGACCATGCATTTCCTTCCCGAGCACGAGGTGGACCTCTTTGGTGAAGACACCGGTCGGTTTGAATCCGTAGAATTGTTGTAGTTCTCTGATCCCTTCTTCCGCCCGTTGCTCTAGCGTGCCCTCCTCATTCTTGTTGCCAAACCCTAACTGACCAAGGAGTTGCTGCAGGGTTCTCAGAGATTTTGTCATATCTTTCCCTTGGAATGGAGGAAACAATCCTGGCAATGGCCGCCAAAAGATCTTGGCGTCTCCAGTCACGCGCTCAGAAAGTCTCTCGCGTTTCACATCCAATACCCCGCTTAGCGGATCTAAAATCGTTGCCGTATCCGCATTCAGCGCGAACAGCACAGCTGAGGTAAGCGGCGCAAGTTCCTCTGCTTGCCAGGTAATGACA
>JYMV01022828.1_pt1 | contig 12907 bp, 13 predicted proteins | sample 338911 | NCBI WGS metagenome assembly JYMV01 (sample SAMN03354496, study PRJNA234377) | hydrothermal vent metagenome | biome: Deep sea; feature: Hydrothermal plumes at the Eastern Lau Spreading Center, Western Pacific Ocean; material: Seawater | place: Tonga | collected 2009 | depth 2000 m m | reverse complement strand
CTGATTGGCTTTAGTATTGAACTACAGACGCATGAGGGAAGCTGTGCTTGGTCACCAGCAAGAGTAAAACCACCTTCGAACTTACACGCGCATATCCGATCGGCGCCACACTGAACAGCATTTACAGTGTGACCGGGATTATCTGTTCAACCGGCAGGTACAACCTCTATCGCGCCCGCGACCGTCGTACTGGTCGTTTGGTAACCATCAAAGAACTGACCCGCGCCAAGATATCGAAAGAAGCGCAGGCGGATCTTTTCCAGTCGGAAATTCGAGCACTCAACCGGGCCAGGCATCACAATCTTCCATTAATGCTGGATCATTTTTCCGACCGCGGAAATTTGTACATAGTTTTCGAACACGTTACAGGCATGTGCCTGGGCGAAATGCTCTCCGCCGAAGGTCCATTGCCGGCAGAATTGGTTTACCCGATATTTTTAGAAGTTGCTGAAGCGCTGTATGCGGCGCATGAAGCTGGTGTTGTTCACAACGAGATTACGCCCTCATGCATTTTCTTGCTGGGAGACAACGAATCATCTCAGCTGGCGAAGCTTACCGATTTCGGCGGCGCCACCATAAAGGATGATGCAGTACACCGCAACGAACCCAAAACATTCAAACCCGAATATGCAAGTCCGGAAGCACTGAAAGGGGAAGAGACGGACGAGCGCTCGGACATTTACAGCGTTGGCGTTGTTCTCTATATGACGCTTACCGGACGACTGCCATTTGCATGCGAAGATGTCGAACAATTGATCGCCAACCAGAAGAACGGATTGCCGCGCCGCTTCAAAGAATCGGCTCCCGAATTAGAAATTCCGTTTCACGTCGAAGCCACGGTTTTCAAATGTCTCGCTAAAGAAAAAGCAGACCGTTTTCAAAACGCGCAAGATCTCGCTAAATGGATGCGCTCGTGGAGACACGCGTCGCAGCAAGTCGAGCCGGAACCGGAAAGACAACTCGCACCAGTAGAGAAGTCGTATAGCCTGGATGAGCTCAACGCCATCGGCACACCAGCAGCTTCCAAACTGATCCCACCACACGCACTTGTAAATTCGGTACCTACTGGTTCCGCCGCTCAGCCCGCGGCTGGTTCGTTCGCCGCAGAATCCGCGCCTGCCGCAATTGTTTTACCTGCATCAAAACCTTCAAAACCGGAATCAATGCCTTCGCGGTCTGCAATAAAGCAACCTTCCCAAGCTGAAAAGGCAAGAGAAAAAGCAGAAGCGGAAAGAGCAAGAGCCGCAATGAAAGCCGGTGACACAAAAGCGAAAGCGGAAGCCCGGGCCCGAGCAAAAGCAGAAGCACGTCACAAAGCAGACGTTGCGGCGATGGAAAAGGAAGCTGCGAAAATTCAGAAACGCGGTTATAAGAAATTCGAAGTGCCCCTCTATCTCACTGCGGCCGTAATGGCAGGCGTGATCGGCTTTGTTGCTACGGTGAACATCCGGCACGCAATAAACGCGAAAGATGCAGAGCGGGAAGCATTTACGCTCCAAGAGCGCATGCCGGAAGTTTCGAAGCGATTGATTGCAGCGAAGGAAGACATTCCCACAGACGATTCAATAGGGAAGCAGAACGAAGTCCCCACTGCGCAAATGCCAGTAGCGCAGATCGATTCGCAGCAATCGAGCGTGCAGGATCTGTCGAGCTTTAACGAAGCTCCAGCAGATCAAGCGAGCACAAACGCATCGACCGATCTCGCAGATCAAAGTTCGCAAAATGGTGGAAACCAATCCGGCGCAGATAATCAGCCCAAGGATTCTGGTGCTGTAAATCAGGAAGCACCGGAAGTCCCTGTAAAACCCGGAGAGCCAGTAAACTTTGAAGGCGAAACGCCATACAAACCAAAATCACAAAGTTCAACGCAACAAATGCGAGAAACATTGCCCCATACATCCGGCGTGCAGGCAAATCAACTCAGAAGTCAGATTCGGTCAGAAAGTCGTAGCGAAGAGATGCCCAGACGCCGGGCTTATCAAACTTCTTACTCATACTAAGAGTCACAACGGGTCCGTTGCTAGTTCGCCACTCTGTCGAGGTTGTCGGGCGCATGTTTGCCGCTGTTAGGAGCTAGTTCGAAGAACGTCTCCTCGTGTCTATGCTTTCTATGATGTGCGGGTGCAGTTTTCGTAGTCTTCTCGACGATTTGCTTATCTGCGATCTGTCTTTCTGCCTGTTGTTTTTCTGGCACATGTCTAGCTGCCTGCTTGCTGCTTTCAGCTGCAGACTGTGTCGGGCTTGAATCTGCAGTCGTATCGTTTGTGGTCTCGCCTCTCAGGACTTCGACCGGAACCGATGGCTCAGACTTCTGCACTGTCTTGTCGTCCGCATTGTCAGTCGGATTCACGCTCGATTTCTCGTTTGCGCCTTTAGGCGCTAAGCCTTCGGACTGGTACCGAGAGTAAACGCCAATTGAATGCTTGGTCCGCTTCGGTGCATCGGCAGACGGGTTTTTAGCAACCTCCGCTCTTGGCTGGCTTAGATAGACAAGAAATCCAATCGCGCCTGCGAGCACAAGAATGCCCACCACCATAGCCAGTTTGCTCTTTGAACGCATCATTGGTTTGTTTTCTGTTTCTTGCATGATTTTTTGTTCTTTCTTCACATCCATAAAGCGAAATGCTTCAAGCCTAATCGCCATTTTGTTGACCCATTTGAGTTTACTCAAAGTGGCAGCAATGGAGATTATAGAGAAGCAACCAAACAAATTCGAGTTTTAGGATGGAACTGAGATCTTGACGAGATCATTCGCTAGCTTTTCCAGGATAAATCACGCGAACTCAACGCTCTCCCTCATAAAATCCGGACACTACCCAAAACATGAACTATGTCCATTCCACGCTTCATTTTAGAATCAGGCACCGCTCTCATTGAGCATCCAAGGGAAACCGCTGCTTTAGCTCAGAGTGCGGCTCAAATAATTCTACATGAGGAGTCTTTCCTTTTGCGCCAGACAAAAGCCTTGGGCAATGTCGCTGATGAAACACCTGCCATTAAACAGAGCATAGGGGAGGCGAACACTCCTCCTCCTGGACAAATTCCTTACTTTTCTGCGGAGCGAAACCGGTGGCAGACCACTACCACATTCGGAACTGCTGAATTTGACGCTTCCAGCCACATCCCCAATCTATATGCGAGAATTCGTCCCAGCGTAGTGCAAATCGCAGCGGATAATTTTGCAGGAACCGGCTTCGTAATTGACAAACAACTGATAGCGACGGCGGATCATGTCATCGCGAACCACACAACCGGAGCAATGGCAAGAAAAGTGGGCGTCAGGTTGGATGACGGATCTACGCTATCTGCCCGCATTTTGGCTCGAGCGCCCCGCGAAGACGTGGCGCTTCTGCATGTGCCCGGGCTAGGCAGTCGTCTGCCGAGCATTCCATTGATCGGCGGAGGAAGTCTGAAAACCAAGGACAATGTCTTCACAATCGGGCACGCAGGAGGAAAAACAGTCGCCTACCTTTCTCAAGGTGTGCATGATGCAAGAACCATTTTCCGCCCAAAAACTTATGACAGCAAGCTCCCAAATCATGAGGTCGCCTGGCTAGATAACGCTATGCCAGCCTATCCAGGAAACTCCGGCGGTCCCTTGCTGACAGCAAAAGGTGAATCGGCTGGAGTTGTAACAGTTTCGGATTCTGTCTACACCAGAGGACCGACCGCCGAACACATCATGATGATGCGTGAAGCAACCAGCCTGATTCCGCAAAAGGGCTGGCTCAAGTATGCATCAAATGCGGATTTCGACGAAGCAGGAAACATCGTTCTGAGGAATATCGACAAATGGAAAATTGACGAAACTCCCTCTTTGACTACGAGATTGCTCCGAATGTTCAGATCAGAGTCAGTTTAGTCAAGGTCCGATGCTTGTTTACTTTGCGGTGCTCAATCCTTTGCGCCCTTTCGACTTTTCTTGTTGAGCAGACACTTTACTCGGAGCCAATGCTCTGCTTGGAGCAGAAACTTTGCCGGGCGCTGGCACCACAGGTGGTGCGCTTGCAGGTGAGCGATTCTTCAATACAAAGAGCACAGCGACGGCGCAAACAACGAGAACGACGAGTAACACAATAAGTCCTTTGACGTTTGAACTCTTGCTGGTTTTCGAGACTCTTGGCTCCACCTTTTTCGGCGGAGGCGGTGGTGGAGCTATCTTCCGTTGCGGTCCAGTCGAAGAAAGCGTTCTATCGGGTTTCTTCGCATCAGGCAGAGCCGTCTGCAATGCGGATTTGAGGTCAGCGACTGACTGAAACCGATTTTCGGGTGCCTTTTCGAGACACTTGAACATGACAATTTCAAGCATGTCTGGCAAATCGAGATCCGCTTTCGTCAATTTCAAGGGCGGCGGCGGTTCATTCAATTGTTTGGTGACTGTTTCCATAAATCCGCCGCCGCGAAATGGAACTTTTCCGGTAATCATCTGGTACATCACAATTCCGAATGAATAGATATCAGTCCGCGCATCCGATTCTGCGCCATTACACTGCTCGGGACTCATGTAGAAAGAACTTCCCCAAAGTTCTCCAGCACGTGTCAATCTTTCGCTGCCTTCACCCATCTTTGCCAGACCGAAGTCCACAATCTTCACGACTTCCTGCCCGCGATGATCTGTTTCAACCATGATGTTGCCTGGTTTTAGATCTCGGTGAATGATGTCGCGCTTGTGTGCATGATTGAGCGCGTCGCAGATCTGCAAAATAAGTGGTGCAGCACGTTGGATTGGAATTGCGCCTGATTTATCGAGAATATCCTGCAAAGTCGAACCAGAAAGGAAGTCCATCGCCAGGTAAAGATGACCGTCTGACGTTGTGCCGGAATCGAAGACGGTGACGATGTTTGGGTGATTGAGCTTACCGAGCAGAGACACTTCACGAATAAAGCGCTGCTTGAAGATCGGGTCAGACGACAAGCCCATCTTTAGCATCTTCAGTGCGACGACGCGATTCATCGCAGTCTGCATCGCCTTATACACAACACTCATCCCGCCTTGCCCAACGTTTTCCAAAACGTCGTATTTGCCGTCGATTTGAGTGCCGATGAAAGGATCGACGCCCTCAAAATTCTCCAGGTTGGCGTTTAGCAAAGGCATATTCCCGACCGGCACTTGTCCGGTAGGGACGAAAACGGTGTCCCGTTCGGAATCGTCCGTCAAATTTCTAAACCTGAAAGGCAGCAGGGGATGTCCCAGATGTTCCCTAAAACGCCAATCAGTAACCACGTCGCAACCGTCAAAAACAGAGGTAACGCATGCTAGGGCGCCAATACGCCCATCTGAAAATTCGAACTCAATAATTCAATCGCCTGGAATTAATAGCGTTCTGCGATTGATTTTGCTTGAGTGAATAGCAGCAGATAATCTCTGCCACCCGCCTTCGAATCGGTTCCGCTCATGTTGAATCCACCGAATGGGTGAACGCCCACGAGCGCGCCTGTGCACTTTCTGTTGATGTACAGGTTGCCGACATAGAAGTCGTGACGAGCTTGTTCGAGATTGCGGCGATTCTTGGAGTAAACGGCGCCGGTCAAACCGAATTCTGTATTGTTGGCGATTTCCAATCCGTGTCTCCAACCATCTGCTTTTATGAGCGCAAGAACTGGTCCGAAGATTTCTTCTTGTGCGATGCGCGCTGTTGGGCTGACATCAGCAATGACAGTCGGCTCGATGAAGAAGCCTTCTTCCTTGTTCTTGATCGCGTTGCCGCCGCAGAGCAGCTTGCCTTCTTTCTTGCCGATCTCGATGTATTCGAGCACACCTTTGTATTGAGACTTGGATGCGACAGGTCCCATGTAGTGCTTGCGATCTTCGGGGTTGCCGATGACGAGTTTGTCGACGCGTTCTTTGATTTTCTTGACCATCTCATCGTAAACGTCTTTGTGAATAATGGCGCGCGAGCAAGCAGAACACTTTTGTCCGCCGAATCCGAATGCGCTAGCGACAACACCGTCTGCTGCTTCATCCAGGTCGGCGCAGTTGTCGACGATGATAGAGTCTTTACCACCCATTTCTGCGACAACACGCTTGATCCACATTTGTCCCGGTTGAGCCTTAGCCGCCAACTCGTTGATGCGCAGACCGACTTCCTTCGAACCGGTGAATGCGATGTAGCGAGTCTTCGGGTGCTCGACCAGGAAGTCGCCGATTGTAGAGCCGGCGCCAGGAAGGAAGTTCAGAACGCCCGGGGGCAGTCCGCACTCTTCCATCAGTTCGAAGAATTTCCAAGCAATCCCTGGGGTTTCGCTCGACGGTTTCAAAATAACGGTGTTGCCGCAAACTATCGATGCGGTGGTCATGCCGACAAGAATCGCTAGCGGGAAATTCCATGGTGGAATGACGATACCGACGCCGAGTGGGATGTAATGCAATTCGTTTTCTTCACCGGGATTTTTCGTGAGCGGCTGCGGCTCGCTCAGACGAATCATTTCACGACCGTAGAACTCCATGAAGTCGATCGCTTCAGCGGTGTCAGCGTCTGCTTCAGCCCAGCTCTTGCCGATTTCCATGACCATGAATGCGGAAAATTCATGTTTGCGGCGGCGCATTATGGCTGCGGCACGAAATAGAAAACGAGCACGCTCTGGTCCCGGAACACGCTTCCAACTTTCGAATGCTTCGCAGGCAACTTTCATGGCGCGTTCAGCTTGCTGTTGCGTGGCTTTCGCGTAACGACCAATAACTTGCTTTGGATGTGACGGATTGGTCGAAACCAACCAATCATCGCCTTCCACTGGCAAACGCTCACCGCCGACTACGAGCGGATGATCTTTCCCTAAACTCTTTTTGACCACATCAAGTGCATGAGTGAAAGCCTTTTGATTGTCGGCGTTGGAAAAATCCGTAAATGGCTCGTTGCGATACTCGGTAAGCATTGGAAACTCCTGGCTGCAGCCTGTAAAACCAGACAAAAGAATGTTTGCTCTGGACGCACCATATTAAGGCGCCAAATTGCAAATGCCTCCCGTTTTCAGCTTAGTTTTAAGATGGGTCAAAACAGTATTAGACGCGCGAAAGATATGCATTTTATACAGACTTGAAATACGGCAAGACATGGCAACGATGCGCCTTTCCTGCTATTCTTAGTGCTGTTGAAACCGGCACAAATCGCCGAATAATGAGAGAGGTAGCAGGATGCAACAATACCTTGACTTGATTAGAACTGTCCTCGAAGAAGGCGAAAAGCGCGAGGATAGGACAGGCACGGGAACAATCTCTCTATTTGGCACGCAGACAAAATACGACCTGCGCAAGGGATTTCCGCTATTGACGACCAAGAAAGTCAATTTTGCGGCTGTTGTCAGAGAGCTGCTGTGGTTTCTCAAGGGTTCGACAAATATCAATGACGACCTGCATGAGCACACCAATATTTGGGATGCATGGGCGAATGAAGACGGGGAGCTTGGGCCGATATACGGTTATCAATGGCGAAACTGGCCGGCTTTCGATCTCGATGAGAAAACCGGACTTTATAAGAAGCGGCACATCGATCAAATTCAAAACGCGATTGATTTGATCAAGAACAACCCCGACTCCCGCCGAATTATCGTCACAGCATGGAACGTTGCCGACATTCCTAAGATGGCTCTTCCGCCTTGCCACATGATGTTCCAATTTTATGTGATTAACGGCAGACTGGATTGCCAACTTTACCAGCGCTCCGCGGATCTCGCTGTCGGTGTTCCTTTCAATATTGCCAGCTATTCGCTGCTCATGATCATGATGGCGCAAGAATGCGGACTCACACCCGGCATCTTCACTCACACCATCGGCGACGCGCACATTTATCAAAACCATTTGGAAGGTCTGCAAAAACAACTGCAGAGACAGCCCGGACAATTGCCTGAGGTTGAGATTCCGGTTAAGCCTGTTCTCGAAGTCAAGTTTGAAGATTTCGTTCTGAAGAATTACGATCACCAGGGCTTTATCAAATTCCCTGTTGCCGTTTAGCGGAGTATTCAGTGGCAGAAAAACTCGAAATAGTTGTAGCAGCCGATCTCGATAATGGAATTGGCAAGGATAATTCGCTGCCGTGGCGCATTCCTGGCGATATGAAGTTTTTTCAGTCGCTCACGACCGGTACGACGGGCGAAAACAAAAACGCGATTATCGTAGGACGCAAGACCTGGGAGTCGATTCCGGAAAAACGCCGCCCGCTCAAAGATCGATTGAACATCATTCTTACCAAAAACAGCGAGATCAATGCGCCTGAAGGCGTATTGGTTTGCAACAGTCTGGAGTCTGCGCTGGAAAAATTGCAGAGCATCCCGCACGAACGCTGCTTTATAATCGGCGGCGCGCAAATATACAAAGAGGCCTTACAGCATCCGCATCTCGACACGATTCACTTGACGCGAATCATGCAAGAATTTGATTGTGATGCCCACTTTCCTCCCATCGATGACCGATTCGCGCTTGCCGCAGTATCGGATACGATGGAGGAAAACGACATCGAGTACCGCTTCCAGCGTTACGAAAAGAAGAACAATTTGTAGGCTCGCGGACAAAGTTTAAAGAGCATCAAAACTGCGCACGAAGAAGTAGCTCAAGAAGCAAGAGACAAGGAATCCCATGATCGGTCGCGCTTTTGTTTTCATCAACTTCAAACAAGCTGCTCATCTCGGACATATCGGTTGGGGCTTCAAGCTCGACGGCTATGACCGCTACCTGTTTGGTTCTACGGACCATCTGATCCATCACGAGATGCACGACCTGATGGCGTGGCTCAGATACGCAAGCGTTCCAGTAGGCGCTGATGTCGACTACTGGAGCCAAGAAGGAACGCTCAGCACGATGATGGACATCATGAAATCAGGGAACCATATACGATACCATCACTACAAGGCGTTCCCGGTTCAAAATGCAAAGCCTAAAGACGCAATGCAAGCGGCGGCAGCAAGCGGCGCGGGAGGATGGCACGTGTTGCAAAATAATTGCGTGCACCAAACGTACAATTTGCTAAATACTTACGGCGCTGAACTGCCCGAACCTCCACCCCTGATTCGCGGAATAGGATTGATCCCGCGCGTTTGGTTCAACAACATCAAAGGTGAGCTTGGCGAACTCCGCCCACCTAGTACGCCAGGATTATAGACCACGCTTAGGACCTCTTCGATTTTCGGTCTCTCTTGATGTAATCGAGTCCTTGAGCTATTGCAACGAGCAATAGGCTTGTAATCACCGCAGTGCGGAAAGCAATGCCCGATCGTCTTGCCATCCAACAAAGCGCAACGCCTTGAGCAACTATGGGTTCAGCTTTCATAAAGAATGAGCGATCTCCGGCCCTTGCCATAGAGTCCGAGCGCAATTGCCAATACTGGGCAATCACTGATCTCGGCTGGTTGCTCATACGATTAGTGATGAAGTCCATGCCCGGCAAAAAAAGATCACACAGCAGTTGCCCGAAAAATCCCAGGACAGCACCGATTAGAGCGATCTTTATGTATTTCCAGCGCATGCTCATTACTCTTGAGCAGTACTTAGAATTATTCTAGGCATTAGGCAACCGAATGACCTTCTTTGTGTTTTCTAACGAAACTAGCTCTCGTCCTCTTGCAAGCGTAGAGAACTAAAGGAGGAAGAAATAGAGACGGCAAGAGTACTGACGAGAATTGCTCGACGAAAAGGCCTGCCATAAACAGAATCTGCCCGGACTTGTGCAGAGAGACAAGCTTCGATCTAAATTGGTCTTTTTCATGCGACGCATCAGGATGATTCATTTCATAGTTCTCTAAGGCTTCGCCCGCTAGTTTGATATGTAGACCTTGATGCGAGACGCGCGTGGAAAAATCAGCGGAGAGAAAACAAAGGGCCGTGGCAATTGAAACGCCGATCAAGCTGGCAATTGCGTATGGCATCACCTTTGCACGAACGGACGGAAAGAGGACAATTATGGGAAGTACCAAAGGCAACAGGAGGAGAAAAACAACTCCGGAAGCAGCTCCAATGTAGCCGACCCACATCAGAATGAAGAGCGATACGACTAACCAATAGCCCGGAAGTAGAGCAGCTACAGCTATCAAAAAGCATAGAATTACAATAGTTGCGTTTAGTGCAAACTTCATCATTGTTTGGAAATAGCAACGAGCGGTTAACTTCTCAATTCTAACCAAATAGCAAGTTCTCTGTCTTGCAATGGAGTTGCGCCGTGCTGCTGTTTAGAGAAAACTGTCTAAGCTGTTCCATGACCTGTTAGTTGTTCGCGAACTTTCATATTGAACGCAACGTTATCAGTGTGAAGCGCCTCGGTGTGCAGAGTCGTATCGGCTACGGCGACTCTTGCAGCTTGATCGATGTCGGTCGCCATCAATTTTTCGAGAGTCTCTCCATTGGGATTCTCTGCCACAACAGCGGCGGCATCGTCCGAACTCATATTGAGCCTATCCATTGCCTCTTTACCGCCATGCGCCGCCAGCTTTATTTCCGCAGAAGTATTCTCGACTCCTGCAGTAGACATGCGCCCGGCAAAAGCTTCGTTGCAACAAGGGTCGGTCAACAGACTCGCAGCTTGCTTCCGCAGTCCGTTTTCTCCCTGATTGCCGCTACCCGCCGATTGATCAGAGGTTGCGTACACACTCTTTGTGTTTTCTCGATGTTTAGACATAGTTCGAAACCATCACAAGAAGGTAGAGTGACCGAAATTGAAAAAATTGGCATGCGAAACATCAGGCGACTATGCCTGAGTACTCACAACGAAATCTTGCTTCCAAGATACTGTACACATCGTGCAAAACATGTGAATGACATGGTAAGACCTTTGGATGACCAATTGGTGACGGCGCATTAAATCGCTGAATCGGCTTGCTACTTCGCTTTGCGCACTTCATCCATCCAGCGGCGCTGGTCTTGCGCAGTCACTGGAGTGAGTATGGTAACGTCGTCATCCGGTCGACCATCGATAGGACCGCGAGTGACGAGTGCGCGCAGGTTTCCTGCAGTGTCGAACATCGGGGCGCCCGAGCTGCCTTTCTTTGTGTGAGCCAAAGCCGTGACTTCTTTTCCAGTCCCTTTAGCTCCGGCGACATAGGGCGGCTCATCCTTCACGCCTTCAACGCGCGCCATTGAAAGATGCTTCGAGTTAGTGTTGCCGGGATAGCTGACGATTGCGCCGTTCCCGGAACTGATCACCGACTCTCCGGCTTTGACAGGATGGCAAAGTTCATCGGTTTTCGCGCCTGTCTTCACGGCAATCACAGCACGATCATTGAGCGGGTCCATGATCTTGACGTCATATTTGTAGAAATTGCCGTCGTTCATTTCTACGGCACTGTTGAGAACTTGCCTCTTCGTTGTGCTTTCGACAACGTGGCGGGCAGTAGCCATCACGCACTGATCGCCGACTTTGCCGATAGCAACACTCGTTCCTTGAGTGGTACCTTCTTCAGTTCCTTTTCTGACATGCAAAACGACGCGCGCGGTCGAGTCAGTCCCGGTTTGCCAGAGATTGGGAACGTTCAAAACTCCAGTTTCTTTGGCGACTTTGTTCAGATCTTCATAGTCACAGCCGCTCGTTGCTTTGCCTGCGCGCATTACCGGTACTTCGCCGGCTGCCGGTTGGCGTGTGCATTGCGCTTGTTTCAAATCGGTAATCGATGAAGCGCGAAGAGCATCGGCTTCATCGAACAGGCGAGACGTAGCTTGTTGTTCGGTCGACGTACGAAAACTGGACGACTCTGAACTTGCGTTGCCTTCTTGCTGTCCTCTTGTGATTGTGGATTCGCTCACGGCTTTGACCTGAGAATCAAGAGCTGCGTACCAGCAAAAACATTGCTCGATTGGCAGTCACTTTGAAAAGAATGGGAGAGGGGTTTATTTAGTAAGTGCGGCGGGTGTGTGGTGAACCTTCAATGGCACAGTAACAATCAAGTTGGGCAAATTTGGTCTATAAAGATGAAACACCTATCCGGACGATAGAATTTAGGACATGACCCGGCAAACACAGACATTTAGCATTCCAATTCCTCAATCAGGCACGTTCATTATGAAAAACGCCCTGATAATTTCGGCTCTTGCCCTGGCAAGTTTCGGACCAGTCTTTGCCGCCAAGCCTGTGACAGTTAACCTGAAGAGTTCGCCCGCTCATAAAGACGTTGAAGCGACGGTAAACAATAAAGCGGCGACAGGGAAAGTCGCCGCCGACAAGTCCGTCGCAGACAAAATTGCCAACGGCAAAAAACTATTCGATAAGCTGACCTGCTCGGGCTGCCATCCAAATGGCGAGAATTCTCTTCACCCCTATCGACCGCTAAAAGGTCCAGGCTTTCTCGCACGCTATAAAGAAGATGGGCAAATTGAAGGGCTAATCCGGACAGGCGTGTTGAAAGCGGGTATGCCATCCTTTAGTAAGGCGCGGCTGAACGACAAGGACATGAAGGATCTGATTGCCTACATTCGGAGCTTGACGCCGACCACATTGAAGAAGTGAAGCAACCAGAGCAATGAAATGGATACGCGACAGAGTTGAGCCCGAGTTTACCGCCGAACTCGTGCTGCGTGCGTATACCGCCGGAATTTTTCCAATGGGACACGATGACGGAATCATTCGCTGGTATTCGCCTGATCCGCGCTGCATTATTCCGCTCGACGATTTTCACGCTTCGAAACGCCTGATGCGAACGGTGCGCCAGGGAAAATTCGAGATGCGAGTAAATTACGATTTTGAAGGCATTATGCGCTTGTGCGCAGAAAGAGATAGTACGTGGATCACTGAAGACATTTTGCGTGTTTACTGCGAACTTCACGAACACGGATTCGCACACTCGGTTGAAGCATACTTGGACGGCGAAATCGCCGGTGGATTGTATGGAGTAAGTATCGGTGGCGCGTTCATGGGAGAGTCCATGTTCCACCGTGTTACGGACGCATCCAAAGTCAGTCTTGTCTTTTTGGTGGAACGCTTGAAAGAGCGCG
>JYMV01008950.1_pt1 | contig 12908 bp, 8 predicted proteins | sample 338911 | NCBI WGS metagenome assembly JYMV01 (sample SAMN03354496, study PRJNA234377) | hydrothermal vent metagenome | biome: Deep sea; feature: Hydrothermal plumes at the Eastern Lau Spreading Center, Western Pacific Ocean; material: Seawater | place: Tonga | collected 2009 | depth 2000 m m | reverse complement strand
GTTGAGGATGTTGGGCTTTGGAATTGAATCCATACTGGGTGCCATGTTTGGTGGCAGTTCTGTGCCAGTTCAACTCAAGGGGAAGCCCAGTGATATTCGTTCGTTTACCACCGCAATTGGACGCGAAAAGAGATATATGGATTCGCTTCGCACTTATGGCTTAGACAATCCTCGCACCTATAGAAGCAAGTCAAAACTCAAACAAGCCACTACCGCATTTACTAGAAAGACTGGTTTGAAATGGCCCTTTAAATAAGATTTTGTAAATTAGGTAAATTGTAATGGCATCACAAAAAGATCTAGATCGGGAAAAAGAACTCAACAAACTACGAAAAGAAGGTCTTCTCACTAGCAAAGAACAGATAGAACAAGACGAGCTTGAAGCCAAACTTGCAAAAGAAAAACTAGGAACAGCCAAAGAACAGTTAAATCTAAAGATAGAAGAACTAAAACTAGCTCGGGAGAGAAATGAATATTTAGGACTTGAGTCGGAATTTTTAGATGCAAAACTAGCGAAAGAACAAGCATCATTAAAGGAATTAGATTTTGAAATCAATAAACTCATCATCAAAGGAGCACTCAATCGCGACGAGAAAATTACCTTGGAGGAGTTGCGAATTGAGAGAGAAGAACAACTTCAGACTATTGATGACATTGGGGAAAGTCAAGCACTATATAATCGACAATTAGAAGGGGCAAAAGGACTTGCTGTAAACCTTGGTAGATCCATAGGTCTTGCTTCAAAATATCAAGAATCCTTTATGGGTAAAATGTCAGAAACATTGGACGGACTGGCTAACAATGTGGAGGCACAGAAAAAGTTTAAGAAACAAATAAAAGAAACTTTTCATCCTATGAACTTGCTGGCAGGAACAGCAGCCAAAATATTTCAATCAACGATGGCAGCGGCGATCTCATATGATCAAGCCGCAACTTCTTTTAATGCGGCAACTGGCGCGGCTGGCGAATATAACGAGGCGATTGAAGACGCGAGCAGAGGCGCAACATCACTGGGCGTTGGTGTGGCTGAAGCTGGCGAAGCTATGGGCGCACTTCACGCAAATATGTCGGGGTTTACAAACCTGAGTAAAACATCAGCCAAAACCTTAGCTCAAGGTACAGCCGCATTAGGAAAACTAGGAATTAGCGGAGAAACGACAGCACAGAATTTGGACGTGTTAACAAAACATATGGGCTTCTCTGCCGATGCTGCGATGAAGCACCAAAAACAATTGGCTGAGTTCGCTGGTGGGATCGGTGTTGGACCTGCAAAGATGGCAGCCGATTTTGCTGCTGCGGCTCCCAAGTTAATTGCCTACGGCTCGGCTGCTGAGAAGATATTTGAAAATCTTGCTATTACAGCAAAGTCTACAGGAATTGAAATGCAAGCCCTTCTGGGAATTACAGAGCAATTTGATACTTTTGAAGGAGCTGCTCAAGCAGCCGGAAAACTTAATGCGATGCTTGGTGGTCCCCTCTTGAATAGTGTGGAACTGCTCACAGCCAGCGATGATGATCGGATTAAAATGATGCAAGATGCCGTTACCCAATCAGGTAAAAGCTGGGAAAGCTTGAATAAATTTGAACAGAAAGCTATAGCCGCCGCCGCAGGTATTTCCGATCTAGATACAGCGGGAAAACTGTTTGGGAATAATTCCGAAGAAGTTCTGGAAAAACAAAAAAATCTCAATGAGATGATTGCGAAGTCACAATCCGTGACCGCAAAATTAAAAAACATTATGATGAGCTTTGCTATTATGATCGGACCCTTAGTTGATATGATTTCAAGCGCAGCTACAGCGATTTCAAAGTTTATGGATGAAAACAAACTCTTGGTTCAAATCTTATCGGGAGTTGTTTTGGCGATAGCAGCAATAGTTATAGGCGTAAAGACGTTTGTGGCGATTGGGGCGTTGTTCATAAGTACAGCAACAATGATGCGCCACCCCATTAAAGCTATGAAAAAACCTATAGCCGAGGTTGGCAAAAGCATGGCTAAGAGTTTAGCCCAAGGCATCCGGCGCGTTGCTGCCGCAGCAAAAAGCGGCGGAACTTCTCTGATAAAATTAGGAGCGGCTATATTTTTGGTTGGCGCAGGTATTGCCGTGGCTGCTCTTGGAGTGGCACAACTTGTAGGTGCGTTTGCGGGCTTGGAGGGCGGACAAATCGTTGGTGCTGTATTAGCAATCGGCTTATTTATGGTGGCGATGGTTGTGATGGCTAAGTTGATGCTGACGGTTGGATTAGTTGTTGTTCCTGGTTTATTGGGCATGGGCGCTGCATTTCTTATGATTGGGGCAGGTGTTGCGATGGCTGCTTTTGGTCTAGCTAGTCTTATTACCCCTATTGTTACGTTATTTTCTACCCTCATACCAAACGTTTTAGTCCTACCAGCGATAGCTGCTGGATTTGTTTCAATAGCTGCGGGCGTAGGTTCATTAGCAGCCGCCCTTGCTTTAGTAAAAACCGAAGACCTTCAAGCTCTAGCAAGTTTGGGCAGTTCATTGAGTGAGATAAGTGTTAAAAAATCAGTGGCGTTTACTGCGTCTATGGAGGGCTTGGAATCAGCGATTGATGCTGCGGACAAAGCCGGTCTTGAGGTAGTTGTGGCGACTTCTGGATTAGCCTCTACATTCGCCCCGAGTAGCACTCCACTTCCTACGGGAGCCGCGCAAGCCGCCGCACAAAATATTAAACAAGGCGTTCAAGCAGGTTCGCGTCAAGCAAGTCAATCACAGGCTGGTCCCACAACCGTGCAACTTATATTAAATGATAGAGAATTTGCTCGTGCAGTAATTAGTGTAATGGATAAGAAATTAAATTTGAGGACGGGATAAGAGATGGGAACAGGTAAACCGTTTCAAGGATCACCCGATCAAACGGATAATTGTGCTAATTACGGCAATCAAGTAATAGACTTTTTTCACGTTCCTACTGGAAAGTCTGTGAAGTTCAAGGCTTTCCTTACGCAATTTGATGATGTCTATTCTTCGGAATGGAATTCAGAAAATGCTTATGGCAGAATGGACCCTATACAATCTTTCCAACGAACCGGAAGAAAAATTAGTATTGGATTTGATGTAGTTGCCGGATCTCAAGATGAAGCTGCTGAAAATCTTGGTCGTATTAGTGCCTTGATCCAAATGCTTTATCCATCTTACGACGGAGGAGAAAGCGCAACCGCAATCCAGGCTGCTCCTTATTTTAAATTAAATTTTATGAATCTAGCATCAAATACTAAGTTCTTTGGAACTGCGGGGGCAGAACTTGCTGGCTTACTGGGAACAATGGGTGGTTTTACTTATAGCCCAAATGTTGATATGGGATTTTTCCATGGCAACGTCGAGCTTTTTGCCAAAGTGGTAAATATTAGCTGTACTTTCACGGTATTACATCAAAACCAATTAGGCTGGATAAAGAATCGTCCCCGATCAGGTTTCGATAACTTTCCATATCAGGAATACCCCGAGTTCGATGACTCCGAGCCCTTTAGTAGCTTTTTTGAGATGCCGACCACTACGCGGGCACAAAAATTGGATTATGCCGATGAGGATATGGCGATTGCAGCAGCAGAGATCCTCACAGTTTCACAACAGCAGATATCGTCGGAGCAACAAGCTAATATCAACAACGCATATCCACCCACCCGTGGCCCGGACGGAATTTCCTTGAAACGCCCTGACTGGAAGAAGCTCGTGGCGGAACGAAATAAAGCTATTGCCGACGCGGACACGAGTTGGAATAAATCATGACTTCAAGATACGACGGCAGAGATATTCGAGTAAATGGCAGTAGCGAGTATAGACAGATATTCAAAAACAGAAATGTAAAATTCATCAGTCAATATATGACGGGAGAATTAAAGTATCCATCTACCTCTGAGATAAATCAACTCACAAACTTTTCTCACATTTGGTCACTGGGAGATCGTTTTTATAAATTGGCAGATCAATATTATAAAGATCCTTCTTTATGGTGGGTGATTGCATGGTATAATAGACGCCCCACTGAGTCACACGCTCAGATTGGGAATGTGATTACTATTCCGTTGCCACTTGAAAAGGTGTTACAAATATTGGATGTGTAAAAAGATATGCCCGATCCTAAAGAAGATGCCAAGTTTGATGAACAAGCTTTTTTATTAGATTTCTTTCACAAGACTGTTGCAGCAAATGCGACCAAAGTTTATCCCAACTTTGTTCAGCTTGAAGGAGATCCCACAGGCTTAATGAATAAGTTATTGGCAAGTGGTGGTCAAGAGATTTTAGATCTTCGCACTGAACAGTTGCCGCTAATGGTCCCAAAGATTAGGCTTTATAAAGTTTTTCAATCCACAGGAGATGAGAAAACCAAAGTCCCACAGATGTTTGAGAGGGAATTTATATTTGATGATCGAACCTCTATAGAATCAATTACACAGAGCGCCCGGAAACGCGGAAGCGATGTAGGGCTGAAGAGTTTTACGTGGGATGATATGGGAACGACACCGGCTGACACTGGCTTTTCCTTTGAAGCAACTCTAAAGCTGCATTTCCAAAGCTTTGAGGGAGTCTTCAAGACACGAGGCACAGGGCTTGAGACTGAAAGTGGGGCTGACGCGCTTTCTTTTGCTGATCTATTGGCTCCCCCAAGAGGAAGAATCAAAATTGTCAATGGTCGTAAAGAATACAATGACTCAATGTTTCAAATAAAAGTGGTGGTGGGGTGGTCAGTTCCCGACGACCCGAAGCGGGTAGTGTTTAGAGATCCATCGGTCTTGAGGAATTCCCAAGTAACTTTTCTTTTGACACTGCAAACGCACGACATTGATATTGGCGAAGATGGCTCCGTTGATTTAACGATTAAATATATAGCAGCAATTGAGGGAAGGATGATGTCTCCTCGCGCAGATCTTTTATATGTCGAAAACCTCGACGATCTCAACAACCTTCTGAGAGCCGAAAGAAGGCGTGATGCAGCCCGTGATTTAAAGAACGACGTAAGCACAGAAGAAGATAGTAATTTCATCGAACGCGCTCTTGGTTTCAAATCCAACAAGCAAGTAACCGAAGAAATACTCAAAGAGGCTGAAGCCCAAGTCGCCGCCCTCAAAAGGGACTCGCGTTTGGAAAGTTATAGCCGTCTTTTGCGCTCGCTTGAAGATCCTCAAGACCGTCGCATTTTACACTTCAGTATCACCAAGAAGCAGCGGGAGGATTATATGAAGACAAATGAGGAGCAATTTGAAAATCTAAAAAAGTCTAAAGATCCTGATGTTCGAAACCGACGACTCGGCAAACTTCAAGCACATCGCCAAGAGCGAATTGGCAGAATTATCACCGAGGGCGGCTTTGATTTATCTTCCGCAAATGAAAACGAATCACACAATACTTTATCTCGTTTGAATCGTCGCATTATATCGGCTGGCGGTGACAAAGACAAAATAGAAGAAGCCCTCAAAGAAGCCAAAAAGAAAGCCGAGAAAAAAGATAACAATATAAAGCCTACCACTCGCATTAACTTTTTCTTTTTGGGAGATCTCATTAACTCGGCAATCAATATTATACAACAAGAAGAAGGCGGCGGCGCTCCATTTGATAACCATAATCAGTTTCGTTTTATGTTGGGCACCATAGACATGATCAATCCCTCAGATCCAACCGGAGCCTTGGAAGCAGTTCCATTGAGCGATATTCCGATCTCTCTTAATACTTTTAATATTTGGTTTCAAAAAAATATAATTTCAAAAGAACTTAGCAAAATGCCATTTCAAACATTTATACGACGAATATGTTCTGAGCTGGTTGTGGCATCTCTAAACCCCTCAAGCTATGGCTCCATCGGTAAAGCTGCCCACACGCGACTGAGTATGGGTAATTTTTCCTTGGGTAAAAAAGTGGGACAAAATCTAGTAGGAAGAAAATTAATCAAAGACACCAGCGTTGCCATTCGTAATTCCGCACAGGCAAAGGGTGCAAAAGATCTCCAACAATATATGTTTTTATATATTGGTGGGGCTGTTGGAAGTTCTCTGCAAGGTGATGCGGCGAAAGATAGAACACAAGGTATTTTCCACCTCTATAGTGGCAGCGATAAAGGAATTATGAAAAAGCTTTCGTTTACACGAACCGATCTTCCATTTGCCCGCGAATCCCGAGTAGCTAATGCACAAAAAGCTGCCGAAGGAAATTTCTTGTTTAGTGATGTTTATAAGTGCTCTATTACTATGATTGGTAATCCAGTATTTAAGCCAGGTATGTTAATCTTTGTTGATCCCGCATCGATGGGCCTTGGCAACGCGGCTAAACGAAATTCGAAATCTTTTAGACTTGGTATTGGTGGTTATTATTTGGTCACGAAGGTTGAGAGTGTGATCGAGGATGGGAGATTTGAAACAACTTTGACTGCGGAATCCACAGCCCCCATTCCTTCGTTGGAAAAAATCAAAAGATCACAAAAAATCCCTGGCAACTCAACATCACCTCCAATTATTTGGAATGGCGTTACGGCTCCCGAACACTCGACTGAGGTTCTGGATCGTGCCGAGCAAGCCCCCCCAACTGAATTTCTTTCGAACCGACCGGGAATGTTCTAATAATGATAAGACGGAAACATTATAACGATGGCTAAAAAGAAGAACAAAGAAATACCTCTAGTGGATGCTTACTTAACTTCCGAGGTTTTAACTAACCTAAAGCCAGCACCCGGCGAAGAAATTAAGCCTGTAGCCACGAATTCGATGCCATCTGAAGAACTCTTTATTGAGCGCAAAGAATATAAAGAACTCGCGTATCCCTATAGCGATGATGAAGTGCCCACGCCCATTGATATTTGGTATAACCGTGGGCTTTATGGAAAAATAGATACAGACTATAATCCAGTCTTTGTGGATGAAAAGTATCTAAAGAGGCTTCCTAGCGAAACCGGCGACACCTTTGCATTAAATTTTGTTGTGGATGCCTTTACGGATCTACAAAATTACATGCGTATCGCGGCAAACGAAGGAAAAATATTTACTGAAGATACAAAGTTCCTAGCCATGGAACCCAAAAGAGGATGGACTTCAGTTCAAAATCGCTATTATGAACACATAACAGTTATGTATGAAGGCTTCGCCGCAACTTTTCTAGACCAAGGAAAAAATAAAAGGGAGCTTACCGATTTTAAAGATTTTATGAAACTGTTTCAGACCTACCTTAAGACTGTGCAGCCCGATTTCCCATTCACCAGAACAGGATATATCACTTCTAAATATTGCCCCATTACGACTACTGGAATTGTTATTGAATTGGAGCTAGAAAGTCATGGCGACGATCAAGTAAAATATGATGATTATATTGGGGATGTAAATTTTGTTTTCTTTACCCGCACTGCTCGTCTATTTGGTTTTTGGGTAGATAAAAATGCACCCTGGCGATTGGTCGCGGATTTGAAATCAGAGGTGATGCAAAAATATATGAGTCGTTATCCAGAAGCACCAGTTGAACCACCGTTGAGCGGCTCACAACCACAGCTACCGCTTCCTTGTGCTCCCGAGTGGTTTGGTGATTTGAAAAATCAAAAGGTGGAATTCAAAAAACCCGGTCAAGAAGAAGGTGCGATTGGATACATCGCGGAGTTATTAGATTGTAACGATCCACTTCGCTCCCGGTTCAAGATTCAAGAAGTTGTAGATGAGATTGAAATTGAATTGATACAATCGACGGATGTCATTGTGCCCAAGATCCAATATGCTGATGGGCCCAATTCCTCAGTCGATTCTAAGAGAACAGCAGCTCAAATTATAAATATTGCTGCGCCTCACATGTCAGGTGTTGGCACAGCGGGTCAGGGACAGCCAGAGGCTTCCGCATATGGTCGCTCTTATCTTAGTCGATATAGGTGGCTTACTGCTCCACTTCCTGAAATGCGTAATGGTCAAACATTACGGGAAACGGTTGAGAAATATTATGTAGAAAGTTCTACTTATTTTACCCGTCAATCCGGCTTGGGCGCGTTTAAGCCACAGCCTATTTTATTGGATGCGAGCGATAGCAAAATTAATTATCTCAACGAGAATATTACAAAATATAACTGGAAAGTTTTAGAGGATTCTAATTTTCCGAATCAACCAACTCAATTTTTTCTTACCCCTGATACTAGTGGTGGTCCACTGAGTTCGACGGAAGGAATAGCCGCACCTCAAATTTATTTTATTCCAGTTCGGGAAGGCCGTCATACAATTCAATTGACGCTTACGGATAACACTGATAATTTACGAGATGAAGAAGCCCTTGTCACCCTTAACGTCTGTACGCTAGATTGGCAAAAAACTGCAAACGATTTTATATTGACGCCTGATGCGGCGGAAGCTTTTGGTCCCGATTGGATCTATAGTAAATTAAAAGATGAGATTGCTCAAGTGTGGGCTGAGTGGAATCAAAAATCCAACACTGAATGGTTTGCTTGGTATGCTGCTGTGCAAAATCAAGCACTCACGTCACTCATAGTCGGTGAGACTTCTAATTCCGTCGCACCGGACTACCTTCCCGAAACCATCGCCTCATGCACAGAACCAACGAGTGCAGTTTTTCCATTTCCGTATAAGCAACAAAGCCAAGCCGCCATTAACCAAGGAGTCTACCCAGAGATAGAACCCAGCATCGGCGGTCAATATGATCGTTTGTGTAAGGGTGCTCTTCCTGGCACCGATCAACTCCCACAGACTGGAGAATTAGAATTTTTACGAACTCGTTTAGGATGGGACATTGTAGGGAAGCATAAATTACTGACGGCATGGATACAATATCTCATGTTTAATCCTGATGGGACTTTTGTAGAGACAGCCCCACGACTCTCACCAGGGATGGGCAACCACAATACTTGGTTGAGGCTATTAACCCGCGCCGAAGTGGGACCAGATCGAGCCAGCCGATATGGTTTCCTAGCTGTCAATCTTGCGAACACAAACTGTCTCCATCAGTTTGTCTATAACCAATGGCAAGCAAGAAACTTATCAGCACCAGCCGCCTTTGGTTTGACGGGAAATGATCGATACGATTTTTCTCCCACGCCCACTTATGGGAGTTGTGCAACAAAAATTGAGCGATACAATTTGTCGTCGCAACCTTCACCGGGAGGATTCCCCATAAAGGACTATATTTTCCGTGGTCCCAGCGCGAGCGGCGCTGCCCGTCAAGGATATCAATCCTATCGAGTCCCAAGAACCTCAAATTTAACGAGCCTACTTCCCCGTGAAAAAGGCTTGGATGAGGATCGGATGGGAAATATGTTTGGAGGGGCATTGGCAGATTTATTTGAGATTGTCCTTGTGGTAAGTCGTCAACTCTTAGGTGGCGAACCTGTGCGGGAACTCACCGGAAACTTAAACCCACCATATCCCAGGGATGTGATTGTCACCGAACCAGTGGGAGCTTTTACTTTTACCGACTGGTTTACGGGCTACGCTCGCGAGCCATTTAGCGGAATGGGGGTTGTTCCTTTTGGGTGGTTTGAGGAAGAACCATACTTCTCGGGAAACATCAGCTTCGCTGCGAACAATTATCGTAGTGACTTTGTTATAAAGAAAATAGATTTTATAGGAGCCCTGAATCGAATTTTAAACGGTCGCCAGTGGAACGAACCACACAGCAGGGGCACCATCGCCACGCCTTATGAACTTTGGCGTACTAGGGTCTATCACATTCCGGCATCGTATGCTCGTCCTTTGTTTGTGGATGATCCACGATTTCGAGATGCCATTATCCCTAGCCAGATAATGCCTGGTGCCCCATCTCCTACGGTCGTCACTTCAGAATTAGATGAGGTTGTGCGCTACCTGACATCACTAGATCCTAGTGACGGCACCACTTATGATAACATGTTAACTTTTGTAATAGCGGTTGCTTCAGGAGAGAATTGCGGCAAGATTCTTCTCCCCGATGCTATTCCAAGCGCAGATCCTCCACCCATAACAATTAGCTTAGACACATTCGAAACACTTCCTTTTGATTATGGTGGGAGTTTCCCAGACGAGCCCCCTCGCGAAAAAGATTGGGTATTATCTTTTGGAGATGTCGAGGAATATTCTAATAAGCGAGAACAATATACTCAAGCCATAATCGACCACCCACGTCTGCTAGGGGAATGGGAGTTACGAAAACTCGCCTATGATAATTGGGTTATTGCTTACGCTGATTGGCTCACCCTTCCGCGCTTAAGTTTTGATAATTTGTATTTGCATAATCCACCCGTTCTTCGATCTCCTGGTGAGTATATCCGATCTTTTGAAACCGACATTGATTTGTTACAAACCTATACATTGAACTTTTATAATTCTTATGTGGCGAAGCACCCCTTCATTGTCACTAGCCAATTTAATAAATGTGGAGACGGAACATTTCAGAAGATAGAGACTCGCGAAATGTTGAGTGGCGTAGAACTTATTCGAACATATGACGATTTGTTTTGGCTTAAGTTTTATTTTGCTATACGCATTTCTGAATCAGATCGAATCTTATCCTTTAGTGAGGAGGATGCGATGATAAAACAGATAGAAAATCTATATTCCAATTCATTGGCATCAAGTGATTCCAATAAATTTGCGAAATCACTACAGAGGATTGCATTTGAGACTAACGGGGTCTTCGAGGACAAATCAGGATTGACGGTTCAAAACAAAGATGATAAAATAATAAATAAATTCAAAAATATAACTGAACAAAAAACCTTGACCTTGCGTGATGTCTATGATATTGTTCTACCTGATGGATCTTTCCAACCATAAATCAGATACCTCTTTGTTCGAAATCGTAGATCAAAAACAACACTGTAAGAGCATTTATTGCGACAATCACATTGTAGAAGATCCAGATTACGGGTGCCTCTCCAAGACTTGGGCATATCACTCAACCTTAAAGGGCTATGATATCAAGTATGCGTCCTTGTATGCCAAGACGAGAACCCTTGACGAGTGTTGCCCCGATGAACTAAAGGGAGAGTGGACGACCATTAAGAAAAAATACTCGGCGTATATTAAGTCTTTCCAGACTGGCTTTTGTGAACTGGATGAGGAGTGTTTTTATGATTTAGTTCCACACAGTTTTGTAATTGAATATTTTAATCTCAAGAGTCAAATAACAGATCATGTATTGTCTACTATCCCAGAACCAGAAGACTATAGTTTTTTAGTTGAGTTGTCGGAATTATTAACTGATATCCGAGATCATAAATTATTAATTGAGCCCAAGGAAATTGCTAACAAACTTCACGAAACTAAAACTCGAAGTTTCTTTTCCAAGTTACATACGGTAAGACCATTTATTGACTACAATATGTTTGGGACTATTACTGGTCGCTTGACCACACACAAAAATTCTTTTCCTTTACTTACAATGAGCAAAGATTACCGGCGAGTGGTCAGGCCAACGAATACTTGGTTTATCGAATTGGATTTCAATGCGGCGGAGTTGCGCTGTCTTCTTGCGCTTAACGATCAAGAGCAACCACAACAGGATATACATGATTGGCATGGATCAATTTTTAATAGGTTATCGGATCATAAGTTGAGCCGTGATGATATTAAACGCAAAATCTTTGGATGGCTCTATGGTCCCTTGGGGGCATCACTTGGTATTCCCCAAGTAGAAAAACACTATGACAAAAGAAAAGTATTAAATAAATATTGGGACGGAAGCGTAGTCACCAATCCGTTTGGTCGAAAGATTATAGCCGACGAGTTCCATGCTCTCAATGCAGTTATACAAAGCACCACTTCCGATACATTCTTAAGGAGAGCAATCGCAGTAAATAAATTATTAGAAAATAAAAAGTCCTTTACAATGGGGCTCATTCACGATAGTATGGTAATAGACTTTCATCGGGAAGATAAAGATCTTATCGATGAAATAATTAAAGAATTCGGTGATACGGATTTAGGAAAATTCAAAGTGAACACCAGTCTTGGAACACACTTTGGAAACTTAAAGAGGTTTAGATGACAATTAAAAAATATAACAAACTTGTGAGAAATAAAATCCCACAGATCATTAACGATCAGGGAAAGAAGTGTAAAATCTATGTAGCTGTCAATGATGACTACCAACAAAGACTTAGGGACAAACTTACAGAAGAGGTTCAAGAGTTTCTTGAGGAGCCATGCGTGGAAGAACTAGCAGACATTCAGGAAGTTCTTTTATCAATTGCTGCTCTAAACAAATGGGATCTCGAAGGGGTCCGAGTTACCAAGAACCTCACACGCGGGGGCTTTTGGAAACGTTATATTCTCCAAGAGGTTTCCGAATGAGCAAGAAATATAAATTAGTTTATATAGAAAACGGCGAAGAAGTTATATTAGTGAGCACAGATCCAGACGCGATAATGATCGTTCTCAACGAGAAGGTTTCCAATCATGTTGGGCGCTATCGCAATAGCCCCACATTTGAATTGGTTTCGTACGGCGAAACTAAAGAGAAATAAATGGATACAGTAATCGGACTAGGCAAAGCAGGTTGCGCCATCGCAGATAACTTTGCTCAATATTCTCAATATAAGGCATATAAAATAGATGTTGGTTTGACTCCTAGTGCCAATACGTTTAGTCTAAAAGAGAGTCAAAACATTGAAGATTATGAAAAGAATTGCCCCGATGCGTCTAAATTTTTTGAAGGAGTGAGTGGGGATATTCTATTCGTTGTGGGCGGCGGCGGAAAATCTTCACTTGCATCACTATCTCTTTTAGAATCGCTTCGGCATTGTAACATTAGTGTACTATACATAAAGCCAGAAGAAGATTTTTTAGGAGCCCAGGGAAAATTAATTAATAATTTGGTTTTTAATGTCTTACAAGAGTATGCGCGGTCGGGTGTTTTTGATCGACTTTATCTTGTGGACAATGTTTTAGTAGAGAAAGCAATCCCTCCTACGTCGTTGAAGAATCATTATATTAATCT
>JYMV01004740.1_pt1 | contig 12913 bp, 8 predicted proteins | sample 338911 | NCBI WGS metagenome assembly JYMV01 (sample SAMN03354496, study PRJNA234377) | hydrothermal vent metagenome | biome: Deep sea; feature: Hydrothermal plumes at the Eastern Lau Spreading Center, Western Pacific Ocean; material: Seawater | place: Tonga | collected 2009 | depth 2000 m m | reverse complement strand
CGATTTTGGTTTTTTCATTTAACAGATGATCAAATGCTTCCAGGTCAAGGTCTCCACTTTCCTTAACAGGTATTACTTTTAGCTTGGCATTTTTCTCTTCACAAACTATTTGCCAGGGAACAATATTTGAATGATGCTCCATCTCCGAAATAATGATTTCATCTCCAGCAGAGATCCATTTTTTACCGATTGATGAAGCAAGGGTGTTTAAAGATGCTGTGGTGCCACTTGTGAAAATAACTTCATAATCGTGTTTAGCATTGATTAAAGCCTTTACTTTTTCACGTACCTCTTCATGTTGTTCAGTAGCCATTGAGCTCAAATAATGAACGCCGCGATGGATATTGCTGTGCTTCGTTCTATAGTAATCTTCAATGGCAGCAATAACAATCTCTGGCTTTTGTGAAGATGCGCCATTATCCAAATAAACCAAAGGAGAACCATGGACAACCTGCTTCAAAATGGGAAAATCTTTTCTTATCTTATAGGGGTCAAGAGTCATTAGAGAAAGATGATCTTCTGCTGTTAATACTTCCATAGTTAATTAAAGAATTCAAAAAAACCTGAGCCTAATTTTCAAGTCTTTTTAAAACCAATGCATTAATTTCTTCCTTGAACTTGCTGTTTTTAACCTTTTCAATAACATCATAAGCAAATCCGAATAACAACATGGGAATGGCCTTGGCCTTAGGAATTCCTCTGGACCGAAGATAAAATAATGCTTCCTTATTTACCTGGCCTGTTGTGGCTCCATGACTGCATTTGACATCATCTGCATAGATCTCTAACTCAGGCTTAGAATTCATAGTTGCATTGTCTGATAAGAGAATGTTTTTGTTAGATTGAAATGCATTTGTTTTTTGAGCGTCTCTATGAACCAATACCTTTCCATTAAAAATACCGGATGATTTGTCATCAAGCAAACCTATATATAGCTCATTACTCAGGCAATTGGGAACTTTATGATTAATATGGGTATGATTATCTGTTTGATTCTGGTTTATTAAATGACTGTAACCATATAGGTTGGATTCACATCCTTCTCCTTCCATGTTCACTTCTACATTGTTTCTGACAAAGCTTCCATTTAAGGTGAAAGTACACCTGGTATAAACTGAGGCCTGATTTTGGGTAATGAATGAAGAAGAAACATGATTGCCATCTTCTGAGCTATCATCTTGCAAGATATATTGATCCAGGCGCGCATTTCCATCTACAAAAACTTCAGTAATAGAATTTGCAAAAAACGAACCATCGGAGGGAATGGTGTTATTTTCATGATCTTCAATAATAGTAGCTGAGCTGTTTTTCCCCATAATGATCAGGCTTCTGGGGTGAAATAAACGCAACTCTCCAGATTGATACTTGTTGTGAATATAAATAGGATCTTCCAGGATAGTGTTGTCTGGTATGTAAATAAAGAGACCATCTGAAATATGTACCGTATTTAGTGCCGTAAGGCCTGATCTGAGACATGCATGGTTTCCAAGATGTGTTTCTAAAAGGGATTGATATTTACTGGAAGCCTCACTTAAACCACAAACCATTACATTGTGATTAATTGGGTGAGTAGAGTTCTTATAGACCTTCCCATTGATCAGGCTCACTTGAATAGATCCGTCTTTTTGAGAAATTCCATTTGATTTAACCTGGTTTTGGACCAATTCCTCAATATTGCTTTCAAGCACCCAGTCTTTTTTAATAACTTTATTGATGTTGGAATATTTCCAAGCTTCCATCCTGTTGTTGGGAAGACCATTTAAGTTAAAAGAGTCAATAGCTTCTTTCCTTAATGGATCAAGTCCGGCAATAATTCCAGGATGATCGGTGCTTTTTGATAGATTTACTTTCATGTCAACTTATGCTATTGAAGTTTCCAATCCCAATTCAGGCTTTATCCAGTCGTATCCCTTTTTCTCCAATTTCAATGCAAGGCTCTTGTCTCCTGACTTTATTATTTTGCCATCGTAAATTATATGAACTTGATCAGGTATAATGTGATCCAATAACCTTTGATAATGAGTAATAATGATAGTTGAATTATTAGGGGTTTTAAGCTTGTTTACACCTTCAGCAACAATGCGCAAGGCATCAATATCCAATCCAGAATCTGTTTCGTCTAAGATGGAGAGTTTGGGATCAATCATGGCCATGTGAAATATTTCGCTTTTTTTCTTCTCCCCACCAGAAAACCCTTCATTCACAGATCTTTTTGTCAATGCCTTATCAATCTGGATAATTTTCATTTTTTCTTTCATCAGCTTTAAAAATTCTGCACCATTTAAAGGCTCTTCTCCCCTGTGCATCCTTACTTCGTTGATTGAAGTCCTTAGAAAATGGCTTGTGTTAACACCTGGAATTTCAACTGGGTATTGAAAGGCAAGGAAAACACCCTCCCTTGCCCTTTCTTCAGGTGCCATATCTAGCAGGTCCATGCCATTATAGGTTACTCTACCATCTGTCACTTCGTATTCTTCTCTGCCAGCTAAAACGTTGGCCAGGGTGCTTTTCCCAGATCCATTAGGACCCATGATTGCATGAATTTCTCCTTCGCCAATTTCAAGATTAATTCCTTTTAAGATTTCTTTGCCTTCAACAGAGGCTTTCAAATTTTCAATTTTTAACATCGCTTTCTAATTCTTTAATAAATCAATGATAATTTATCCTACACTACCCTCAAGGCTTATAGATAATAATTTCTGTGCTTCTACTGCAAACTCCATGGGTAATTGTTTCAGGACTTCTTTGCAATATCCATTTACAATTAGGCCAATTGCCTGTTCTGTATCAAGGCCTCTTTGATTGCAATAAAAGATCTGATCTTCACCTACCTTTGAAGTTGTTGCTTCATGTTCAACAATTGCTGATTTATTAGCGGTTTCAATATAAGGAAAGGTGTGTGCTCCGCACTGGTCTCCAAGTAACAAGGAATCACATTGAGAGAAATTCCTGGCATTATCAGCGTTCTTTAAAATTTTCACCAGGCCTCGGTAACTATTATTGCTTTTGCCTGCGGAAATACCTTTGGATATAATAGTGCTCATGGTGTTTTTGCCAATGTGCATCATTTTTGTTCCAGTATCTGCTTGCTGGTAGTTATTTGTAACAGCCACAGAGTAAAATTCGCCAACTGTATTGTCGCCTTTTAATATAACACTTGGGTATTTCCAGGTGATGGCTGAGCCAGTTTCCACCTGAGTCCATGATATCTTGGAATTGTTTCCTTTACAAATTCCTCTTTTGGTAACAAAATTGAAAATACCTCCTTTTCCGTTTTTATCACCAGGATACCAGTTTTGCACTGTTGAATATTTGATTTCCGCATCTTCTAAAGCGATCAGCTCTACAACAGCTGCATGCAGTTGATTCTCATCTCGCATAGGGGCGGTACAGCCTTCAAGGTAACTTACATAACTTCCTTTATCTGCAACCACTAAGGTTCTTTCGAACTGGCCGGTATTGGCTTCATTTATTCTAAAATAGGTTGATAGCTCCATTGGGCATCGTACCCCTTTAGGGATATAACAAAAAGATCCGTCAGAAAAAACGGCAGAATTTAATGCAGCATAGAAATTATCCGTTTGAGGAACCACGGTGCCTAAGTATTTTTGTACTAACTCAGGGTATTCCTGAACGGCATCACTAAATGAGCAAAAGATAATTCCCAACTCCTTTAGTTTTTTTGTAAATGTGGTTTTTACAGAAACACTATCAACCACTACATCAACGGCAACACCAGATAATTTTTTTTGTTCTTCCAAAGAGATACCAAGTTTGTCAAAAGTCTTTAGCAGTTCTGGGTCTACCTCGTCTAAACTTTCTAGTTCTTTTTTCTTCTTTGGGGCAGCATAGTAAATAATATTCTGAAAGTCCACACCATCATATTTGATATGTGCCCATTTTGGTTCTTTCTCTTCTAATGTCTGCCAATACTTAAAAGCTTTTAGCCGCCAATCCAAGAGCCATTTTGGTTCTTTTTTCTTTCTTGAAATAAGCCTAACTGTATCCTCAGATAAACCTATAGGGGCTTTATCAGATTCAATATCAGTTACAAAGCCATATTTGTATTCCTGGCCTGTTACTTCCTTTAATATTTCTAACTCATTGCCCATTTGCTTATTTTTATTTAGACTAATTATAAATAAGGGGATAAAAAAATACTACACAGAAAAACTTTCACCGCACCCACAAGTTCGGGTGGAGTTTGGATTTACAAAAGTGAATCCAGTTCCATTAAGGCCCCCTGAGTAGTCCAGCTCAGTTCCAACCAGATATAAAAAGCTCTTCTTGTCCACTACAATCTTAATGCCTTTATCCTCAAATTCCTGATCACCTTCCTTAAACGTGCTATCAAACTCAAGCATATAGCTTAATCCTGAGCAACCACCACTCTTAACACCCACACGTACAAAACTGTTATCAGGCTTGTCTGATTTAGACAATTCTTGTTCTAATTGTGCTTTTGCCGAATCTGTTACCTTAATCATAATAATCGATTTTACTACTTATACGTCAATTCCCTTATTTAGATTCATTCTAAATAAATGGGAAAATGAAAACAAATTTACTAAAAAAACCAATGGGTTCAAAAAGGGAATAGATTAATTTATGTCTTTTAAGGGCAGCCAGGACTTAGTTGATAAGATCTACTGCAATGGCAGAGGTTATATATAATAATCTTCTGAGAGAGAATGTCCTTTTACTGGTTAAGCGAAATCCGACAAAATTTGAGGTGATTTGTTAATCTCTATTTCTTTGAAGGTCTCTTTCGTTTACTATCGGAACTTTCCTTTTTTGTTTTAGCCTTGTCTGAAAGTGCTGTAGCAGGGACGAAGTAAACTTGTGATAGGTCCCTGTACTCCATTGGATTAATATCAAAATTCCTGACATTAAGCTGTAGTAAACGATAATTCTCATAATAATATATAGGCATTATGGCGGCATCATCCATGGCAATTTGATCAGCTTCTTTGTAGAGTTCAGCTCTTTTAACATCATCAACTTCTCTTAGTGCAAGGGAAAATAAGGAGTCAAAAATTGGACTTTGATAACGTACTGAGTTGATATAAGACTTGTCACTCAAATTTTCAGGAATATGAGGGCCGTATAATAGATTAAGGAAGTTTTCAGGGTCTGGATAATCAGCTATCCAGCCTGTTCTCCAAAACAATGCTTTTCCTGTTTCGTAATTTTCCAGATGCTGCCCCCATGGCATTACGTTCAGCGTAACGTCAATATTCAAATTCTCTTTCAATTGCTTTTGTATAACTTCTGCAATTTGAACATTTCTTGAACCACCACTATTTAATTGAAGAGTTAATTTTGGGAAGTTCTCACCATTTGGATAACCTGCTTCAGCTAATAATAGACTGGCTTTTTCTGGTTGAAAAGTATATCCCTGAATAGCCTCATAATCATAACCCTTGAAAGCAGGGGGGACTATTCCATAAATTGCAGGTCGTCCTTCACCTTGCAAAGTGTATGTAACAATAGATTCTCTGTCAATTGCATAGTTGAATGCTTTTCTAACCAACACCTCATTAAATAAATCACTTTTATGCAAAAATCCATAATAATGAATTGCAAGTGCGGGTGTTACCTGAAGTTCAAAACTAGCACTCTCAGTAGCATCTTCAAGTTCACCCATTACATCATCTATCATTTCAATTGGGAGTTGAAATACCATATCCAAGTTGCCCTTTTTGAATTCAAGTAACTCTGACTTCTTTTCTTTAAGAAATGTAAATTTGATGGCATCAAGATAGGGAATACGATTTCCATGTTCATCTATTTTCCAATAATTCTCATTTCTTATTAAAACTACCGCCTCACCTTCTTTAACTGTCTTAACTTTAAAAGGCCCAGTTCCAACGCAATTAGCCCTCATGTCAATGCCATATTTTTCATGTGCTTCTTTTGGAAAAGCCCAGGTAAACGGAGTGCTTAATATTTGCAAAAAGCCCGAAAAGCCATAGTTTAAATTAATTTCTAGTGTATAGTCATCAATAACTTTAATCCCAGAAACACCTTCAGCCAATGGTTTGTCGTCAATGGTAGATTGACGATATTCATCAGCGCCGACTACTCTGCCTGTAAAAACCCAGAATCCTTGGTTTTGAGGATCAGAAGTACATAGTTGGGTAAAACAGTATTTGAAATCATTTGCAGTAACTTCTCTTCCTTTTCCTCCTTCAAAGCATTCATTGTCGTGAAAACGAACACCTTTCCTTAGCTTAAAAGTAAATTTGGTTGCATCCTCATTGATCTCCCAAGACTCAGCAAGAGAAGGAATAATTGACAAATCTTTTTGATTGTATTTTACTAATCCTTCATATACTTGATTTGTGATTCTGTGACCAATAACCTCTGTTATACTTAAAGGGTAAAGGCTTCGGAAATCTTGTACTTCATTTATTCTAAATACACCACCGTAATAGACACCTCCTTTTGCTAGTTCCTGAGATTTGTCTTTTTTTTCTGGCTGGCATGACAACAATGTGCATGCAGCTAAAAATGATATTAGGAATATTTTTTTCATGCTTTTATTTACTGTAATATTTAATTACTTCTCTGCGATATTAATGGGTATCTGGCCTTTCTTTTCACAATAAGTGGTTTAACCATGAATAGAAGCCTTTCTTAGAAAAGTGCAAATATATAGATTTTAATCTAAAAAAATAAAAATAATTAAAAATCCATATCAATAAAAATAGGGCAATGGTCTGAGTGATTAACATCAGGAAAAATTGCAGCCCCTTTGATCTTTTTGTTTAAAGATTGGGATACCATATGATAATCTATTCTCCAGCCAAGATTTTTCAATCGTGCTTGTTGCCTATATGACCACCAAGAATAATGATGAGGCTCTTGGTTGAATGCTCTGAAAGAGTCAACCATGCCTGAAGAAATAAATTTATCAACCCAAGCCCTCTCTTCAGGTAGAAAACCAGAGCTGTTCGCATTTGAGATTGGGTTGTGGATGTCTATTGCCTTATGACAGATGTTAAAATCTCCAGATATGATAATGTTAGGTCTTGTTATTCGTAATTCATCAATGTATTCCTGAAAATCTTCCAGCCATTGCATTTTAAAATATTGCCTGGCATCTCCGCTAGAGCCTGAAGGCATGTACACTGACATTACTGAGATATCTCCATAGTCTGCTCTTAGTACTCTTGCTTCACGATCATATTTTTCTATTCCACAGCCATATTCCACATGATCTGGTTTAACTTTAGATAATATAGCAACGCCACTATATCCTTTTTTTTCAGCGGAATACCAGTAATGGTTATAATTCGCCTTATCAAAGATGGTCAAATCCAATTGTTCTTTCATGGCTTTTGTCTCTTGTAAACAAATGATATCTGGTTTTACAAAATTTAGCCAATCCATAAGGCCTTTTTTTATTCCAGCCCTTATCCCATTGATATTATATGAAATGATAGTAGTCACGTTTTTGTTCTTTTATGCAGGTTGCTAATTTATGGTTTTTTAGATGAGTACTGTTAACAAAAATCAGATTTATACGTTATTATTGTTATCAAAACAATAATGCAGTGAAATTTTCATCTCTTTCATATAATTTACAGAGGGCTAAAATGATTCTTAAGCCTTTTTGGGCTGTAAAGCTACAAGGAACATATATCTGGTGGCGTGGAATTCTTTCATTTTTCTTGTTGCTTGTTTTTTTGCCTTCCTTCTCACAGCCTATAAGTAATGCAAGAACAAAGACGTTTAAAAATATACAAGACACTCTTTTTTTGGACTCCCTGAGTCTTATTCCAGCCTCAGTGGAGGTTTTTGATGGGAATAACCAAAAAGTCAATATCGACAAATTTGAAGCAAAATACTCTGAGGGGTTTATTATTCTTGGAAAAGACAGATCGAGCATAATTCCTCCCATTAAAGTATATTACAAAGTTTTCCCCTATGCATTTGCAAAAGCATATAGTCACAAGGCCTTAACCAAAATTGAGCCTGACAAAACAGGCTTGTTAAATCCTTTTGTTTATACATATAAAAAAGAAAATGACGACTTTTTTAGATTGGGTGGAATTAATAAAAGTGGCAGTATATCTAGAGGAGTGTCTTTTGGAAACAACCAGGATGTAATTGTTAATTCCAGCCTGGATTTGAAATTAGCAGGAAAGGTTAGTGAAGAAGTGTCCATTCTTGCTGCGATCACAGATGACAACATCCCAATACAGCCAGATGGAAATACGCAGCAAATACAGGAGTTTGATAAAGTTTTTATTCAACTTTATGACAAGAACAACAAGCTTATTGTCGGTGACTTTGAATTGAAAAGGCCGAATTCATATTTTATGAATTTTTATAAAAAGGCCCAAGGTGCAAACTTTAGTTCAAGGAATTATTTGAGCGATCCCAAAGCAAATAAGTATCTTAATGTATCGGCAAGCACAGCAATTTCTAAAGGAAAGTTTGCAAGGAATATTTTTAATGGAATTGAAGGCAACCAAGGCCCCTATAAACTTATAGGCAGTGAAAATGAACTATATATCATTATCTTATCAGGTACGGAAAAGGTTTATATTGATGGTGAGCGCCTGGTAAGAGGACAAGATCAGGATTATGTTATTGATTATAATACTGCTGAAATCTCCTTTACGCCCATAAGATTGATCACAAAAGACAAACGGATTGTTGTAGAATTTCAATACTCGGATAGAAATTATACCAGGTCTCTTATCTTTAGCAGTGCAGACTATCATGCTGGCAGATTAAATCTTAATGTCAGTGTATATTCAGAACAAGATGCCAAGAATCAGCCAATAGACCAGGATTTAGATGTAGAACAAAAGCAGCTATTAAGTGAGATTGGTGATAACCTTGACTCAGCATTGGTTCCGAGGATCGACAGTGTCGGATTCTCTGAACTTGGTGTTTTGTATAAAAAAATGGATTCTCTGGGCTACAGAATATATCAGTTTTCACCTGACAGCGGTGTGTTCCAGGTTTCTTTTTCCAACGTTGGACAAGGGAATGGCAATTATATGCAGGATATTAATACGATAGCCAATGGCAGGGTGTTTAAATGGGTTGCTCCAGATACAATTAATGGCAGTCTTTCTCTCAAAGGAGACTATGAACCCATCACAAAACTTGCAACACCCAAACAAAATCAAATGCTAACAATCAGTGGTTCATGCCAGATTTCTGAAAGAACGAAAATATTATTTGAGGCTGCCCTAACAAACAATGATCTAAATAAATTCTCCACAAAAGATGATAATGACAATATAGGAATTGCTTATAAAGTTGGATTTCAGAATGAAAAAAAACTAAATAATGCATCAGCAAATTCCTGGAGTTTATTATCAAGTCTTACTTATGAGCAGGTTGAAAAGCGGTTTAAGCCAATAGAAAGATTCAGAAAAGTGGAATTTGAAAGAAACTGGAATCTTGATGGAAAATTGGAAGATGATCATGAGTACATTCCAGGAATTGGTTTAGAACTGTTCCAAAAGGATATTGGGTTTATTCGCTATAAGTTTAACTCATTTATTAAAGGGGAGCAGTATTTAGGAATGAAGAATCATGCTTCAATAAAACTCCAAAAAGATGGTTGGGCTACAGATTTTGCCGGCAGTTATCTTGAAACAAAAACAGCAAAAACATCCTCTGCATTTATTCGCTCAAAGGGGCGTTTTTCTAAACAGATTAAGAGGATTGTATTTGGCATTGAAGAGGAGCAAGAGTATAACTTATTCATTGACCTTGGTTCAGACTCTCTTCTCGATGCAAGCTATTCATTTTATGATTGGACGGTATTTGTTAAAAGCCCAGATACCACTAAAAATAAAATGGGCATAAGTTATGGACAAAGGACTGATTTGAAAATATTATCCAATAGTTTAAAAGAGGCTACCCTAGCAGAAAACTTTAAATACGAGATGACTCTTTTTGTAAATGCAATAAACACCTTGAATGGAATGCTCACGTATAGGAAGCTGACGATTAAGGATAGCCTTTTGGCTTCAAATAAACCAGATGAATCACTTTTAAGTCGTCTTGAACATCGATTGAATTTGGCTAAAGGTGCCATAACCTCAACTGCCTTTTATGAAATTGGTTCTGGGATGGAGGTTAAAAAAGAATTCTATTATCAAGAGCTTGTGGCAAAGGGACAAGGGGTATATGAGTGGATAGATAGAGATTCAAATGGCATTGAATCTCTAGACGAATTTGAAATTGCAGCATTTCAATACAACGCGAATTATATAAAGGTGTTTGTCCCAACTAATGATTATATCAAAACATATTCAAATATGTTCAGTGAAGTTTTAAATTTAAGACCCTCAGCAGTCTGGAGAAATGCTACAGGACTAAAAAAATTGATTTCACGGTTTTCCAACCAAACGGCATTGAGAATAGCTCGTAAGACGACAAACAATAATCTTGCAGAATCCTACAATCCATTTAAATTTGACATTGATGACACTACCCTTGTATCGCTCAATTCAACGTTTAGAAATATCCTGTATTTTAACAGAACACATCCTAAATTTGGTCTTGACTTGAAATATTTGGATTCTAGAAATAGGGCATTGTTGGTCAATGGAATAGACACAAGAGGCCAACAAATTAAATCAGCTTATTTGCGCTGGAATATAACAAGACAAATTACATGGAATATCTTGTATGCTTTAGGAGAAAAGTCCAATTATTCTGAATTTTTCAGCTCAAAGGACTATCAGGTTCACCAGGTTAATTACGAGCCAAAAATTACATACCAGCCCAATACCAAATTGAGGTTTAGCTTGTCTTATAGTAATAAAACAAAAGAAAACCTATTGCTGAATTCCGTTCTTGATACTTTGGGGGATACCCTTAGCTTTAGTGGGGGTGAAATAGCTGTCCATCATAAAATAGGGCTTGAAATTAAAAAGAATACTGTTTCAAAGGGCAGCTTTCTTGCGAGGGTTGATTATATTGGCATCTCATATAAAGACGTGTTTGATAATGATGCTGCCCAAAACACCTCTGTTGGTTTTGAAATGCTGGAAGGATTACAAATTGGTTCAAACTTTACCTGGAGCCTGTCTTATCAACAGAATTTATCAGGAAATATGCAGATGAGCATTACTTATGATGGTAAACAGTCTGAGGACATTCCTATAGTTCATAGAGGAGGAGTACAGCTGAGGGCCTTTTTTTAAAAAATCATTCCAGCCTTATGGCAGACTCACCTATATGGGTTCCATCTGCAAAAATATCGACCGTATAATTGCCCGGCTCAAAAAGGATCTTTTGAAAATAAACACAGATGTCTGCTGGTTTGTTTTGGTAATTCAACGTTCTTTTTCCACTATAAGCTAACTCCTTGCCGTTTGCAATGAAGACATTGGTGCTATCTCCACCATTTGGAAAAACAACACCGTTTTCATTTGCCACCCTTATATAAAAGTCGCGTTCTCCAGATTTGATAAGGTCATTGGCTCCAATGGTAAAGCAAGCTTTTATTTTCTCCACTTTTCTGGCTCGGCCTTCTTCACGCTCTTTCCCACCTGATCTGGCCCTAACTCCAATAATAACTAAGTTATAAAGGTTAAATTTTGAACCAATGCTTACTTTCTCAGAAAGCAGATCTTTTTCTTCAGTAAGATTTGTTGTGCGCTCTATTTCTTTGGTCAGCTCGCTTTCAACAATGGTTTTTTCTTCTTCCAAAACAATAATTGTCTTCCCCAAAGAGTCAATTTCATATAGGTAAACTTTCAGCAATCTTCTTAAAGTTTTGGATTCTTTCTTATATTTTCCAAGTAACCATTTTTGGTCTAAATTTGCCTTTTCCAGTTTTCCGAGATCTGCTAACATCTCTTTAAGTTCACTTTCTTTTTCTCGAAGCTGTTTTTCCATTTCTGCATTATCTGATGTTACAGCCTCATATTCCTTTAAAAGGGTGGTGAGCTGTTCCCTTACCTGGTCTTTTTCAGATCTTTCAGATTCGGTTATAGCCTTTTGGTCAAGAAATTGCCAGCCAAGGATGGCAGCACAAATGAAAAATACAACAGCGATAAGCTGATAAATCCTGTTCGTTTTCTTTTCACCGACAGAAGTGCTTTGGACAGATTTATCTGGCAATTCAGTGTTCATGGCTCACGTAAATATTCAATTCAGAAAAGGGGATAAAATTAGTAAAAACTAATAACGATGCCGTTCTCTTAATTTTAGTATTTGCAGTTTCTACAAATAAACTCATAGTACATTGAAAAATTGCAATTGTCTGTACATTTTATAAACAATTAAATGGGGATTCGCGACAAATGCAAATGATGGTGATAAAGATTGGCAATTCAGTTTTTTAGCTTGCCGGATTCAAAGGAGATTTGTTGCGTTTTTAAGAGTTTAATAAAGACTAAGAAACCATCTATATTTAAAAGTGCATGATCTCTATGATTTCCGATTTTATTTCACTAATTTATCCTGACATATGCTATGCTTGCGATTGTTCACTATATAAACATGAAAAATGTTTGTGCACCTTTTGCAGCTACCATCTTCCTAAAACAAATTATCATTTGGATAATGGTAATCGCCTTAGTAAATTGTTTTGGGGCAGGGTTAACATTCAATCTGCATCTGCTTTTTATCATTTTGATAAGGGAAGTAAAGTTCAAAACCTGATCCATCATTTAAAGTATAAAGGGCATCAGGAAATAGGAAAAGTACTGGGACTCATTTATGGGAAAGAGCTAAGCAAATCTGAATATTATAAGGATATTGACCTGGTAATTCCGGTTCCGTTGCATCCAAAGAAGCTAAAAAAAAGAGGGTATAATCAGAGCGATTATTTTGCTATGGGTCTGGCTAAGGGATTGAATGCAAGCTGGCTTCCTAATGGTTTGTCCAGAACCGCCGATTCTCAAAGTCAGACCCTTCGCTCAAGATT
>JYMV01036599.1_pt1 | contig 12920 bp, 11 predicted proteins | sample 338911 | NCBI WGS metagenome assembly JYMV01 (sample SAMN03354496, study PRJNA234377) | hydrothermal vent metagenome | biome: Deep sea; feature: Hydrothermal plumes at the Eastern Lau Spreading Center, Western Pacific Ocean; material: Seawater | place: Tonga | collected 2009 | depth 2000 m m | reverse complement strand
ATATTTCCGAGCAGTGTTAGGTTTAATACCCTCAAAACTACTACTTTCAAAGAATTTATCCTTTAAAGTTAGCCTGTATAGAAAGCCTAGTAGATATGAAGGAGGCTTTTCACCAAATACTTCCTCTTGGCTAAAGTTTTTACCAGCCGCTTGAATTTCAAATTGCTCATCATTTAAAACACAAAAGCTAACTTGCTTCCAATCTTTTAATTTTGGAGGAAAACCATGTTTATTTTTTGCCTTCTTATTAGCTGACTGACTAGCGGGAAGTTCGGTGGATGAATTAGGAGTATTTGTTTTAACTTGTTGTTCCTGAAGACCCTCAAATATCTCCCTTATCTTTCCACGTAGTTCATCAGGGTGAATGGATGGCAAACCCTGCTTTTTTAATACACCCAATAACCCATAATCAACGAAGAGACCTTTACTAATGGCCCACTTAATAAAAAGTATGGGGTGAAAATGTGTTTCATCATCGTCATTATCTAAAGGAGGGAGAACTGAACTTAGCAGTAATATATCGTTTATTCTTAGAGACGATTCAACAAACTGTATAACCTCATCCTGAGAGTGTTTTCCACCAACCGAAAGTATGGCCATTGCTTCCTTAAATGACCAACTGTCCAAGTTTCCATAATAATCTGCATCTAATTCAAGACTATCATCGAATTTAAGAGTTTTAAGGAGTACCGCTAAATCCTTACCGCTAAATGCCATTTTGCGTTCCTTCAATACGCCCTTCAAATAATAACCAAGGCAACCACATGAAGGTGATGTGGCTTTCGGGTGCTACCCTAGCCTTGGAAAAGTTATTATCTTTTCAGATTAACGACCTTTGCCTTTTTCCCTGTAAGAATACTTTTTAACTTTCTTTCCCAGGTCTCAAGAGCCTGACGTTTTTCTGGATCATAGGTGTGGCGGTTATAATGCTTTGATGTCACCCCTTGGGTAGTGTGATTTAGGACTTTTGAAATGTGGAACTCGTCAACCCCCAACTCTCCCATATAGGAGGCTACGCTTCTTCGTAGGTCGTGCCCTGTCCAATGGTCTATCCCAAATATTTCACGGTTTTTTCTTATGGCTTGGCTTATTGTTCCTGGATTTAAAGATTTATCCTCTGATAACCCTGGGAATACCCACCGACTTCCACAAGCAAGTTCTTTAGCTTCTAATAAAAACTCTATGGCAAGAGAGGTAAGTGGGACTCTGTGTGTCTTTTTATTTTTGGTTTTCTCAGAGGGAATTGTCCACCAACCTTTTTTCAGGTCAAATTCCTTCCACTCGGCAGTGGTTGTTTCTCCACGCCTTTGTCCAAGAACCAGTAAAAGTTTAAAGGCTAATTTTGTCCCTTCCGTTGTTGGGATTTCTTCTAGCTTTTCCCAGAATATTTTAATTTCTTTTTCGTCCAGAATTCGATCCCTCGCATTAGACTCGGAAGGCTTTTCAATTCCCGCACAAGGGCTATATTTCAGGATGGAACGGGCTACCGCAAAATTGAACATTTTCCTGATAATTTCATAAGTCTTGTTTGCCGATGCCGGGGAACCTCGATCAACTACTGAATCAAGAATTAAAACCACATCACGTCTTTTAATATCCTTGGCTTTCTTACGCCCAATAACCGGAACCACGTCCTTATAGAGGACTCGCTCATCTTCTTTCCAAGTTCTCTTTCTTGGTTTAGCCCATTTCTCTAAATATTCATCAACAAGTCCTTCAACAGTTGGAGACTTCCGATCCTCCCTTTTCTTTTCAACCCAGCTTTTCCCAGGGTCTATGCCTTTGGACACTTCCTCTTTAGCCTTTGCCGCTTTCGTTCTGGCTTCCGCAAGGTTCAATTTAGGATAGGAACCCAAGGTCATCATTTTGGCTGTTTTTTCATACCGGTACATGAAGATAAAAGATTTCCGTCCGACCGGGGACACTCGGACACCTAGTCCGCTACCCTCATCCCACTGGATAAATCGCTTTGTCCGCCCTCTTAAGGCTTTTACTTTGGCATCTGTGAGTTTCACGCATTCACCTCTTTTTTTCAGAAGTAGACGAATCTGCTAGCCAGACTGTCCATGGCTAGCATTTTAAATGCAATACGGTGAAAAAGCAAGAAACACAGAGGTAAGGTTTTGAAGCTAAAAATGGGGGGATAACGAGTGTTGTAGTGTTGCAGATCGTTTCAGGGTTTTTCAGAAATCACTAGGTTCACCTCTTGTTAAGAGAAGACAATTATCATGGATTTATTCTTCAGGGGACTCTCTTTCATCCGATGCTAAACGTTGCTCCCTTTCTTTTTCCTTTTGGTAGTTTTTTATTCGTGCTTCAGTTTCGCGCCGCATGAGCACAATACAGGCCTCAGTCATCAGGCCGAGAAACCAGAAGGTGGTAAAAACAATCACCCACATGAAGCCGAGGTTGAACCAGTACTGATTGGGCGTGAAATCTGTAGATACATGGACGAGAGAGCGAATCTTTTCCTGCTCCACAGTCGATTTCCTGATATAACTCAAATAGAAGGGATGCTTATTTTTAAAGGCAAACGCGATTTGCTCATTTCGATCCATGCTAATAAACTTCATCACGTCCCGATTTTTTTCTTTAAAAAACACTCTCATCCGGACCACTTCGGGCGATTCCGGGGGGTTAGACTGGTAATACCAGATCACTATAGCAGTTGTCAGTAACACAGAAACCCACAGAGATATCCTGCTGATCCATTTTTCTTTTTTATCTTCTATTTCCTGCAGTACTGGTTTTTCTTCTTCCATGAAGCCCCTTTATTCCTTATTATTCTGATAAACATACCAGACCCCGAAAACGAATTCCAGTTGCAGATTTATACAGGGGTCTTTAATATGGGTTCAGTACCACCCGCTTCCCGCCATCAGCTTATTCCCAGGAATTTTGCATGCAAACCAGAAATACGGTCGGTTATTTTCGCCTGTTACGGCAGAACCCTTCGTTCCGCAACTTGTGGTACGGCCAAGTGGTATCTGAACTGGGAGACTGGCTGAATAGTATCGCAATTTACGCGCTGATCCTTAAACTCAGCGATTCCGGAATGGCCATGGCCGGTGCCATGATGGCAAAGCTCCTGCCCATTGTTCTGGTCAGCCCTATAGCCGGGGTGGTTGTGGACCGTGTCAGCCGGAAAACCGTGATGATCGTCAGCGACTTGTTGCGCTGCGTGGTGGTGTTGGGGTTTCTTCTGGTGGAAGACCGGGACGTTTTATGGCTGGTTTATGCCTTGGTCATTGTAGAGATTTCGCTGTCAGGGTTTTTTGAACCGGCCAGGAGCGCCATCATTCCCTCCCTCGTTCCGAAAGAAGATTTGGTTACCGCCAACGCGTTGAGCGGGTCAACCTGGTCAGTCATGTTGGCCTTTGGCGCCGCATTGGGCGGAGTGATCGTCTATTTGTTCGGGATAAAAGCTGCCTTCATATTGGACGCGGGCACATTTATCCTTTCGGCCTGGTTCCTTTCAAAAATTCCAAGCCCGAAAAAATCGACAAAAAAAGATTCATCAAAACAAAGCGGTTATCAGGAGTTGCTCGAGGCCATGCGCTTTTTAATGGCCGAGCCGATGGTCCTGGTGTTGTCGTTGTTAAAGGCCGGTCTGGCCGTGGCAGGAGGCATCATGACCCTGATTCCCTTGATGGCCAGCCAGATGTTGTCCGTTTCCCTTTCATTAGGAATCGGCATTCTCTATTCCGCGCGCGGTTTAGGCGCCGCCTTGGGACCGATTCTGGTCAAGCGAATCTTCGGGGAAACCGCCTCGGTTTTGCAATGGGCGATTGCCGGCGCATTTTTCCTGAAAGCTTTTTCGTATATATTCATCGCCTACTCTCACAATATCTGGACGCTTTCGCTAGGAGTTGCCTTTGCCACCCTGTTCGGCTCCATCAAGCTCAGCTCTGATACACCTTTCTGCACCAGACCATTACCTGGGCCGGGTTTTTAGCTTTGAACTCGCTCTGTTAACTCTAGTTATGGGCTTTAGCAATTGGGGCGTAGGCTATGCTGTGGACGGGTGGGACATGAATGTCAACCAGATCGCATTGTGGATGGCAGGACTGGTCATTATTCCGGGGATTTTATGGTCCGGATTCTTGGTCTTTCTCCAGAACAGGTTTGGGCAGGGGGAATGCGTTGGCTCGATATGCCCCGTTGACCCAAGCGGATTCAACCCAAATCCTGTAACGGGAGATCAAAGCACCAAAATTTAAGCCGAGGTGAAATAATCGGCGACTGACTTTCCAATATCGAAATGGCTGATAATCCGGGCAGGGTCCTCCTGATTTTTGGCCCACCGGTAGGCTTCTTGAACATCCTCATTTTTCCCCAAAGCATGTAAAACCCCTACCGAGATGAAACAGGTCGCCAAATCGGTGGATTGGGAAAAACGGATCAGCATTTCCAGCATTTCCTGCATGCTTGGTTCATTGAGGCTACGGTATTTGCCGACCAGATTCCGAATATTCTCTTCCCCGTAGGTATTGGTGTAGGAAGCACCAATCATCGGGTTCTGATACAGATGCAGAACCTCTTCTTCCAAGGAGTTGTCCAATTCCATCCTCCCTTTACGGTACCGAATCTTTTTTCAGCCAGAATTCTTCGAATTCTTCCTGATAGGCCAATTGGGTAAGGTCTTCCATACGGTCCAGGAATACCTTGCCGTTCAGATGGTCAATTTCATGTTGCAAAACCACTGCTTCGAAACCGGTTGCCCGTTTCTCTACCTTATTTCCTTCCCGGTCATAAGCATTGAGCGTTACCGATGCGGATCTCGAAACCAGTCCCCGGAAATCAATGAGACTCAAACAACTTTCCCATCCCAAAACCGTTTCCTCGCTAAAATCCGACAACACGGGATTGACCAGGGCTGTCACGGGAATGGGAGCCTCATCAGGGTATCTCTCATTGTTCTCAACTTCCAGCACCACGACTTGAATGGAACGATTGACCTGCGGAGCAGCCAGGCCGACTCCCCCCTCTTGACGCATGGTGTCAATCATATCATCTATAAAATTCTGCAGTTCACCTTTCGGATCGGCCAACTCTTTTAAATCCACTTGCTTGGCAACCCGTCTTAAAACGGGATTGCCCAATTTAGCGACCTTCAGTACTGCCATTTCTTACCCCAAAGTGCATGCCTTGGAACTCTGTAATTTAAATTACACGTACAGGAAAACACCCGCACAAACTATTTTTTAAAAACCGGTTATTTTTTAATCCTAACTGGAATAAAAATACGGGTCGGGAACTCTTGTAAATTCAAATCATATTTTATCACACTCAATGCAGAAGAGTCGAATTCGCCCCCTAAATATGGGCTTAAATGGATACAGGCCCCTTTTTTTGTTTGACATTTGAGATAGGTTTCATAATAATGCACGGGCTTATAACGCTGATTTTAGAGGAGGGGATAAACCTTGACCAAAGACGAATTAATCAATGCAGTAGTCAAAAGTTGTAAAGGCGATGGCCTGACCAAGAGATTGACCGGAGACGTGATCGATGCCGCCTTCGAAAATATTTCTAAAGCGATCAAGAAAGAAAAACGGTTTGCTTATCCTGGTTTTGGGACCTTTACTGTTAGAAGCCGGAAAGCAAGAAAAGGTCGGAATCCTCAAACGGGTGAGGAAATCAAAATTAAAGCCAGTAAAACGGTTGGCTTTAAACCAGCTCCTACTTTGAAAAGCTCCCTTTAGTTCTTGCGCCAAAAAAATTAAACCGCTCACTGGAAGGTGGGCGGTTTTTTTATTTCCTCAATCTATCTTTTAAGAATCTTCCTAAGCAATTCTAGGGAGAAATCAATTTACCGATAAAGCCCGACTGCTTGAGTTGCTGAAGTATCCAAGTCGCATTATCTGCCTTTTTAAACGCTCCCACCACTACACGGAAATGGATTTCAGCCGGCTCACTATAGGAAACCAGCAGTAAACCCGATAATCCGGATTTCCTTAAAGATTCCAATAACATTCTGGCCTCTGTCAAAGAGTTAGCTTCTCCAACCTGCAACGCAAAGGGGTAAGGAATGGCCGTCGCGTGACCCCCGAAAGGTTTTTTTCTCAATATCCGGACCACCCTTTGGGCCTGGTCCCAATCTGAGAATCGCCCCACATAAATCCGGTAAATCTGGATTTCTTTGGAAATCCTGACTGGAACCCAATAAGCATCAAACCCATTTTGCCGTAATCGGTTGGTCAAGGAAACTACGGAAGATTCATTGGCATGACTGGAAACATGGATAACGAAAGAAAGTTTAATAGTTTTTTCCGTATTGACACGCGCTTTTAAATCCTCTGGGTTTGCCAAAGGTTCCCGCGCTGATTGAGCAGACAATTCGTAAAACTTTTCTCCGCGTATTTTCCAGCCCGAATGGGTGCGAGTCCATTCCTGTTCTTTCAGGCCTCGACTCTTCAGGGTTTCTGAATAAAATTCCTGTTCAAAAAACACCAGCGGATTCCCTTCTTTCAACACTAGCATTTTGGATGAAGTTTCAAGATGGGGTTCAGGATGCCGGGCAAGAAACCTTTTTTTCCTGATCTGGGACGGGTTTTCAGTTCCCAAGTCCTGGTAATAAGCCAGGTGGCCTTCTATGTCCATATTTTCCCAAGTGGTTTGCCAGCCTGTGACCTGTTCAAAAAGGTCTGCATGGTCCTCCAATCTTTCTGATGGAAGCGGTATTTCAGGAATGTTTTTTCCCTGGACTTCCGGCTTAACCCGAGTAGCGCTTCTTGTAAGATTCCACTCCACAGTTTGATTTTTTAAAATACTTCTTGCTGTAGCCAGGTCAATAGCGGAAACCTGCTCTTCCAGGTTTTCTATATCTAATTGCACCCCTTCCTGAATGCCGTTGATATTACCAAATATGAATTTATCAATATTATGCATCCAGATAGCGATCGCAATCTGGGCCGGATGGTAATTGCCAATCTTCAGTTTTCTGGAAATCGAAAATAATCCCTCTCCTTTTTTCAAAACATACTCCTTATTTGAGAGAGGCAAACTTTGTACAATTTCCGGACCTGTTTTTTCAACCAATGTGGAAGTTACTGTATTCGGGGTGGCGGACGGAGCCGTTTCCGTTCCTATAACATCGGCCTGGATAGGGCTAACCGTTGTCAAATCGGGAAAGGATCTGGGATGGGCCCAGATAACGCCGGAAAGGCGCCTTCGGTGCATAACCTGGGCCTTGGCAGGGACAGGGACGATTACTTCCGGGGACGAAACCTCCGACTCCTCAGGGGCAACTTTTGCATCTTCATTTGGAGCCTTTGACTCGGGGGTTCTGGAAGGGCTTTCAGGTCCTGTGGCTACAGCCAGCTCTTTGGGGGACACTTCCTTTGCAAACGGTTGTGTCTCTGCGGGCTGTAAAGTCTTTTCCTGACCACCCAGAGGCTCTCGCCGGGGTTCATTATTGGGCAATTTGGGGGAATTTTTTTTATTCCCGCGGACATTCAGGGCCAGGCTTTGCTGAAAGTCCACGGTTACCAGAAAATTTTCCAGTAAGGTTCCCCCATTATGGATGGCCCAAACCACAAGGTTGAACGAAGGAAAAAATAAGGGGTTGTTGGAGCGGATTTGAACAGTTTTTCTTAGTCCTCCATCGGTTGGGACAAGGTCAATAACCAGAGCATCGATAATATCCTGCCTATCAAGTCCCAACTTGTTATAGTCGCTCACGTTCCCCAGACCCACTTCTACAGGCCCGTCAAAATCTAAATTTATTTCAAAAGAAGCATTAAATTTTTCCCCAAATTTGCTTTGAACTTGAATTTTGCCAATGGAAAACGCAATAACTTCAGGCACTCCGGCTATAACCCAAAGAATTCCAATCAACAGGACTCCATATTTAGAAAAAAACTTCACCTCAATATCCCTTTCTTTCTAACCCCTTGGCCGTGGCAGCAGATAGCAATAACCTTCTACCTCTTCGGGGCATGCGTGATGTCCTCTTCATTAACCTTCATGCCCCGTGATATTTCACCTTAGCTTTCGTGCCCGGTACGGGTAGCAAGGGTAAAGGCTAGGGTTAAATATTATGCCCGCGAGAAACCATTTTTCTTGGTTCAAAAAGCTATTGCTATTTGTACCCCTTCTACCCCTTCGGGGTATGAAATTAATGAAGGGGATATCACAGGCTCAGGAATGCTGAGAAAGAATATCACCGCCCCACTCCGAGTGGCCCTTTAGGCCTTCTCTTAAAACATTACTGTTATATATTAATCGGATTATTCTGATTTTCAAAAAGGGAATATTGAAAATTTTTTCAGGCGTGCGATCAACCTTTGCGCTTTCGACTCAGTTCTTCTTTCTCAAATTCCTGAACTTGCCCCGGTTCGCGTCTTTCGGCATCCGGGTTTTGCGTTCATGCTGATTATGCATCCAGTTTTTTTCAATATAATGGCAGGATCGGCATTCCCGGGCTCTTTTAAAAACCGGGCGATTATAAAGGTTCCTAACCCTGGAAACATGCAGAGGGGGATCAAAATCCTTGTGAACATGGCAACTTTGGCAGTACTCGCCTATTACTTTATTGGCCTTTCCAGGACGAAGTTCTCCCTTAAACGCTTTCTCAATTTCAATATTGGAACATCCGGAGAGAGACACAAGAAACAAGACCGCCAAGAAACCTTGCGTTGCCAAACCAGAGGTTTTTCCGGAAAAGGCTTTTGTAAAAGGATGCATGAATTTCTTAATCGTATCCATAGGGGTCATACTAAGCCGGGAGCAGCCTTAGCTAAACATTTAATTCGGAACCACCCTAGATAGGCTGGAAACGAATTCTTCTGTAGTTTTTCAGAACTTTTTTGGAATATCGTTGAGGAAGATAACCTTTGCGTAGAAACCGGCTCAACCGCGACGGGCCCTGATTATAGGCTTCCAAGGCAAGAGTCAAATCCCCAAAACGGTCAACCAGCTTGTTCAGGTAATAAGCTCCTAAAGCAATATTCTTCTTGGGATCATACAGTGTGTGAGTTCCCTTCCATTGCAAACGGATTTCAGACGCCAACATGACCGCCGTAGCGGGTTTCAACTGCATCAAGCCATGAGCATTCCGATTTGATCGTGCCCTGTTATAAAAAGAGCTCTCGGTAATAATCAAGGCGGTAAGAAAAAGGGGATCGTATCCGTATTTCTTGCTTTCAGCCAAAATCCATTCAGGAATCAGCACAGCACTACTTTCATCCAAACCCGTGTTATAATCAGCAATTATCAGATGTATTCTTTCCCGGATCTGATTTTCGTAGGCCAATTCAAATTGTAAGCGCGATTCTTTTGCCTTGTGAAATACCCCCTCCTCCATCTGGCCTACCGCGGAAAAGAATGGCGATAATCCACTAACGTATTGGGAGCTTTTGCCCGTAAAGAACCCTGTAAATGCAATAACCAGAAGAAGCGGAATTACAATTTGTTTTCCTTTGTAATAGGTCATAATTTCTTAGCGGTTCAAAGATTTTAAATGTGAATAAATTAACCTGGAAACGTAGGCAGAACGTACAAATGAAAGAGGCAGAAAAGCCTTATACAGGCAGGTAATGCCATCTGGGTCTCTTCAACCCATATCTGATTATATTAAAGTGGCTGTGCTTTGTCAATTTAGCCTCAACTGGCTGTCCGAAGAAACGTCTTGCAGGTGATTAAGCATTTACTTTTTATTGCAGAAAAAATATAATATTTATATAAATATTTGATTTTTATTACGTTATGAAAATATCCTGCCCGGATTGCCAAGCCAGTTACGATGTCAACCTCCCCAATTTGACCGAAAAAGGGGTCCAGGTCAAGTGCGCCAAATGCCAGAATAGTTTTCTAGTTACGCCGGAGAGAAGCCCGGTGAGTCACTCGGATTCTTCACTTCCTAGCAGTTCTGGAGAGGAGGATCATAAGTCCGAAAACCAAAAACTGGAAGAGGATAATCTTGATGATATGCTGGACCAGTTGATTGATGAAGAACATGAGAGCAATGACGAAAATGAAGACAGTTCTGATCCCGATCCCGAGCTCGACAATATGCTCGATGACCTCATCAGCGGTGATATGCAGTCCGGTACCGAGGAAGCTCAGGGTGATATGCAGTCCGGTACCGAGGAAGCTCAGGAATCCTCTGCCGATACCGATGATTCGGCAGGACCGGAACTCGACAATATGCTCGACGAACTTATCAGTGATGAAAAACAAACCTCAACCGAGGAGGGACCCGAAGAAACCCCATTGGATTTAGGTGATGGGAAGGAATCGGAATTGGATACTATGGCAGATGACACTACCAACGAAAAAGCCGAGCCTGAATCGCCAGAAGTCGAAGAAGAGATAGACTCCGATAGTGATGATGATCTGGACGGACTTCTCGACGATATCCTTAGTGATGATGAAGAAGCTGAAAAAACTGAACCGTCCTCATCTGGGGCGGAAAAAGAAACCGAAGCCCCTGAAACTGAAACAAATGTCGATGATATTTTAGGCAATATTCTGCCAGATTCCGAAACGGAAGAAAGCTCTGAGGATGTGGAGTCTGAAGAAGAAACGAAAACCGAATCTGAAACATCGAAAGAAACTGCCGAAGAAACTGCCGAAGAAACTGTAGAAGAAACCGCCGAGGAATCAGCAGAGGAAGAAAAAAGCGAAGAGGACATGTGGGCCGAAGCTTTTGCCGATCAGGATTCCACCGAAGCAGCTGCCGAAGAAGAAACTGCCGAAGAAGCTGCCGAAGAAGCTGCCGAAGAAGAAACTGCCGAAGAAGCTGCCGAAGAAGAAACTGCCGAAGAAGGAAGATGCCGAAGAAGAAACTGCCGAAGAAGATGCCGAAGAAGAAACTGCCGAAGAAGATGCCGAAGAAGAAACTGCCGAAGAAGATGCCGCCGCTGAATTAGGTGTCTCTGAAGACGACTATGAAGATGACGATGAAGACTATGAAGAAGATGAGGAGGAAGAAGCTCGAATAAAAATTGGTCCCATATCCGTTCCCGCCACCCCAACCGGAAAATTAATGCTGGCAGGAGGAGTTTTAGGACTATTGGTTACCGCCGGAGGAACTTACTTCGCCTGGCAAACCTTTGCCCCTCCCGAATTGACTGAGATCGCAAAACCCGAAGCAGAAGTTCCCGAAGGCTTGACCCCAAAACCGGACAAGGAACAAGCTCCAGCAGTCCCGGAAGAAAAATCCGCAAAGGCGGAAACCAAACCACAGGAACCTGAAAAATCCTCCAAACCGGCAATTCCCGGAGAAACTCGAGAAGACAAAAAATCAGATATCGCTCAGGAGCTCGCAGAATCCAAAGCTCTTTCGGCTTCAATAGAGATAATAGAGGAAGTGAGGGAAGAGTCAGAAGGCCTGCGTGCAGCTTTGTCTCCCGAGGCAAAAATGATAAAACTTTCCACCATCATGCCGGTGGCTTTTGACGTCAATGATATTCGAGTCCTCAGTTTCACTTTAGAAATCACCTTCACGGATGAAGGCAGTGCCCGGGTTATGCAAAGTGCCCTGCCCCTATTCCAGGAAACAACTGTGAAAACCATAGAAAAATTCCTGGCAAAAAAATTCTACAACGATATTCTTTATGTTAAGGAAAAACTGGGGAAAAGGCTTCAAATCGCATACAACAAAAAAATTGACAGTGATGGCCGGATCAAGAAAATAAAATTTGAGGATTTTGTGATTCAATAATTAAGCGGGTTTTAAGTTTCCCGCTTCCTGTACAACTTGGTGATTTCTTCTTCCTCAGAAGGCCTCTCCTTAGAAAGCCCCCCCTTGATTTTCCATAGCAGATTCTGAATTCCTTCTCCGGTCAAAGACGAGATCAAAAAAACTACAGGGTTTAATTTGACCATGGATGCAAATAGATCATGGAAATTTTTCTGGGACTGAGGATCGTCCGCCTTTGTGGCTACCAGGATTTGGGGCTTTTGGGATAACGCTGGACTGAAATTTTTCAATTCTGCTTGAAGCTGATGATAACGGTTCAAAATGGATTCCCGGTCCGGGTCCGAAAAATCTATCAAATGAAGAAGCAAGCGGGTGCGTTCGATATGCTTTAAAAACTGGTGCCCAAGACCTTTCCCTTCGTGTGCCCCTTCAATTATCCCCGGAATATCGGCGGCAACAAAAGATGTTCCTTCTTCCAACCTCACCACACCCAAATTGGGCACCAAGGTGGTAAAGGGATAATCGGCTATCTTAGGCCGAGCATTGGATATCTTCGAGATGAGAGTGGACTTGCCAGCATTAGGAAACCCAATGATTCCCACATCAGCCAGAAGTTTGAGTTCGAGAAAAAGCGTCCTCTTTTCTCCCGGCCAACCTGTTTCAAATCTTCTCGGGGCACGCTGGGTGGAAGATTTAAAGCGCAAGTTTCCACGCCCGCCATTGCCGCCCTGGACACTGGTGAATTGCTGATGGGACTGTTTGAGATCCACCAGAAGTTCCCCCGAATTCGCATCCTTGACTAGAGTTCCCGGCGGAATGCGTATGACCATGTTTTTTCCGCTTTTCCCAGTCATCTGCTGGCCCCGGCCCGACTTTCCATGTTCCGCCTGATATATCTTCTGGTACCGCAAGTCTATCAGGGTGGCAAGATTGGGGTCGGCCTCCAGCACCACATTTCCGCCCTTGCCTCCATCTCCCCCATCAGGCCCCCCCAAGGGAACATACTTTTCCCTGCGGAAACTGCAACAGCCGTCTCCACCATCTCCCGCCTGCACGGTTATGGTCACCTGATCAATAAACATGGCAACAAGCCCTCATTAAGGGCTTTTAAATTGTCCGGATCTGAATTATTTCGAGAATCCCGTTAAGGGTAAAAACAGGTGGGAATTGAGACGCGTTCAATTTTGTGGATAGACACTAATCTTTTGCGTTTTGCGGTCCCGATGCTCAAACTTGACCACACCCGCAATTTTGGAAAAAATCGTATAATCAC
>JYMV01004195.1_pt1 | contig 12922 bp, 12 predicted proteins | sample 338911 | NCBI WGS metagenome assembly JYMV01 (sample SAMN03354496, study PRJNA234377) | hydrothermal vent metagenome | biome: Deep sea; feature: Hydrothermal plumes at the Eastern Lau Spreading Center, Western Pacific Ocean; material: Seawater | place: Tonga | collected 2009 | depth 2000 m m | reverse complement strand
CTATTTGCTCAATAATAGATCTTAGTTTACCTAAAAATAATCCTCAAATTAAAATATATAATAAAACTATTGATTTGATGGAAGATTTATTATCTAAAGGCTGGGCCGTAAAATATATCTTTTGGGAATTATTTTTACTATCAGAATTAGGGTATGGCCTTGACTTAGAAAAATGTGTGGTTTCTGGAAAAAAAGAAAATCTTATATATATATCTCCAAAATCTGGTAAAGCAGTTTCAAAAACGGAAGGTGAAAAATACAAAAATAAGTTATTTAATTTACCAAAATTTTTAATAAATAAGAATGTAAAACCAACAAACGATTCATTGAAACAAGCTATATCATTAACAGGATTTTTTATAGATAAGTTCTTAAAAAACAATAATAAAAAATTACCATTTTATAGAAAAAATATTTTAACCTAAAAGTCAATGACTGATTTAAAAAAAGTAATTTTTGTGATTGAAAATATTACTTTAAAAGTTGGAAGAACGATTTCTTGGCTAATTTTGTTCATGACTTTAACAGCTTTTTCAGTCGCTCTACTTAGATATTTTTTTAATATCGGCTTTGTTTGGATGCAGGAGTCATATATTTGGATGCATGGCTTAGTTTTTTTATTAGGATCAGCTTATACCTTACTTGAGGATAAGCATGTCAGAGTAGATATTTTTTATAGAACATTTAGTGAAAGATACAAAGCATACGTAAATATTTTTTTTTCTATTTTTTTTATTTTTCCTTTTATTTTTATAGTTAGCAAATATTCCATCCCTTATATTTTAAAATCTTGGATTAGTTTGGAAAAATCAAGAGAAGCTGGAGGGTTACAATTTTTGTATCTTTATAAAACCTCTATAATTTTGTTTTGTTTTTTTTTATTTATTCAAACAATAGCCTTAATTTTAAGATGTGTTCTAGTAATAAATAAAAAACAAGCAAAAATCTTTTTTAAATTTTAAAAAAAAATATGACAGTTCAAATATTAAGTATTTGCATGTTTGTAACCACATTCGCTTTTTTGTTGTTTGGTTTTCCAGTTGCATTTACTTTAGCTGGTACTGCTATTTTATTTGCGCTAACGGCATCTTTTTTTGGTTTCATGAGTGTTGATTTTTTAGCTTTAATTCCGTCAAAAATTTTCGGAACTATGACCAATGAATTATTAGTTGCTGTTCCATTGTTTATATTTATGGGTTTAATTTTAGAAAAATCCAAGATAGCACAAGAATTATTAGAAACTATAGCAAATTTATTTGGGAAGTTAAGAGGCGGGTTAGGTTTTACAGTTATTATTGTTGGAGCTTTATTAGCTGCATCAACTGGTATTGTTGGAGCAACAGTTGTTACGATGGGTTTATTAACATTGCCAACGATGCTTAAACGGGGATATGATAAAAAGCTAGCTTCAGGGTTAATATGTGCTTCTGGGACATTAGGACAAATTATACCACCATCCATAGCACTAATCTTGTTAAGTGATGTACTTCAAGGCGCTTATAGCCAATCACAATTACTTCAAGGCAAAATTCCATCAAATCCAATTTCAACAATTGATCTCTTTGCAGGAGCAATATTGCCTGGAGTTCTACTTGTTATTTTATATTGTTTGTGGTTACAAATTATAATTTATTTAAAACCACAATACGCACCGCTCATAATCAGTAAAGGAAAAAAATATACTTTAAAAAAAACTTTAAGCGTAATTTTTTTACCAATAATTCTTATTATTTTTGTTTTAGGATCTATCTTAATGGGTATAGCAACCCCTACTGAAGCAGCTTCTTTCGGTGCTATCGGCGCTATTGTTTTAAGTTTTATTAAAAATAGTTTTTCTTTAAAAATTTTAAATAAAGCAATTCTTGATACTACAAAAATTAGTTCAATGATTTTTTTGATACTTATTAGCGCAAAAATTTTTTCTTTAGTTTTTATAGGACTTGAAGGAAGAGAAATCTTAACTTCATTTATAAACCAAATCCCTGGAGGGGTTATAGGAGCAATGCTATTTACCATGATTTTGATTTTTGTTCTTGGATTTTTTTTGGATTTTATACAAATTGTTTTTACTATAATACCAATTATTGGTCCTATATTATTGCAAATGGATATAAATCCGCTTTGGCTTGGCATTATGATTGCAGTTAATCTTCAAACAAGTTTTTTAACCCCACCTTTTGGATTTGCTTTATTTTATTTTAGAGGCATTGCTCCAATTTCTATAAAAACTTATGATATATATAGGGGGGTTTTGCCTTTTGTAATAATTCAAATAATTGTTCTTTTATTAATTGCTAAATTTCCACAATTAGCTTTATGGTTACCAGATAAATTATATTAAGGGTTTTTTTGAATGATATTTTGATAATCAAAGGATATTATGCCTGTATAAATTAAAAAAAGTAATATAACATTCAACACTACTATTACTCTCGAGAGATCTCCCCAAATTTTGTTTTTAACATTATAAGCACAATTCCAGATAGAAACTAGGACCCAAATTGTATAAATAATATTTATTAAGAAAATAATAAATTTTATTGACCAAGTTAATCCTAATGCAATTCCGATAAGATTAAAAATTCCAAAAAAAATTATTAATACGAATTGTAAAACAAAACCTATAAGCCAGAAAGCTTTCCAAAGTTTTTGTTTCCCATTCCAGTAACTTAATAACAAATCTCCTATTTCATTTAAAAATTTATTATTGTTCATAATTTACAAATTTAGATCTTATATCTAAAAAACTTTTTTCTAAAATTTCAGATCTTTTTATTGAAGTATTTCTGAAATTAATAATACTTTGATAAACTTTTTTACTTAAATTATCAGACGATGTTAATTTAGACATTACTTTTTCAGATAACTTTGCAAGTTTTTTTAAAACCTCATCAGGAAAAGGTTTTAAATTTACATTATGTTTTTTTAAAAGTGTTTGTAGCGCTAAATTATTACCAGCTATCATTTCATTCGTGATTTTTTGCGTTGTTGCTTTTGAAGATATTTCGATAATTTTTTTTAAATCTTTTGGTAAAGAATTCCACTTTTTTAAATTTATAAAACAATCTAAAACCCCACCAGGTTCATGCCAACCAGGATAATAATAATATTTAGCAGCTTTATAAATTCCAAAAGCTAAATCATTATAAGGCCCAACCCATTCTAAAGCATCTATGGCACCTGATTGAATTGAAGTTAGTAATTCACCTCCATGTAAATTGACAACTGTGCCACCCGCAGCTTTAATAACCTCACCTCCCAATCCAGGAATTCTCATTTTTAAACCTTTAAAATCATCTATTGTTTTTATTTCTTTATTAAACCATCCACCCATTTGTGGCCCAGTATTTCCACAAACAAAAAATTTACAACCCATCTTTTTATATATTTCATCTGCTAATTTTTGTCCTCCGCCTTTTTCAAACCACGAATTTTGTTCTTCTGGTGTAAGTCCAAATGGAATAGCTGATAAGTATTGAGCAGCTGCAACTTTACCTTTCCAATAATAAGGACCCCCATGTCCCATTTCGATAGCTCCACTAGAAACAGCATCCATTGCTTCAAAGGCAGGCACTATTTCACCTGCTCCGAAGACTGTTATATTTAGTCTTCCTCCAGATGCTTCATTAATCATATTTGCAAAAATTTCAGCTCCAGTTCCAAGAGCAGGAAAGTTTTTTGGCCAAGTTGTAACCATTTTCCAATTATAAATTTTTTTAGCGGATAGTGTTTGCGGAATAAATGTAGATAATGCGGCTGCAGTAGATAGAAGTACAGTTTTTTTTAAAAATTTTCTTCTATTGTTTTTCTTTTTCAAAAAGTTTCCCACTTTTTATTTTTAAGGATTTCTATTGGCTTGAAATTTATTTTATAAGACATTTTTTTACATTCTTTTATATAATATCCTAAGTACAAATGCTTTAGCTTTTCTTTTTTTGCTTGTTCTATAAGTTTTAAAATTAAAAAAGTCCCTAAGCTTCTATTTTTATATTTTGGATTATAAAACGAATAATTTGCAGAATATGAATTTTCATATACATCATAAAGCATTGCTCCAAAAAATTTATTGTTTTTATATATATGAAGAATCTTTGTTTCAACAGGAGATATTTCTAACATTGTTCTAAAATCTAAATAAGTCATATTAATCATGTCACCTTTTGAATGCCGTAATTTTAAATAATTTTTAAATACTTTATAATAGTTTTGATTTGCTTTTGGTTTTAATATTTTAAATTTTAAATCCTGATTTTTTCGTAAAATTCGTTTGAAATTTTTTGAAAATAAAAAATCATTAATAATGATACGTGTCGAAATACATGCTTTGCAATTTTTACAATTAGGTTTGTAAAAAATGTTTTCGCTTCTCCTGAATCCTAAAGAAATTAATTTTTCCAATGTCTTTTTACTTACAAATTTCGTTAAATCTGTAAATAGTAAATATTCTTTTTTTCCTGGAATGTAAGGACATGGTCGCGGTAACGCACTATGAAAATTAAGATTATTATATATTTTTGTTGGTTTATTCATTTTTTAAATTTTTAGCAATATCAATTGCTCCATAACAAAATATTGCAGATGCACCTGATCTTTTTATAGCAATTAAACTTTCATGCAAACATTTCTCATAATCTATTATCTTTTCTTTTTCACCAAATTTTAACATTGAGAATTCACCACTTACTTGGTATGCAAAGATAGGAATATTAAATTTTTGTTTAATTTTACTAATTACATCTAAATAAGGTAACGCAGGTTTAATCATTACCATATCTGCACCTTCATTTATATCCATTGCAACTTCTCTAATTGCTTCATCAGAATTTTTATAATCCATTTGATAAGTTTTTTTGTCAGTTTTACCCAGTGTTTTTGATGACCCAACAGCATCTCTAAAAGGTCCATAGAAATTTGAAGCAAATTTTGCTGCATAAGATAAAATTATTGTTTTACCAAAACCTTCATTATCTAATCTATCTCTTATAACTCCAATTCTTCCATCCATCATATCTGACGGAGCTATAATATCAGCACCTGCTTCTGCTTGTATAAGCGCTTGTTGTGATAAAACTTCTATTGTTTCATCATTTGCAATATAATTCTTTTTTAAAATTCCATCATGTCCATGAGTAGTGTATGGATCAAGTGCCACATCACAAATCAAACCAATTTCAGGAAAATTTTTTTTAACTTCTCTAATTGTTCTGCAAATTAAATTATTTTTATTAAGTGCTTCTTTGCCATCAAATGTTTTTAATTTTTTTTCTACATAAGGAAAAAGTGCTACAGCAGGAATGTTTAGATTTTTTACTTCCTCAATCTTTTTTACCACTGTATCTATACTGTATCTTTTAACGGAGGGTAGAGATCTTATATTTTCAACAATCTTTTTACCTTCTGTAATAAATAAAGGTAAAATTAGATCATTTATACTTAATTCTGTTTCAGAAATTAAATTTCTGCACCAAGGTGATTGTCTATTTCTTCTTAATCTGGTTCGAGGAAATTTACCAATAGTAAATCTTTTATTCATATTCCCAAATTTGATCCCTAAAAAATTTTTTTTATAGTTAAAATAAAGTATAAAAAAAATTACACAGTTTAATAGAATATATATTGTAAAAAATCGTAGAAATTAAATGAAAAAGATTAATTTTGATCAACTTTTTTTTAATTCTATATTAGAATTGAAAAAAAAAAGCCTTGATAGAAATTTAAGATTGCTGACAAAAATTGATACCGTTAAGATAAAATATAAAAGAAAGACTTTATTAAATTTTTCTTCAAATGACTACTTAGGTTTATCCCAAAATAATACAATTAAGAATGATACAATAAAAATAATCAAGAAATACGGAATAGGAAGTGGCTCTTCAAGATTAGTATCAGGCAATTTTGATTTTCATGAAAAAATAGAGCGTGAATTAGCAAAGAAGAAAAAATCTGAAACAACTATAATTTTTAGTACGGGTTATTTAGCCAATTATTCTATTTTATCTTCGATCTTGAGCTCAAATATCTTCAAAAAAAATCCAATAGTATTTTCAGATAAATTAAACCATCAATGCATATATGAAGGATGCAAAGATAAAAGAATTAATTTTCTTCGTTTTCATCATAATAATATGAACCATTTAGAATATCTATTAAAAAAAAATAAGTTTAAACAGAATCCTAAATTTATTTTATCAGAGTCTATTTTTAGTATGGACGGGGATTTTGCAGATATTGAAAGCCTTGTTAATTTAAAAAAAAAATATAATTCATTTTTGTTTTTAGATGAAGCACATGCAACAGGTGTTTATGGTAAAAACGGTTTTGGTTTGTCATTAGAATTTAACAATGATATAGACTGTGTCACAGGGACCTTCAGCAAGGCATTTGGAAGTTTTGGAGCGTACGTTAGTTGTAGTAAAAATTTAAAATCATTTTTAATAAATAAATGTCCAGGTTTTATATATTCTACTTCACTTCCATTTAGTTTATTAGCTTCAATTTACTCAGGGATTAAAATTATACCAAAGTTAAAAAATGAAAGAAAAAAATTGATTAAAAATTCGTATTTTTTAAGAACCATGTTAAACAAAGAGGGGTTTAACATTGGCAACTCTCAAACTAATATAATTCCAATAATTATTGGTAATTCAAAAAAAGCACTAATAATTTCTAAAAAATTAGAAAAAAAAGGTTTTTATGTTGTTCCAATAAGGCCTCCATCTGTTCCCCCAAACAGTTCTAGATTAAGAATATCTATTACGAGTTCTCATAGTCAAAATAATATAAAAAAATTATTTAAATTTTTAAAAATGTTTAAAAATGAAATGTAAAATTATGAGTAAAAAAGGTTTTTTTATAACTGGAACTGATACAGGAGTTGGAAAGACATTTTTTGCCTCTATATTAATGAAAAAATATAATTTTGATTATTGGAAACCAATACAAACCGGAAAATTTACTGAAAATGATACTTTATATATTAAAAAGAAACTAGGCATTGAAAACAATAGGTTTCATAAACCAATTTATACATTTAAAAAACCTTTATCTCCCCATTTAGCCTCAAGGTATGAAAAAATCTCAATCAGTATCAAAAAAATTAAAAAACCAAATACTATTAAGCCATTAATAATTGAAGGGGCTGGAGGAGTCCTTGTACCTTTAAATAAAAAAAACTTAATAATTGATTTGATTAAAAAATTTAGACTTCCTGTGATTATTGTTTCAAAATCTATTTTAGGAACAATTAATCACACTTTAATGACTTTAGAAATATTAAAGAAAAATAAAATAAAAGTTTTTGGTGTTGTTTTAAATAATGTAAAAAATAAAAAAGAAGGTAATGATAACGCAAAATCAATTGAGACTTTTGGAAAAATAAAAGTTTTAATACAAATATCTTCAGTTAATCCAATTACAAAAAAAAGAATTGAAACTTTATCTAAAAAAGAATTTATTAATGTATTTAAAATATGAGTAATTCAAAATCAATAAAACAAGATAAGAAATATATTTGGCATCCATATACACAACATAAAATTTCTACAACACCAATCAAGATAGTTTCTGGAAAAATGACAAAATTGAAAGATGATAAAGGTAAATCTTATCTTGATTTAATATCTTCTTGGTGGGTTAATACTCATGGGCATTCACATCCTTATATTGCTAAAGCAATATACAAACAGTCAAAAAAATTAGAACAAGTTATATTTGGTGGTTTTACCCATGATCCTGCAATTGAATTAGCTAAAAGAATTACAAATATTCTTCCAGTAAAACTTAAAAAAGTTTTTTTCTCAGATAACGGATCAACTGCAGTTGAGGTTGCATTAAAAATTGCTTATCAATACTGGTTTAATAAAAATAAAAAAAAAAAAACTTTTATAGCTTTTAAGAACGCATACCATGGTGACACAGTTGGCGCCATGAGTTTAGCAGGTGGTTCTGATCTATTTTCAGTGTTCAAAGAATTGTTCTTTAAAATAAAACTATTTGATTATCCTTCTACTTGGCAAGGAGATAAAAATATAAAAAAAAAAGAAAAAGAAATATTAAATAAAATAGAAAATGAATTTAAAAAAAATAATGAAATTGCAGGTTTAATAATAGAACCTTTGGTTCAAGGTTCAGGGGGCATGAATATTTGTAGAAGTATTTTTTTGCAAAAATTATCTAAGATAGTAAAGAAATATAACAATCTTCTAATTTATGATGAAGTAATGACAGGTTTTGGAAGAACAGGAGAGATTTTTGCATGTAAAAAAAGTAAAACACAACCCGATATAATTTGTCTTTCGAAAGGGTTGACCGGTGGTTTCCTTCCACTATCACTTACAGTCACAACAAATAAAATTTATAATAATTTTCTGGGAGATAATTTTGATAAAGCACTTGCGCATGGTCATTCTTTTACAGCTAATCCTCTTGGTTGTGCAGCTTCTATTGCTTCACTAAATTTATTCAAATCAAAGAAAACTTTTAAAAAAATAAAAACTATTGAAAAACAGCATCATATTTTTTTAAAAAAATTATTAAAATTAAACTCAATAGAAAAGATTAGAATTTGTGGGACTATTCTTGCTTTTAATATTAAGGGATTTGGAAATGGATATAAAGCAATGATCCCAGAAAAAATAAAAAAATTTTTTTTAGACAAAGGATTATTACTAAGACCATTAGGAAATGTTTTTTATATTATGCCTCCTTATTGTATTTTAAAAAATGAACTAAAATATGCATATAAAATAATTTATGAAGGATTAAAAAAGATTTAAATGCTTGGTACTTATCGATTAGCAATGAGAAATTTGAACCAGTATCAGAGTTTATTTCTAATATAATTTTTTATAGCGTTCAATACGGTGAAGCTCAAATAAAGTTAATAGTTGTATGGCTTTTTTTTGCAGCATTATTTTTTAGTTTTTATTTAAAATTTGTAAATATTTGGGGATTTAAACATTCGATAGATCTTATTTCTGGAAAATTTAAAAATAGATTTAGTAAATCAAAAGGCGAAGTAACACATTTCCAAGCACTGACCGCTGCACTTTCAGGGACAGTCGGTCTAGGAAACATTGCAGGGGTAGCAGTTGCAATATCTTTAGGTGGACCAGGAGCAACACTTTGGATGATCTTTGCTGGTTTTTTAGCTATGGCTGCTAAATTTGTTGAATGTTCTTTAGGATTAAAATATAGAATTTTTAATAGTAATGGCACAGTTTCAGGTGGCCCTATGTATTACTTAAGTCGTGGTCTTAGTGAAATTGGATACGCAGGATTAGGAAAAATTTTGGCTGTTTTTTTTGCTGTGGCTGCAGTGTTTGGTTCTTTCGGTGGCGGCAATATGTTTCAAGCCAATCAGTCCTTTAAACAACTACTTATTGCGACTGGTGGAGAAGCAAGCATTTTGAATGGTTATGGTTGGTTATTTGGTCTTTTTCTAGCGTTTATCGTAGGTTTTGTGATTATTGGTGGCATAAAAGGTATCGCAAGAGTCACAGAAAAAGTTGTTCCATTTATGGGAGGGATTTATTCTTTAGCGGCACTAGTTATAATTTTCATAAATTATGAAATGCTGCCTAGTGCTTTAACTAGCATATTTATAACAGCTTTTACTCCAGAAGCAGGAATGGGTGGAATTTTAGGAGTGCTTATCGTTGGTTTTCAAAGAGCTACTTTTTCTAATGAAGCTGGAATTGGTTCTGCCCCAATAGCTTATTCTGCTGTTAAAAGTAATGATCATATGTCAGTTGGATTTGTTTCTCTTTTTGAACCATTCTTTGACACAATAATAATATGCACAATGACAGCTTTAGTTATTATTATTTCTGGAGTTTATGATCCTTCTTCTGGTATTACAGGTGTTGAGTTAACTTCACAAGCATTTAAAAAAGATATAAGTTGGTTTCCTTACATATTATCTCTAGCAGTAGTATTGTTTGCCTTCTCAACTATAATTACTTGGTCATATTATGGCATGAAAGCATGGACTTATTTAGTAGGTAATAATATTTATGCTGAAAATTTTTATAAAACAATTTTTTGTATTTTTATTGTAATTGGTGCGGCATCTGCAATGATCTTTGCAATGGCTTTTCCTAATGTGATCGGAATGTATTTCTTGGCTTCAGGACTTAAAAGTGATTTATATAAATATAAAAAAACTTTTTTAAATAATAATTAAAGAGATAAAATTTAGTTATGAGTAAAATTATCACAATTGCATGCGACCATGCTGGATATGACTTAAAAAACGCTTTAAAAAAAGAAATTTTAAATATGGGTTTTGAAGTTATAGATTGTGGTGCAAATTCTAGCGAGTCTGTCGATTATCCAGATTTTGCGAAGCTAGCAGTTGATAATATTTTAAAAAAGAAAAGTGACATTGCAGTTTTAATATGTGGTTCAGGAATTGGCATGTCTATTACTGCTAATAGATTTAAGGGCATTAGAGCCGCACTATGTAGAAATGCAGATGATGCCAGACTTGCAAGGCAACACAATAATGCAAATATTTTAGCTCTGCCAGGTAGACAAATAGATGTAGACGAAGCTAAAAATTGTTTTAAAATATTTATTAACACTTCGTTTGATGGAGGAAAACATCAAAAACGTGTAGAAAAAATAGATTAATTTTTTATATTTTTTTAAAATGAGTATTCAAAGTGATGTTAAAAATCAAAAAAAATTTTTTCAAGATAATCTTGAATTAATTGATCCTGAAATAACAAAAGCATTACAAAACGAATATGCTAGACAAAGTAATCAAATAGAATTAATTGCTTCAGAAAATATTGCATCACTTGCCGTCATTCAAGCACAAGGATCACTGATGACTAATAAGTATGCTGAAGGATATCCTGGTAAAAGATATTATGGTGGTTGCGAGTATTATGATGTAGTTGAGAATTTAGCTATTGATAGAGCGAAGAAAATTTTTAATTGTAAATATGCCAACGTTCAACCCAATTCAGGATCACAAGCAAATCAAGCTGTTATGCTAGCATTAATTCAACCTCATGACACTGTTGTTGGTATGTCTTTAGACGCAGGTGGACATTTGACACATGGTGCAGCTCCTAATATTTCAGGTAAATGGTTTAATGCTGTTCAATATGGAGTAAGAAAAGACAATGCGTTAATAGACTACGATCAAATTGACAAACTTGCTACAGATAATAAGGCAAAACTGATTATAGCAGGAGGCTCAGCATACCCAAGAATCATAGATTTTAAAAAGATAAGGGAAATTGCCGATAAAGTAGGAGCATTTCTTTTAGTTGATATGGCACATTTTGCAGGTTGTGTAGCAGGAGACTTATATCCAAGCCCAATTCCACACGCGCACGTTGTAACAACAACTACACATAAAACTTTACGTGGTCCTAGAGGAGGAATGATATTATCCAATGATGAAGAATTAGGTAAAAAATTTAATTCTGCAGTTTTTCCTGGTATGCAAGGCGGACCGTTAATGCATGTTATTGCCGCAAAAGCCGTTGCTTATGGAGAAGCTCTTCAACCAGAATTTAAAGAGTACATTAGTGATGTAGTAAAAAATGCAAAAATATTAGCATCAACTTTAATTAAAAGAGGGGTAGATATAGTATCAGGAGGGACAGATACACATTTAGTTTTAGTTGATTTAAGACCAAAAAAATTAACAGGCAAAGATGCTGAAGCTAGTATGGAAAGAGCTGGTTTAACTTGTAATAAAAATGGTGTACCTTTTGATCCTGAGAAACCATGGATTACATCTGGTGTAAGATTGGGCACACCTGTAGGTACAACTAGAGGTTTTAAAGAAAAAGAATTTGAATTAATTGGAAATCTAATTGGTGATGTTTTAGATGGTCTTCAAAAAAACTTGCATGACAATTCAGAAACTGAAAAAAAAGTTCATAATCAAGTTTTAAATTTATGTAAAAAATTTCCAATTTATTCTAAATTAATCTAATTATATTTATGATGACTGATAGTGCTTCTCAAGATCACTATTATATGCAAACTGCCTTAAATTTATCTTTAAGAGGACAAGGTAATACTTGGCCAAATCCATCAGTAGGCACAATTATTGTAAAAAATAAAAATGTTATTAGTAGAGGGTGGACACAACCAAACGGCAGACCACATGCTGAAGTTGTAGCTTTAAAGAAAAATAAAAAATTGTTTAAAGGCGCAACCTTGTATTCAACATTAGAACCATGCTCACATTTTGGTAAAACATCCCCATGCGTTGATCTGATCATTAAAGCTAAAATCAGAAGAGTTGTTATAGCAACATTAGATCCCAACCCCAAAGTGAATGGTAAAGGAATAAAAAAATTAAAAAAAAACAATATTAAAGTAACTTTGGGTATTTTAGAAAAAAAAGCAAAGAAAATTAATTTAGGTTTTTTTCAAAAAATAACAAAAAATATACCATCAATATCAACAAAGATTGCAATAAGTAAGAATGGAAAGATATCTGATCCCAATAAAAGATGGATTACTTCAGAACATTCAAGATTATATGGACATTTCTTAAGAGCAAAATATGATGCAGTATTGACCGGTATAAATACTGTTTTAAAAGATAACCCATTATTAACCTGTCGTTTATCTGGTATGGAAAAATATTCACCAATAAGGATAATTTTGGATTCAGATTTAAAAATAAGAGAAAATTTAAAAATCGTTAAAACTTCAAGAAAAATTAAGACTTATATATTTACATCAAATAATTTGAATAAAATGAAAATAAAAAAATTAAAAAATTATGGATTACAAATAATTTTTATGAAACCTTTTTTTAAACAAATAAATATTAAAAAAGTGCTAGAAAAGTTATCTAAAATGGGAATAAATAACATTCTTCTGGAAGCTGGAGCAAAATTAAATACAACTTTCTTTTCTCAAAATTTCATAAATAAAACATATTATT
>JYMV01007340.1_pt1 | contig 12925 bp, 16 predicted proteins | sample 338911 | NCBI WGS metagenome assembly JYMV01 (sample SAMN03354496, study PRJNA234377) | hydrothermal vent metagenome | biome: Deep sea; feature: Hydrothermal plumes at the Eastern Lau Spreading Center, Western Pacific Ocean; material: Seawater | place: Tonga | collected 2009 | depth 2000 m m | reverse complement strand
TTTACCAATCGACGGCAAAGTAAGTACCAACTTAGCGGCCGTGACCACGGATACCGGCGGGTTAATGCTTGGTTTGGGAACGGATGACGGTGTACTTCTTGTCTGGCCGGGGCCTTAACTGGTTGCTGGGGCTGTAGACCCCGGTTCCATCTTGGGTTTGTCCCCCCAATGCAAAGTCACGGCGCCGAAACCCAGACGGCGGTAAGACACTCCGGTTAATCCCAAGTCTTGGAATCGCCCGGCCAGCGTCCCGGCATCGATGAAGTGATCAACGGATTGAGGCAAGTAGGTGTAGGCGACACGGTCTCGAGCGATTAATCTTCCCAGAATCGGCACCAGGCCCTGGGTGTAAATCCGCATCAGGGCAGACAACCCGCCGGGCCGCATGGGCGTCAATTCCAGCGTGCTGACCCGCCCGCCCGGCCGCACCACCCGCATCATTTCGGACAGGGCTTGGTCCAGGTTCGACATGTTCCGAAGGCTGAAACCGGCGGTGGCGCAGGCGAAGCTGTCGTTGGGAAAGGGCAAGGCATGGGCATCGCCCAGGACGAAAGTGACCTTTTGCGCCAGGCCCTTTGACCTTCCCTTTTCCTGCGCCAAGGAAACCATTTGGGGCAGCACGTCAACTCCGACGGAGCCATCGATGCCGGGGCAACGGGCTAGCGAGAAGGCCAAGTCCCCGGTGCCGGTTGCCACGTCCAGCGCTTTGCCGGTCAGGCCCCCGGTGGTGAGCTGAGCTGTTTTCTCCTTCCAGCGCAAGTGAAGGCCGCCGGTCATCAGGGTGTTCATCAAGTCGTAACGCCCCGATATCCGGGAAAACATCTCCGATACGTAGCGTTGCTTGTCTGGGCCCTTCAGCTCCGCCATACGGTCAAGCCAGCATCATCCGCATTGGGTGGAGGGTACGGCTGAACGGATTGAATACTAGTCCCAATTCTTCTAACGTAACAACGCCCAATAGCGCCTCGTCGCCCGGCTCGCCAAGAATGACCGGCGTGTGAGTCTCCCCTTGAGACAGCACTAGAAAACACTCGGAGATGTTCCGCCGGATGGTAGTCCCGTCGGCCAGAGTAAAGGATTGCTCGCGGGTGGCCACCAATCCAACCGACTCCCATACCGGGGCAGGCAATAGAGAGTAAGTGGCTCCGCTATCAACGAGGAAGCTTACATTTTCCTCCTTGCCCTGGGGACCGCGCGCCGTTCCGTCGATGTAAGTTATTCCCATCAGCCGCCATTCTCTTGGTATTGAAGGTCATTGGGCAAAACTTCGTCCAGATTCAAGGCTACCATAATCCGGCCGATGACGAACCGCACCACGTCTTCCACACTCTGAGGCTTTAGGTAGAAGGCCGGTTCCGGCGGTAAGACCACCGCTCCCATTCGAGCCAACTTAAGCATGTTTTCCAAATGAATACTGTGCAGGGGAGACTCCCGGGGAACCAGAACCAGGCGCCGGTTCTCTTTAAGACATACGTCGGCGGCTCTCAATAAAAGGTTGCTCGACAGTCCGTTGGCAACCGAGGCGATGCTGTTCATGCTCGCGGGTACCATCACCATGCCGCTGGTGGGATATGTACCGCTGGCAATGGGCGCCCGGAGGTCGTTTATCGGGTAGAAGGTGAACTTAGGATGTTCTTGCCAGAGGGCCAGAGTTTCGGTGAACGATACGTCCAGCTCCTCTTGCCAAACCAAACGGCCGGCGTTGGAACAGACCAGGACCGTGGGCGTTTCCCGGCGAAGAAGCTCCTCCACCGTCGCCAGGGCCATCATCGAACCGCTGGCGCCGGAGATTCCCACCACCACCGGGTTCATAGCAACCCCCGGCAAGGTTGTAGCCCGATGCATTGAATGGTGTTTTGCCGTTCGACCGATCCAGACACCCTACACCACCAGAGCCAGGATGGTAAAACCCAGATGCAGCATAGACACCCCGCTGTTGTATTTGAAGAAGGGCGCGTTCAGCTTGGATAGATCGTCTGGTTTTAGAAAACCGCTTTCAAAGACCAACAGACTCACGGCGAAAGCCCACCCGATGTAGTAGAAGTAGTTCAGACCCATCCAGAAGCCAAGGGCCAGTAGCGAGACGGCTGAGAGGAAGTGCAGCCCCCTGGTGATGTGAAAAGCATTGTTGAATCCAAACCGGCGGGGGATGGAGTGGATGCCGTATTTGCCGTCGAACTCATAATCGCTACAGGTGTAGAGGATGTCGAATCCGCCCGCCCAGGTTGCCACGGCGAACGCTAGCAGTACGGCCTGAGGTTCCAGGGTTCCGGTCACGGCGACCCAGGCTCCAATGGGAGCGATGGCCAGGGACCAGCCCAGCAGCAGGTTGCAAGTCCAGGTGTGATACTTGGCGTAGGAGTAAAGGACAACGTAAACCGCCGCCACCGGCGCCAAAGCGAACGCCAGGGGGTTTAGCTGCGAGGCGGCGAATAAGAAGACGCCCAAACCCACCGCCGCCATCAGCACGACTTCCCAAGGCTTGAGCAAACCTTTCGGCAAGTGCCGGTTGGCCGTTCGCGGGTTTGCCGCGTCCTCCTTTCGGTGGATGTAACGGTTGGCCGACATTGCCAACGTGCGCGCGCCAGCCATGGCCAGGGTGATCCATATAAATGTGCTCAGCCGAGGCCAACCGCCGGCGGCCAGCACCATTCCCATGTAGGCAAAGGGTAAGGCGAATAACGACTCCCAAACCCTTATGGAGGCCAGATAATAAGGGACTCTAATGATCGCCCGTGCGGGCAAGGCAGTGACAGTCATAACGTGTTCACTGGATGCCGTAGTCTTGCCATTTTCCGTCCACCAAGTCTTTGATCTCCTCAGACATTAATATGTCCGGCGGCCATTCCCTCTGACGCCCTTCCCCGGGACCCTTCTGGGTTGCGTCGATCCCAACCTTGCCGCCGAACTTGGGTGTCGACGACGCAACGTCCAAATCATCCAAAGGACCGCTGGTTATCATGATATCCCGGGAGGGGTCGATGTTGTTGGCCACCCGCCAGGCAAGCTCAGAAGGGTTTTGCACGTCGACGAAATGGTCCACGACAATGATGATTTTGGCCAAGCTCATCAGACCCAAGCCCCACAGACCGTGCATCACCTTTCTGGCCTGCCCCGGATACTCCTTCTTGATGGAAACCAGCACCAGATTGTGGAATATCCCCTCCGCCGGCATGTTCATGTCAACCACTTCCGGCAAGATCAACTTGATCGCCGGGAGGAACAACCGCTCGGTTACCTTTCCCATCCAATAATCCTCCATGGGAGGACGCCCCACGATTATGGCGGGATAGATGGGGTTGCGCCGCCGGGTGATGCACTCCACGTGGAATACCGGATATTCGTCCTCCATGGAGTAGTAGCCGGTGTGATCGCCAAAGGGTCCTTCAACCCGTTCTTCGCCGGGGACCACGTATCCTTCAAGCACGATTTCCGATTGGGCCGGCACCAACAGGTCCGAGGTTTGGGCTTTGACCAAGTCTACGCCGTCTTCCCGGATAAATCCGGCCACGGCCATCTCGTCCATATCCGGCGGCAGGGGCGCCGAGCCGGTCCAGATCGTGGCGGGGTCGCCACCCAGAGCCACCGCCACGTCCATCCGGGTTATCCCCCTTTCCTTGTTGATCCGGTAATGGCGGGTGCCTACTTTGTGCGTCTGCCAGTGCATCCCGGTGGTCTTGCCGTCGAAAACTTGCATCCTGTAGGTGCCGTAGTTCTGGATCCCGGTCTCCGGGTCCCGGCTGATCACCAACGGAAGGGTGATGTATCGCCCGCCATCCAAGGGCCAGCACTTGATGATGGGAAGCTGGAAAAGGTCAACGTCGCCGTCCTTGAGCACCACTTCCTGGCAAGGAGCCCGACTGACAGTCTTTGGTTGGAACGAGCCTAAATGAACCAATTGGCCCAGAGTTCGCATCTTGTTCAACAACCCCTCGGGGGGGCCGTGGATCAGTCCAAGCAGACCCTGGAACCGGTCCACCAGTTCATCAAGATGCTCCACTCCCAAAGCCCAGGCCATGCGCTTTTCCGAACCGTACATGTTTATAAGCACCGGGATGTCATAACCGGTGACGTTTTCAAACAACAAGGCGGGGCCGCTCTGCTTGACCATCCGGTCAGCGATCTCAGAGATTTCCAGATCCCAACTCACGGGAGTAGTTATCCGGCGCAACTCTCCTTTGTTTTCCAGAAAGGTAATGAATTCCCGCAGGTCCTTGAATTTCATACGTCCACTATGTCCAGCGTCACGGAAATCGGCCGTCCCAGATAAAAAGCCGTAGCAGCCATTATATAAGTTCTCAAGCCGGTAGGCGCGGATGTCAGATAATCGATCCCAGTGGGAACGAAAAAGAAAGGACAGGGACGGTACCAGCAGTCAATAATGCCGGAACGGGTAACGCCGGGTTTGATGGAAGCTGCAAAACGAGGAGTTGGATCGATTCCAACTCCTCTTGGACAGTCCGGAGGAGGTTAGCTTAGACTCGGAACCTCATAAACCGGAAGGCTCGGCGCTCATTTTACTGAAGCAATCACTGCAGTATACGGGGCGGTCCCCCTTCGGCCGGAATGGGACCATGGCATCGCTACCGCACTCGGCGCAGGTTATTGGATACATCTCTTGAGGCGTCTCCTGGTACATGGCGCCGCCTCTTTGCTCGGTCCACCGGACCGCGCGGCAACTCCGGCACCGCTTTGGCTCGTTGGTAAAACCTCGTGAGTTGAAGAACTCCTGCTCGCCGGCGGTAAATATGAATTCCGCACCGCATTCCACACACACTAAGGTTTTGTCCGACAGCGCCACTGGTTCCCCTCCTTGTCGTCAACGCCTCGCTATGAGATTGCCGAGGCACTTCAAGTAAAAGTCCGCTAAATAACAGCCGAATTCCGCCTTGTATAGCTTGGGCTTCGTCCCGGCAAACATTATACTGACTGTATGCTGGATTTCAACCTTTTACCTCGATTCGTTCCGAATAACTACTCCACCTTACCTATAATGAATGACGTGTTATTGTGGGTTGTACCATATATATTGCGCGAGTAGAATAAACCATTACATTTGCTGCCGGGATACTGTTTATTTGCTCAGATGAATCGGCTGTCAGCATTGCGAGGTAGATCCGGCCAAGGTTCAGGAAACCTAGTTACTTCTCTGGTGAGGACGATTTGCCGTTGATTCATCGCAGAATCTTCTATGCGAAAGCCGGCGCCGCCGACCAGCTTGTGCAACTTATGCAGGACGGTAACGCCGCCATGGTGAGGTACGGGTCTTCTATAGATTCACGAATCTTAACGGACCATATGACGGGCCGTTCCGACCGGGTGGTGTTGGAGTGGGATGTGGACGATATGGGTTCTATGGATGCGGCGTTGAGCAGTATTGTGGAGGACCCTGAAGGCGCGGCTTACTTCGGCGGCTGGATGGAAAAACTGAACGGACTGATCCACTCCGCCGAGGGAGAGTTCTGGGACGTTCGGTAGAGCCGGTTGCGCCACTTCGGGCCTTTAGGCCAGGCGGATACCGGCCTCGCCGGTCAGTCGGCAGGGGGAGACGGCATTTCTTCTTGCACCAGGAAGCACGAAGACGCCTTGAACACCGCCCATACGTTTTGCCCGGGTCTTATGCCCATCTCGGACATGGCCGCTCCGGTGACCTGTGCCCTGATTCTGACCCCACAATCAAGAGTGACCTCGTACCCTGGCGGCCGAGGATCAACCGAGGCGACGGCCCCCGGTATGCGGTTCCGGGCCGACGTTCCCCTTGGCTCTTCACTTGCCAGGATGATGTCGGAAGAACGTATCCCCACCGTGATGTTTTCTCTTTGCTGCGGCCCATCGCTTTGACCAGATGGGGCGGCGTCCAATGGAATTTCAAGTTTTACACCGCCGCCGGTGCAAATCATCGTGCCGTCCTGCGGGTTGCGGCTCTCTACCGTCATCGTCAACAGGTTTTCCACCCCCGCTAATCTGGCGACTCGACCGCGGCCGGGTTGCCCCAACACCTGGAGGGGCTCGCCCCGGTCCACGATCCTTCCGCCGTCGATAACCTGGACGGAATCACCAAGGGCCAGGGCCTCTTCCCGGTCGTGGGTTACCAGCAATACTGGGATGGGCGAGTCAACGAGCATGGCGCGGAGTCCCCGCCGTAATTCTCGGCGTAACTCGTTGTCCAGGGAAGCGAAAGGTTCATCCAACAGCAGGAGTTGGGGGTTGGTGGCCAAGGCCCGGGCCAGTGCGACGCGCTGCTGCTGTCCACCGGATAGCTGCCAGGTACGGCGGTCTTCCAAGCCTTCCAATCGCAACATTTTCGCCAATCGTTCGACTTTCCCACGTGCGTCCGGTTGCCGGCGATCAGGCAACCCATAAGCGATGTTTCCCGCCACGTTCAAATGGGGGAACAGGTGATATTGTTGGGTGAGGTAGCCAATCTGTCTCCGGTGTACCGGAACCGATATGTAGACGGCGCTGTCATACACCACCCGCCCCCCCAACTCCACCCGGCCTTCCTCCGGCCGAACCAATCCGGCAATGGCCCTCAAGGTGGTGGTTTTACCCGCGCCGGACGGGCCGAAAAGAACCAGCACCTCTCCTTCTTCGATATGCCAATCGGCCTCCAAAGAGAATCCACCGACCCGGCATTTCAGCCAGCCTTTGCTTACGGGCATGGTGTTTTCCGAAGGGATAGGGTGGAAATCCCCCTAAATCCACCTTTACGAAAGGGAGACTTTTTTGGGAAATTGGCCGATACGGCTTCAGAGGTCATAGGCGATTTTGCCATTTGGGGCGGGTGGCCAGGCCTAGACCGATGAGAATCGTTACCGACCCGGCTAGCAACAGTACCGACAGGGCTAGGGCGGATTCCAGACTGGACTCCATGGCGGTCATGATTGCCAGGGGCATTGTTTGGGTTTTCCCCATGAGATTACCGGCAAACATGATGGTGGCGCCGAACTCGGATAGAGACCGCGCCCAAGCCAAGGCAAAGCCGGTCAGAAGGGAAGGGGCAGCCAATGGCACGGTTAGCCTCCAGAACGTTCCCCAGGGCGATATCCCCAAGGTTTGAGAGATGTCCTCGTAATCGCGGGCCACCGATTGAAAGCCCAATTTGGCCGACCGTATGTAGAATGGAGCGGCCACGAATATCTGCGCGAAGACCACCGCCCCGGTGGTAAAGGGCAGACCAATGCCCAATGTCTCTAAAACCGGCCCCAACACACCCTGGCGTCCGAAAGCCATCAGCATCGCCACGCCTGCCACTACCGGTGGCAAAACGATGGGAAGTTCGATGAGACTGTCCACTATCCTAAGTATCCAGGAGGTGTTGCGGGCCAGCAGATAGGCGAACGGCGTCCCCACCAGCAGAATGATACCCATGGAGATGCCGCTAGTGATCAGGGATAATCGTAATGCCGTCAAAGCCAGGTCGCCAACCAGACCAGTCAGGAAGTTTCCGTGCTGGGCCGCCCGGATCAGTAACGCCAGAACCGGCAAGCCGATGAACAGCAGGTAAATGACCGTGGCGGCAGGGCCGAACATCCCGGCTACCGGCAATCCGGGTACTCCCCTCAATCTAGCCACGCTTGCTCCCATCATCGCTGGTTCGGACCGGATGGGCTCTTGATCGGCGCTGGACGCTTAAAACCGTAGCTTTTCAAGATCGCCTGGGCTCGCTCTCTTAGCAGGAACCGGGCAAATTCCTTTGCCAGTCCGGGGTTAGCCGCGTTGCGTAGAACGGCGATGGGGTATTCGGCCACTATGTTTGAACCCTGGGGTATGGATACCACCTGGACTTTACCCGCCGCATATTCCGTCAAGGCGTCGGTGCCATAGACGATCCCAGCGTCTACTTCTCCCAAGGCGACTTTCTGGAGGACGCCTCGTACGTTGGGTTCAAAGGTGACTACATTGTCCAAGACCCGCGAGGCATATCCGGGTTCCATCGTTGGGTATTGGGCCTCCAGGTTTCGCAGCACGGCAAGGGCGTACCGGCCTGCCGGAACTTCCGGCAAGGCCAGGGCTACCTTGACGCCATTCCCCGCCAAGCCTTCCGGTCCTTGTATCTTGACCGCGCTGTTTGTCTCCTCCGACCGGCCAGGCAAAGGTACGATTACCACCAAATTGTTACCGGCGAAGGGAGCCGGGTCTCCGGCGATCAACCCGGCCTCCACCGCCAGGTCCATCTGCCGCCGGTCGGCGGACGCGAAGACGTCGGCCCCGGCGCCGAAATCCAACTGGGTGCGGAGCCTTTGAGACCCGGCAAAGTTGAAAGTTATAGATGCGCCCGGGTGCTCTTCTACGAAAGCATCGGCAATCTCAGGGAAAGCACTGGCTAAAGACACGGCGGCAAATACCGTCAGATCCTTTGAACCGTAGCCGGAAGTCGCATCGGGTTGGTAGGCGCATGCTGCCGTGAGCAGCAGCGCCATAACAACGGGCAAGAGACTCACAAAGAACCGGAGGCCCGGCGGGAGATGTAGTCCGGGGCGCCCCGGGCCCGGAATCTCTCCTCGCTGAAACGTTCTACCCAGTGGGCCAGGGGTTGCAGACTTTCAGAGAACTGGGGGTCGAATTCCCGCCAATTCCTTGCGTGCTCTTCCGAACGGAAGAGGTTCATCCCAGCTCAACGCCAAGGACGGGTCTCCGGGGCCCCTCCTACCTCGGACCGGGTATAACCGACGATAGTATCCGGCGATGCAGATAGCACCTCACCGTCTCGCATCTCTACCGAGATCGCCTCACCGCAATCCAAACATGGGCAATCGACACGTATAGTCTCTCCGGGAAACAGCCAGCAGACCGCCAGCGATTCGAACCCTCATTGGGCGAACCATTTCTGTTCGCCGCGCACGGTGATCCGGTATTGATTGGGGAGGACGTTGAACGGAGGAAATGACACCAGGTAATCGGTATCCGGATGCAGCCAGGCCGGAATCCCAGTAGCGATCAGATCGTGCAGTGTCTGACGGCCTTCTTCCAAGGTAAGCCCCAAGTCGGCGGCTAATTCCGTATAGTGCGGGGCCTGGCCGGTTTCCACCAGGCGCGTCATGATGTTGGAAAATGCTTTGTCCAGCAACGCCAGCTCTGCCATGAGTATCCTCCCAGTGCGTTTATCTTGTTTTGCTCAGGCCAGTATTAATCATATTCAGACTAGAACGGTGGCAATTGTAAAGTATACTTGATAAAACATCAAGTTAAGTGTACGGTATCCAAATGGCGGCCTTACTTAACCAACTCAAACAACACCGCCTCGAAGCCGGGCTTTCCCAGCAGGCGCTGGCCGGTTTGGCGGGAATCAGCCGACAGGCGTACTCGGCATTGGAATCGGGCGGCGCCAACCCCTCGACAGAGGTTGCCCTGCGTCTGGCCCGGTCCTTGAAGACCAACGTCGACCACCTGTTTTCCCTGCCTGTAGCCGCTCCCCAAGAGATGCCGGCCGAGTTAGTCGGCCCTTCGATTGCCAAAGACTCCGCCTCCATCGACAAGCCGGCCACCAGAGTCCAACTGGTGCAGGTAGGTGACAGACTCTTGGCAAGGGCGGTATCTGGGGCTGGGAGTACTCGTCAATCCCTGATCCAAGCCGAAGGTGTCGCCGTCAATGAACCCGATGAAGGCAACCGGGTGACGGTCCAACCATTCGAAGACCATGAAACCGGGTTGCCTACTTTAGGCTTGCTGGGTTGCGACCCTGCCGGAGCGCTTCTGGAGCCGGGCTTGAACCGGCACGGCATCAACTTGGTGTGGTGGGAGGACGGGAGTCACCAGGCCTTGTCCGGATTGGCTCGAGGCGAAGCCCATGTGGCGGGTTGTCATCTTCGTGACGATGAAACAGGCGAGTTCAATATCCCCTGGGTCCTGAAGCTTATCCCCTTTCCCTGCACTATGGTCACTTTCGCGGCCTGGCAGCAAGGGTTCATCGTGGCGCCGGGCAACCCTCATGGAGTACGGGGCGTGGAAGACTTGTCCAGGCCGGATGTTAGAATCATAAACCGTCAGTCTGGGTCGGGCAGCCGTTCCCTTTTGGACCGGTTATTGCTGCGGGGAGGAGTACCATCGGCCGCCGTCACCGGCTACAACCGGGAAGCCGGCGGCCATCTGTCCGTGGCGTCTACGGTCGCTTCGGGACAAGCCGACGCCGGGGTGGGAGTGCAGGCCGCCGCCACCGCACTGGGTTTGGGTTTTGTGCCACTGGAGGAGGAACGGTACGACTTGGTGATTCCCAACCACTTCTTGAATCACAGTGGTGTTCAGGTCCTGCTGGACTTGCTTCGGCAACCCGGTCTTCGCCGCCGGGTGGAGACGCTGGGCGGCTATGACGTTTCAGCCATGGGCATTCCGGTTTCTCACACCTGATCAGGCCACCAGGTAATTCACCTCATATTCATCGACCCAGCCATCGATTATTCTCCTCCACCTCTTCTTATTCACTTGACTCGGCCAGTTCACGGGAGTCTAATGTGGCTTCGGGAAGCGGCTTGAGCAATCAGGCTTATGCACTTCTCTATCGCCACTGGGTGGATAGAGGTCCATAAAATGAAAACTTCCCAAGAGATGAGACGGCGGAATAACCGCCATTTGAGGAGACATAAGCATGGCTCTAGTTCGATGCATCATGGAGATGGGCATGGGTGTTGACGTACATGGAAGGGACTACACCAACGGCGCGAAACGGGCGGTTTTCGATGCCCTGCACCACAGTAGTCTGGGGTTTCAACGTCTGATCGGAAAGACGGCCGACGACATGCAGGTCGAAGTCACCATCGGGTCGCCCCAGCCCAGCCAGGTCGACACGGCAGCGGTTGTGGCCACTCTGCCCCACGGCACCGGCAGTTGCAAAGTAGTATCGGGTGGGTTGGAGATTCCTAACGAGGCGGGGGATGACGCGATGGTCATCACCAATGCCGCAGTGATCGTACTCTTCGACGACGGGAAGTAATTCACAGACCCGCCGACGGCCGACACCTTAACGGCCGCCATGCCGAGATGAACCGCCGCCTAGACAGCCGTGCCTTACACAATATACCAGCCCCAACAATGCTGGGGCTGGTAAGAAGATTTAACCTTTTGGTGGCGGACAAACCCGGTTCACTGGTTAGCCGGGAGCGCCGCACTGAGTCCCTAAATACTCAACGGATTCCCCGGTAGACCGTTAATACGGCTGGTAGCGATGCCCGTTGGAAGGTGGGGTCAGTCTCAGTGTTCGGCCGGCGGCCGGTTGTTTAGGTTCTTGGTCTTGGTGGTTTTTGTTACCGCCCTGATGTTGTTTAACAGATCGGCCGGATCAACGCTGTGCACGCTCTCTATGTGATTACTCATGGTGGACACCACGCCATCGGTGGTTTCAGCCGTGGCCATGTAACGGCAAGGGTCACCATTCTCGTCTAAGGCCAGTGACAGCATCCAGTTGCAACGCGCGTACTGCATCGTCATTTGCTAATCCTCCTAGACATTTTCCGCCGGACCGGTTGAGTAGAACTCATCGGTTCCACCCGAACGTTCATCGGAGCGGAGATTTCGCCCCAATTATACACATTCCGGCAAGCCTGACACCAGTCTTTTGGGCCAGATTAACAAGGACATGGACAGACCGGCCATAAATCGTCTGATTCGAAGACCACTTTACAATAGTCTTGAGTCTAAGTGCCAAAGCAAGCTAGCCTCAATCTCCTTCCTTAATTAGAATCGTATCGTTGTCAGGGCCGCAGCGTCGAAGATTTGTCCGGACGGATATCATTAAGTTCCGCCATTAGAGGAGGCAAACCATGACCCAGGGTTCTTCCGCCACAAAAGGCGACGTGATGGTTCTGTTGGGCACCCGCAAAGGGGCCTTCATCTTGTCCAGCGGCAAATCACGAAAAAACCGGCAAGTGTCCGGCCCCCACAGTCCGGGGAGTGAGGTATTTCACTTGTCATACGACCATCGGGAAGGTGGGACCGTGTTCGCGGCGGTCAACCACATGATATGGGGACCGACGGTCCAACGCAGCCACGATCTGGGGACAACTTGGTTATCTCCCCAAGAGCCGCCCCGATTCACCAGCGGCGCCGCCGAAACCATAGACCAAGTTTGGCACTTGGAACCGGGAAGAGAGGGGGAACCGGGGGTTGTATATCTGGGAGTTGCCCCGGCCGGCTTGTTCAAAAGCGATGATTACGGGTCGATCTGGCAAGAGGTTGCCAGCCTGTCTAAACATCCATCCCGGGACCAATGGCAGCCTGGATTGGGTGGATTGTGCCTTCACAGCATCGTCTTGGACCCGGCGGACGCCAGCCGGATGTGGGTTGGAATCTCAGCGGTTGGAGTATTCGGCACCACCGACTCCGGGGAGTCTTGGGAAACCCTGAATCAGGGTGTGCGGGCCGACTTTCTGCCCGACCGGTTTCCCGATTTCGGCCAATGTCCTCACAAAGTTTTAACCCATCCATCCAAACCTGGTCTGCTTTATCAGCAAAACCACTGCGGGGTATACAAAAGCGAGTCGGCGGGCGAAGAGTGGCAGGACATAACCGAGGGATTGCCATCCAGATTCGGATTTGTGCTGGGGCTTCACTCCCAAGACCCGGACACCTTATTCGTGCTGCCGGAAGACCAGGTCTTGGGGGAGGACGTAGGCGGCGGCCAGCGCTACGTGACCGAAGCCAAGTTCCGCGTATACCGCAGCCAGAACGGGGGCCGGGACCGCCAGAAAAGGCGACGTGATGGTTCTGTTGAGCACCCGCAAAGGGGCCTTCATCTTGTCCAGCGGCAAATCACGAAAAAACTGGCAAGTGTCCGGCCCCCACAGTCCGGGGAGTGAGGTATTTCACTTGTCATACGACCATCGGGAAGGTGGACCGTGTTCGCGGCGGTCAACCACATGATATGGGGACCGACGGTCCAACGCAGCCACGATCTGGGGACAACTTAGTTATCTCCCCAAGAGCCGCCCGT
>JYMV01020910.1_pt1 | contig 12926 bp, 9 predicted proteins | sample 338911 | NCBI WGS metagenome assembly JYMV01 (sample SAMN03354496, study PRJNA234377) | hydrothermal vent metagenome | biome: Deep sea; feature: Hydrothermal plumes at the Eastern Lau Spreading Center, Western Pacific Ocean; material: Seawater | place: Tonga | collected 2009 | depth 2000 m m | reverse complement strand
AATTCATGAACGACTTGGATTTTTAATAAATGTAGGGCTCGATTACTTAACGCTGAATCGTTCCTCAGCAACTTTATCAGGTGGAGAAGCCCAAAGAGTAAAACTATCAAAGGAACTTAGTAAACGAAGTACTGGGCGAACACTTTATATTCTTGATGAACCAACAACGGGACTTCACTTCGCAGATATCGAACACCTTCTTAAAGTTCTTTCCAAGTTAGTTGATTCAGGCAATACCGTGATTATTATCGAACACAACATGGATGTCATAAAAACAGCCGATCATGTTATCGATTTAGGACCTGAAGGAGGAGATAAAGGAGGAGAAATTCTCGCAGGCGGACCACCAGAAGAAGTAGCAAAAAATAAAAAATCCTACACGGGGCAGTATCTGAAAGAATACATTTAGAGAAAATAGTTAATACAAAATGAGCAGTTAACCACCCATTTAATTTATTTCCTACTTCCTAAGTAATAATTATATGTTTTCAAAATATTTTTTATCAATAATAATCCCTGCCTATCAAGAAGAAATACGACTGCAAAAGACGCTTCCAAGCCTAAGAAATTATCTAACAAATCAGGACTATTCTTGGGAAGTCATCGTAGTTGACGATGGAAGTTCTGATAGAACCGCTAGAATCCCGTACGAAATATTCTCTAAAACAGAACCTGTAAAAATAATTAAAAACCCAAAAAACAGAGGAAAGGGATTTTCAGTTAGACAAGGTGTCATGGAAGCACAAGGAGAAGTAATTCTTATTTCGGATGCTGACTTCTCCACACCGATAGAAGAAATTGAAAAACTTCAAGCTTTTATAAGAAAAGGTTACGATATTACTATTGGATCGCGATCGTTAGTAGATTCAAATATCGAAGTTCGGCAAGCCTGGTATCGAGAGGCTATGGGTCGGATTTTCAACATTTTTGTTCAGATGATGGTTCTTCGTGGATTCATCGACACCCAGTGTGGCTTCAAGTGCTTCGATCGGGAAAAAACACTCCCGATTTTTTCTCAAATGATGGTGGATGGATTCTGCTTCGATGTGGAGTTTTTATTTATTGCTAAAAAACAAGGCCTCAAGATCATAGAGGTACCAGTAAAATGGAAACACGTTCCCTTCTCACGAGTCAGCTTGATCTCCGATCCTATTCAAATGCTTTTAGACTTAATGAGTATTTGTAAAAACAACAAAAAAGGGCTTTACCGCTGAAACTACGGTGGCTTTTGAATAACATTTATTTAATAATCGCTCTTTAACTAAAAAGTGGGTGAAAACAACCACCTGTTAATTTTTTTTTAGATGCACCTAATAATGAGAATATTTTTTTTATACCTCATCCGTATTATGTTCATTGAAACCAAAAAAGGGTAGGACATTCCTCGAACCATTTTAAATGAATTTTCCCACAAGCCTTCTTGAAAAATTTCGAATACCTGATTGGGTTCTGATTTTTTTATTATTATTGGGTGCCCTACTCAGGTTTTATGGCCTGGATCGCACTCTGGGGACAACAGGGCTAGGAGGTTTTGATGAGGGAGTCGACCTTCGTTTTTATCACTATGCTCCATTTAATTTCATCGTAACAAACTATTTCATTCCTTACCAACCCCCCTTAGGAATGAGCCACCATATATTCCACTCTCTTTTAGCTCATTTGATGGTCGTACTATTCGGAGAAGACAACGAAATAGCCATCCGAATGCCTGTCTTCCTATTTGGAATGGGTTCACTTTGGCTGATTTATCGGATAGCGTTTCAATTATTTCATTCTCTCATCATCTCTAGAATAGCATTACTCGCTGCTACTCTATCCCCTATTCATATTGCTTACTCCCAAACTGCCAGAGGCTACGCTCTCATTATCTTTTTTTCAGCTGCCATGATCTATAGTTCTATAAAGCTTATTGAATCGAAAAAATGTTTGAAGTGGGGAATAATTTTGACTCTCTCCGGTTTTTTGTCGACTTATACGATTCCTACTAATGTTTATTTTGCGTTTGGCCTTGCTCTCTGGATTGTTACCGTATTGTCTGTTCCTAATTTCCGTATGGAATATGGACTGGATTTGACTGCGGCAAAACTTAAGGCAAGGTTTTTTTTCATATCCTTTCTAGTAATGGGCTTATTGACTCTGGTGGCCTATTGGCCCGTACTTGATCAGGTGCAGCAAGCTTCAAATTCGCACACATTTCAATTTATCAAATTTTATGGGGATCATCCGGTTTATATCGATGCAGTTATTACAATGAAGAATTTTTTATTATTGGTTTTTTCTGGACCTTGGAAATGGCTTCTTCCTTTATTGGCGCTGGGGATTTTATTCGGTCCAGTAAAGGGAGGTTCGGTTAAAAGTTTACCAGTGATAGTATTTTTGATGCCATTCATTTTATCCCTGTCCACAAAGGTTGTAGGATATCCTAAAGTTTATCTTTACAACTTTCCTCTTCTCATGGTTTTTTTTGCAGCCGGAATGGTATGGCTGATTCGTATGATCACCAATAAACTACCTTATTTTTTAAAGAAACAGAGTTTAATATATGTACTTGGCGTTGTTTTAATATTATCGCAAGGATCGTATCTGGCATCTGAATACTACCCTTCACTGGAAACTTTTAATGGGAAAACCTACCAGAGTCGGTTGAAATCTCAGACAAAGGCTAACGATTTAATTCTTATACCTGATGTGCTTCACCATTTATATGCTCGGCCCGTTTACCAAGACCGGTTAATGAATATTATTACCGATAATAGGCTTTCAGGAATTAAAGTGATTGCTGCCAGTCGATCAATTTTTGATAGATTCGTCTTAAATAACGAAGAAAATCCAAAAGGATACCCTCTATTTTACAACCTCAATAAATCTCTTTTACTACCAGAAAAAATTCTCGTTGATAGATTAAATGTTCCAGCCCCTGCGAAAATATTCTCGGATGATGATCCAACCGCTGTTCTTAATCGTCGTATTCCTGAAAAAGGTAGGAAATTGTTCGCGATTCCACTTCTTAATTCACGGTCAATTTTAACAAAGGATTTTGAAATTTTGGCAAATTGGAATCTAGCTCTTGGGAACGGGCACTGGGCTATTAACAATGAAAACTACATTGCAGGGAATGGCTCACTTGCTTTGAATCCAACTCTCGACAAGGAAATGGTCGTCAGTGTGAACCTTCCTGAGATAAGCATTAAAAGAAAAAATTATTTGGTGATATGTTGGGGTAGTCATCGTCCAGAAGGTAACAATTGGGATGGGTTCATCTTTCCTCCCGCACTAAGGTTTAAACGTCTTGAGGCTCCTGATGTAGCTTGGGAGACCAGAATGGGCCGTGTGAATCAGGGCATGATGATCAACACATCTAAATCACCTTATCTTCATGGGCCTCATTGGTACATCGGGACGACCATGGGAATGTTGCCTGCCGGAAATTATAATTTCACAATTATTCTAAAAGCGTCAGCAGGAAAACCAGTCTTATATGACGGGTTAAAACTTTTTCTACTTGAAGCGAAATGAAATATATTCAAATATTTGCACAAACCATTTTCTTTTAGCAATACCTCTTTTTGGAAATGCCAAAACTACCTGTTTAGATAAAGTGGCGGTACTTGAACTAAAAAGAGACCATGCAATATCAAGCAGTGGCGTGTGGGCTTATTTTGATGCGGTAAGTGAGATTTTAGAAAATGATTTCTGGAAAACTTTTGATGAAACGCAACACATTTTGGTAGCCCTTGGAGGGCCATATGAAGCCAAAGAAAACATCAGATCCTTGTGGTATGAAATGTTTTTGTCCATCTACAGTAATTCCGGCTCCAAAAGGGTTGGATTTGTCTATCCGAAGAAAAATTTACCAACGATTGACCATGCCTATTCTCATGTGCGGATTCCGCGCATAATAAAAAGTCTTCGTGAGGAATATCAATTTACTGATTTTACCAAGAGTGATCTCCACCAAGCTTTGAAGCGTTTTGTAAAATTTTATTGTTTGGGGGTAGTTGGGTCTAGCACTGATAAAACAAATGAGGCTTTTTTGCACTATGCAATTGGCTTGGAAATTATTTTTAGTGATGGAAAAAGAAAAGACATACAGGATTGCATAAGAAGAAGATTGGCAGCCTTATTATGCAAAAAGTCTGCAGCTATTTTTGATGAAAAAGATAAGCAAATCAAGAAGCTATATAATTTAAGAAGTGAATATGTCCACGAAGGAAATAATATAGCACCTGAATCAGTGTTGGAACTGGAAGCTATTTGCAAGGTAGTCCTGGACACGATGCTTCGTTTGCAGCTCGAGGAGTCCAACCACACAACGGGTTTCATAGATAACTGGAATAAAAAATTGGATGCTCTGGCCTCTGCCTTCAAGGCGGATTTAGATATTCCTGAAGAGCGCTTCAGGGAGTGTGGTATTTTTTAGAGCCTGGAATTTAACTTTCCTTCACGCCCGAATACCTTCCAGTTCATTTTCTCCAGCACGGTTGCCTTATGGTCCTCTGACAGATGACTGTATCGTTTCACCATCTTTAATAAAAGGGTTAACTAAAATCCAACTTTTTGATTACTTCAAGCTGCCTCTTGGCTTCTGAAGGTTTACCATAGCGACCATAGGTAACATCTTTTCCTCTATCGTGACCTAAGATTTCTGCTGCTTGATCTCTTGGTACATCAGCCTGCTTTAATGTGTTGGCAACTGTATGCCTGAAGCTATGGAACACTTTAAATTGTGACGTGATTCCTACTTTAATCTTAAACTTTCCAAACCACTTAGATGGCGTCTGGCTATAACCATCACGTTGTCTTGGTAGCTCAGGAAATAGTTGTTTCTCTTTTTTAATTCTTAGTTTGTCCACGTGCTTAAGTAGTCCTAATTTCTCTAGTTCAGGATGGACGGGTATTAACCTTTCAGCAGCTTTGCTCTTTAGCTTCTTGTCATGATTACTATTAATACTGATGATATTTATTCTATGCTCTACTTTAAAGTCTTCTAGATATAGAGAACATAACTCTTCTATTCTGGCTCCTGTGTAAAGTCCTAGTAGAGGTAACCAGTAGTAGTAGGAATGAAGGTATTCTTTCTTCTTGTGGATAGGACTAGAGAATATCTTCTCCAAGTCTTCTTTATCAAATACCTCTCTATACTTATCTTGTCTTTTTGTTTCAGGTAGAGACATTCCTTCAACTATATTTCTTTCTATATAACCATTCTGAACTGCCCATTTAAATAGTTGGCTTAGTCTACGTATGTTCTTATTGACTGAATTCACAGCCATAGGCTTAACATCTGGCATAGATATTATTTTGTCGATGGTCTTATCTCTGTATTTCTCAATCTTGTTCCTATTTGCTGGAAGCTTTCCCAAGGTTTCCTTGTATTGTCTAATGGCTTGATGATCGTATTGATTGATAGGAACATCACCTGATATTTTTATGAACAAATCAAAGACTGCTTCATTCTCTGACTTGGTCTTCTCTGTCCATCTATCAGCTTTCATAAACTCAGAGACAAACTTTGGTATTACTTTTGATAACTTTAGCTGATCTTTTTGTTCAGCCTTTGAAGAATTACTGAAAGTTGAAGTAGAAAACTGATCCGAGTAATCCCCTACAGCTCTCTTTTCAGTAATATCAAGAATTCTGATATAAACTTTTAGTAGTTCACGACAAAGCTTCTTATAATTCTTAGACTTTTTATCTGGTTTGACCTTGAGCTCTTTAAGGAAATCATCTACATGAGAGCTTATTCCTTCATAGTCATTTACGGCTAACTCTTCTTTAAGGTCAGACTTAATGAAACTTATAGCTTCAAGCTCATCATCTAAATCATCAGAGTCAATGCGACCTACTGAAAGACGTCTTTCTTCATCTTCATTTAGGGATTGTCTTAGATGTTGATCTAGGAGGGATTGTATTTGTGCTTCAGAAAGCTTCATTATTATAGGTCTCTCCTGTCTGACCTCAGAGATGAACTCTTCTACCGTCCCAGCGAGTCTCCTGGCTTTTCTTTCAGCTTGTTTTATATAACCAGTCTTTAGAGAATACCTCAGACCTTGTTTACCTACAACTTTGGAGATATCAGGAGGAAGAGTGTAACGGAAGTAATAAAGAGAGTTTCTTTGAAAGGTGTATCTTGGTCTGGGAGTTACTGAGATTTGAGTCATTTTGGCTAGCCTTTTGGACACGTTGTTGGACACAGTGTCGTAAAGTACTAGCCTAGACAAGAAGAACTCTTGGTGGAGGCGGGGGGAATCGAACCCCCGTCCGAAAGGTGTCAATCGAAGGCGTCTACATGTTTATTCTCTGATTTAAATCTCACTCGAGTCATCTCCCAGAGACAGGATTTAATTCAAGCCAGTTCCTAACTATCTCGTCCGATTCGTCCGGAACTCACGCATCAGACCAGCCCGCTTAAATGACGTCCTTATCTACCCCACGGACAAAAGTAGGAAGAACGGTAACTGGCTTAAGTATTAGTTAAGCAGCTACTGCTACATCATAATCGTTAGCGATTATGTTTTTGCCGTTTTTTCACGGGCCAACGGCATCCCGTACATGCAACCTCCGTCTCATTCCTCCCGTCGAAACCAGATCGCCCCCCATTGGGGAAGATGGGATAGACTTTAACTAATCTAAGGATAACATCTTATTGGTTCATTCTCAATTATGTACCGTTAGTAATTTTTATCCATCTATTGGATAAAACTAATGGACTGGATTGATTTATTGAGCCCTGATATTTATTATGTTTCTAGAATGAACTCCTCAAAAGAAAAACCCGCAATTCTTTCTTTACAGTATTATTCCTATCCAGACGCCATGGGCGGAGCATGGAATTTGACTCACGAAATCAATAAGCGTTTGGTTGAACGAGGTCACAGGGTTGTCATAATCACTTGCAAGCCCGATGATAAATATCCTGACCAGGAAGAAATAAATGGTGTCGAATTTGATCGGGTTTCGTTTGCAGTTTCAAAAGATCCAATAAGGCTGTGGCACGCCATTAGAAGAAAAGTAAAACATCATTTGAGGGAAGAAGAATCTTGGGTAGCACATGTACACCATCCGTTGGTCGGTGCGTTTGCATTAACAACGAAATGCTATAGGCAAATTCCAAAGATATACCACTTTCATAGTTCATGGTATGACGAAGAAAAAATCAACTTAACCGAGACAGATCAAGGCAAAATAAATCTCTACTTTAGATTGAAAATTATTCGCTGGTTAGAATGGGTGTGTTACCGATACTCTAAAAGTATAGTATTCCTAAGTGAATACACCCGAAAAAGATTTTTAGATTACTTCCCGTTCAAAAAACCAAGAATGAGGATCATTCCAGGTGGAGCAGATACGACAAAATTTTACCCTTCAGAAAACAGTAACGAATTAAATGCGATTAGAAATCGATTAGGGATACCAGCGGGGCACAAGTTTCTTCTCACGGTTCGTCGATTAGAAGCACGCATGGGGTTAGACAATTTAATTACCGCAATAGCAGAAATTGTTAATCGAAGTCCGGAACTTAAATTTAAGCTAGTAATTGCAGGGAAGGGTTCGCTGAATGACAAGCTAAAATCACAAGCGACGTTATCAGGATTAGATGATCACATTCACTTTTGTGGATTTGTTCCTGATAATTTATTGCCGGAGTATTACGCGGCAGCTGATATTTTTATCATGCCAACGACATTTATTGAAGGATTCGGAATCGCAACGGTAGAAGCACTTTCGTCTGGACTTCCAGTTTTTGGAACACCTGTTGGTGGAACAACAGAAATTCTAGAATCAATAGATAAGAAACTTCTCTTTAGAGACGCAGATGCAAAATCCATGGCTGAAAAAATTGAATGGTTCCTAAAAAATCCTGACTCGATCTTTACTCTCAAATCAAAATGTCGAGAAGAAGCATTACAGAAATACTCTTGGGATTTGGTAACAGATCGGTTCGAGGAAGAACTGGACTTAGTTTGGAAAAGCAAATGAAAAAAATATTTCATTATATTTTATTGATTTCCCTGGTTTGTCTGGCCTATGGCAATACGCTGCATCACTCGTTTCATTTTGATGATATTTCATCCATTCTTCAAAAACCTTGGATTCGCGGGTTAGATAAAATACCGGATTTTATATTTAGTTACTCGCAGCGTCCCTTAGTCATTCTATCTTTTAATATTAATTATGCTATCAGTGGTTTTAAAGAATGGAGTTATCACGTATTCAACATCACTTTTCACCTTCTAGTTGTAGTCCTGATTTATCGGCTTGGAAAATTAATTGTATCCCAAATGTCTGAAGGAACCACGTCGTTAGTTAAAGTTCCGACTCAAATGCCTCTTCTAGCGGCATCAATCTTTGCAGTGCACCCATTGAATACGCAAGCCGTAACTTATATTTCGAGCCGTTCATCAATCTTGGCGACCATATTTTATTTGGTTACCGTAATTTTGTTTTTTGAAGGGTTGTACAAAAAAGTAGATAAAGAAACAAAAACCAATTATGTTTTCGTCGTGGGTGCAGCTATATCTTTTGGAATTGGGTTCTTATGTAAGCTTATTGTTGTGAGCCTTCCAGCAATATTATTTGCCTACCATTATTACTTTATTTCTAACCATAATTTAAAAATATGGTTAAAACGACAAAGAAAATGGATTTTAGGCGTAGGAGGATTTCTTGTTACAATATTTTTGTTTAAAAAAATATACGGAGATGGGTTGTTGAGGGCATCGTTGGTAGATGTAACAGCTTGGGACTATTTTCGAACACAATTAGGGGTTATACCTCTTGAATATTTTCGTAAGATGTTATTTCCTTTCAACCTCACGATAGATACAAATTTTCAAGTGGTCAAGCACTGGGGATCTCTTGTTGCAATAGGTGGCCTAATAATCCTAGGAGTGTTTTCTATCGTATGGATAAAATTATCTCAAGTAAAAAAACAATCCAAAAAATATGGTCCCGAAGCGTTTGGTTTGATATGGATAGTGATAACGTTGAGTCCAACGTCCAGTTTTATTCCTCTTTTGGATATGGCTGCTGAACATAGGACATACCTCCCGTTAGTTGGATTTTCTATTTTCTTGTCCAGTCTATTAATTCGCTTGAAAAGTTTTATAAAGAAATCGATAGAAGTTGGAACATCAGATATTTGCAGTAACAAAAAAATGTTAAGGGTGTCAGTTGCCCTTATTTTATTGGTACTGGCATCTTTTTTAGTCGGCACAAGAGAAAGAAATAAAGTATGGAAAGATGAAGTTAGCTTGTGGGCCGATGCAAAACAAAAAGCGCCTTTTCTTATACGCCCATATAATAATTTAGGAGAGGCTTACGATAAGATTGGGAAATACGACCTAGCAATTGAAGAATTTGAAGCGGCACTTCGATTAAATCCCAATTATTTTTTCGCGTTGAGTAATCTGGGAAATATATATGGCAAGAAAAAAGAATATGGCCAGGCAATTTCATATACCCAGAAAGCGCTACAACAAAAACCGGACTACGCTCCCGGACATTACAATTTAGCCAAGGCCCTGCATATGACAGGAAACCGGGACAAGGCAATGTCGTCTTATCGATTAGCTATAAAATACAATCCTTACTTTGAAGAGGCATTTTTTAATCTTGGTTTTTTGGCGATGGAACGAAAACAGTTTGAGGAAGCAATTGATAATTTTAAAAGTTTTCTAAAAATGCAGCCAAGGCACCCGAAGGCACATTTTGGTTTGGCCACATCTTATGCCATGATGGGAAAGCAAGAAGAGGCCAAGCAATACTACGAAAACGCTATCGCCTACGATCCGGAATTCTTATCACCTTATATCAATCTTGCTAATTTACACATGACTACAGGAAACACAATGGAGGCCAAAAATTTATTAAAAATGGTTTTATTGAAAAACCCGAATTTAGCGGGCGTGCATAAGAATTTAGGGTTAATTTTGATGCAGGAAAAAGATATGAATAATGCCTCAGAACACTTTAGAGAATATCTTCGCCTAATGCCGACGGCTTCAGATGCTCTAGCGATAAAATCTTTTCTCCAAAATAAAAACCAGAGTCAAAACCAATCGTAGAATCCAATTTAGCTATAAGGAAAAATATGAGAGTTTTAGTTGTAGGTGGCGGTGGTCGCGAGCACGCGCTAACATGGAAAATTGCGAAAAGCCCACTAGTAAAGGAAGTATATTGCGCGCCAGGTAATGCTGGTACTGCGAGTGTTGCAGAAAATATTGAAATCCCTGCAGATAATGTTAACTCATTACTCCAGTTTGCCACGGTAACGGGAATCGGGCTTACGGTAGTGGGGCCTGAACAGCCGCTAGTAAAAGGAATTGTTGACAGCTTTGAAGAGAGTGGATTGCGTGTATTTGGCCCTTCTCAAAGAGCGGCTGAAATAGAGGGAAGCAAGGTTTTCTGTAAAGACCTTATGAAAAAATATGGAATCCCTACTGCAAGATATGAATCCTTTGATTCTCCTGATCAGGTAAAACTTTTTACCAAGGAAGACGAACCGGTGGTAGTTAAGGCAAGCGGTCTCGCTGCTGGTAAAGGAGTTATTTTATGTAGCAATGGTGAGGAAGCACGTTCTGCGGTTCAATCGATCATGCAGGAAAAAGCTTTTGGCAATGCAGGTGACCAAGTGGTGATCGAAGAGTTTCTCACGGGGCAAGAAGTTTCACTTTTGGCATTTACCGATGGCAAAACGGTTTTACCTCTCGACTCGGCGCAAGATCATAAGGCGGCGTTCGATGGAGACAAGGGACCCAACACGGGTGGCATGGGTGCTTACTCTCCAGCGCCTGTATTTACAGACGAATTAAAACAGCAAGTCATCGATGAAATAATGATTCCTACGGTGCGCGCCATGGCCAAAGAAGGTCGATATTATAGAGGGATACTATACGCAGGATTAATGTTGACCGAATCTGGGCCGAAGGTTTTGGAATTCAACGCACGGTTTGGCGACCCTGAAACCCAACCAATTATGATGCGAATTAAAAACGATATCGTACCAATATTTGAAGCATGTATTGACGGTACCCTCGCCACACAAACCTTGCAATGGAAACAGGAACCAACCGTTTGCGTGGTGATGGCAGCAAAGGGTTACCCTAACTCGTATGAAAAGGGAAAAGAAATCACTGGTTTGAATTCATATGACAATCAACAAGCCGTAGTATTTCATGCGGGAACGAAGCTAGAGAATGGAAAGGTCTTAACCAATGGTGGACGTGTCTTGGGAGTAACGGCACTGGGTCCAGATATCAACCAGGCAATCAAAAATGCTTATTCCGCAGTAGATAAAATCAAATGGGATGGTGTCCATTACAGGAAAGACATTGGCAATAAGGCTAAATAAATTTTGTGAGTAGTTTTTTTTAACTAGGTGCGGATTAGTCTAATTGAAGTTCTTTTTTTTTATCCACGGATTCCATTTGTTTATCAAAAATTTTCTTTGATGCAACCCAAGACCCCCAAGAGACTCCAATAATAGTTATAACTCCCATCGATGCCCACAATTTGACATTGCCCGAGTTTGATAAGCCGCTTAAAAATACAAACGCTCCCAGTGGAAGAGCCATGATAAATCCGAAGCAGGTCAGTAGCATCGAGCTGCGTGCGAAATACTTAGGGCGTACATCTACATTAAGCTCGGGAAGATATTTTCTATTTTCTTCCTGTGCCATATCCAGAAGAAGAATTTCCCCTTCACATTTAGGACAAAACTGACCTCCCCAAAATGTGTTTTTACACTGTAGACAAAATTTAACCATAATTTATTAGTTGTTAGGATATAAGGATACCTCATTTACTTATGTTCTACAAATAACCGCATTAGGGTCGAATTTTTACCATTGAGACGTGCAAAAATAGGTGAGAAACTAGTATAAATTTTGAATAGGATCCAATGAATGAAAACCAAAAAACTTAGCGTTATTGCCCATGGAGGGGCTGGTTCAAGTAATGAACACTCGGACGGCACTGAAAAAGCGGTTCAGGCCTGTTATGAAGCAAATCAAAATAATGCGGGTTTTTAGAAGACGATGGACGTTACAACGCAGGAAAAGGATCCCATGCGCGTGAAAATGGAAAAGTAGAGCACGATGCAGCGATAATGGATAGCGAAGGTCGATTCGGCGCGGTTGCTGCAATGGTAGGATTCAAAAATCCGATCCAAGCAGCTAAGGCGGTGAGCGACACGAAGTATCAAATATTGGCGGGAGAAGGTGCGGCCAAGTTTGCTGGCGATCAGGGCCTAGAGCCGACCCAACTGCAAACCATCCCAGGTGGTGGAAAAGATTTTTCAACATTGCCCTCAACTGATACCGTTGGATGCGTTGCTTTTGATGGCACTACATTTGTAGCGGCGCTAAGTACGGGCGGCATGGCGGGAGCCCACTACGGAAGAGTGGGAGATGTTCCTATTATAGGAAGCGGACTTTATGCCGGACCCGAGGGTGCGGTTGCAGCAACAGGAGACGGTGAAGCTATCATGATGAAAATAACGGCCTACCGTACTTACAAATTGATTAAAAAAGGGGGTAGCCCGCAAGCAATAGTCGATGAAGCCATCAGCTGGTTCCCGTCAACAGATGCATTTGGAATTATACTAGTGACACGAAACGGACGCGCGGGCGGATCTAACCGCAGCATGGCCTGGTCATCGCGGGAGTATGCTTGAACAGAAACTATACTATTGATTTTTATAACAGGAAGAGGCTATCATCCGCGATCAAAGAAAAATATGTGAAGCCAGCGTAGCTCAGGGGTAGAGCAACTGATTCGTAATCAGTAGGTCGACAGTTCAATTCTGTCCGCTGGCTCCATATAATATAATGGATTACAGTTTAGGCTGTAGCCCATTTTTGCCTCTGGGTAGCATATGGGGTAGCGTTTTTAGTGAGTTTAGTGCAAAGATTCTGCAACCGCGG